>MDTG01080739.1_pt1 | contig 13270 bp, 12 predicted proteins | sample 811421 | NCBI WGS metagenome assembly MDTG01 (sample SAMN05326645, study PRJNA326480) | marine metagenome | isolation source: seawater | place: Pacific Ocean: South East | collected 2011
GCTTGCACGGCCTGATGGGCCTGTTTCATTGCCTCTTCGGTGGCAAAGAGGCAGCAGGCCGCCGCGTCTTGGCGTGTCACCTCACCACGATCACAGGCTTTCGCCACCTCGTAGACATAGGCGCGCGCGGAGTTCATCGCCGTATACATATCTGCAATTTTGCCCTGCATCAGTTGGAAATTACCAACTGGTTGGCCAAATTGTTTGCGCTCAGCCATATAGGGCATGACCTCATCCAAACAGGCGGCCATTATGCCCAAACCAATACCGGCCAGCACCACACGCTCATAATCGAGGCCAGACATAAGGACCTTGGCCCCGGCGCCCTCCTGTTGCAGCACATTCTCAAAGGGGACTTCCACATTGTCAAAGATCAGCTCCGCCGTATTTGACCCGCGCATGCCCAGCTTGTCGAAATGACCGCTGGTGGAAAATCCCAACATCTCACGTTCGATCAAAAAAGCCGTCAAACCGCGCGAGCCCGCTTCGGGGTCGGTTTTGGCATAAACAACTAAGACATTAGCATCAGGCCCATTGGTGATCCAGAATTTATTGCCATTGAGCCGATAGTAGCCATTGCGCTTCTCTGCCCTCAGGCTCATCGAGATGACATCCGACCCCGCGCCCGCCTCACTCATCGCCAATGCGCCAACATGTTCGCCAGAGATGAGTTTGGGCAGGTATTTCCGTTTTTGCTCTGGGGTTCCGTTGAGATTGATTTGATTGACGCAGAGATTCGAATGCGCCCCATATGAGAGGCTGACGCTGGCCGATGCGCGGGCAATCTCTTCGATCACCACCGTATGGGCCAAATAGCCCAACCCCACGCCGCCAAATTCTTCATCGACGGTTATCCCGAGAACCCCAATATCTCCCAGTTGCTTCCACAGCTGCGCAGGAAATTGATTGTCGCGATCCACATCTCCAGCCAAGGGTTTAATCTGGTCTTGTGAAAAACGATGCACCAATGTCTGAAGGGCGTGGACATCCTCGCCAAGATCGAAACGCATGCTGGCTGTAAACATAGAACCTCTACTTATTGAACGCTTGTTCAATTTAAGCAAAATTTGACGCGCCTGTCCAGCCTGTGCGCGCGCTGTGCAGCAATTTAGCTCGAATAGGTCAGACAGGGGTCTCACGCCCCCTGAGCCGCGTGAGCCACTTCCTCAGCGATAATGCGCGCCACAGTGGCGCAATCGTCCAATGAAAAGGTCAAAGGCAGCCGTATATCAATCACACCGTGCAAAATTCGATCACTTTTCGGCATGGCCGTGCTCGGCGCATAGGTCCAGCTGTCGTAACGGCTGGTGAAACCAACCGGATCTGGGGCGCCAAACCATTTGAGCTCTACACCGCGCGCGAAACAGCGCGCCAGTACCGAACGAATCGCCTCAGATGACCAGTCCAGCAATAGGAATTGATAGGAGGAGGCCACAAATTTTTCTTGCTGCGGCCGCTGGATGCGCTTGAGGCCGACAACCTGGGCAAGCCCCTGGTCCACCACGTGATAGCGATCATTCCAAGCCGTGCATTGTGCCTCGAGCTGGCGCAACTGTGGGCGCAAAATAGCGGCGCGCAGATTGTCCATCCGCCCTGAAACATTCGGCGTGACCAGCCGCACCGCCTCGAAAGCCTCGATTGGCGGTCCTGCGCGATGCTTGCCATAGAGCATATAGCTGCCTGACAACATTATGGCCCGCGCCATGATCTCGTCATCATCACAGAGCATGAGGCCGCCTTCGCCGGAATTCACATGCTTATAGGTCTGGCAGGAGTAGCAGCCTATGATCCCAGAGCGTCCCGACCAGGTATCGCCCCATTTTGCACCCATCGTATGGGCGCAGTCTTCAATCACCTTGAGATCATGCGCCTGCGCCAGTTCGATCAAAGCATCCATATCCACGATATGCCCGCGCATATGCGACAGCATCAAAACATCGGCTTGATCGGCCTTGGAGGCCAGATCCTCAAGATCAATGACCAACCCTTCTGTCACGCCCACAAAAACAGGCACAGCACCAACAGATGCAATAGCGCCGGGAACAGGCGCGAGCGTAAAGGCACTGGTCAAAACCCGATCGCCAGGCTTCACACCGAGCGCGCGCAGAGCAGTGGCGAGCGCATAGCCGCCAGAGGCAACAGCGAGGCAATAACGCGCGCCCATTTGCGCGGCAAACTCCTGCTCCAAAAGCGCAGCTTCCGCCACTTCACCCGCGGCCTCATTGTAGCGATGCAGCCGCCCGTGCTGCATGACCGCAATTGCCGCCGCAATGGCTTCGTCCAAAATGGGTTCTTGCTGAGTGAAATTGCCCGTAAAAATCTCTTTCATGGGGCAGGTTTTGGTCTTGCTGCCTATAAAGTCAATCCACTTTTGCCCTATATGTCGCAAACAGATCAGAATTCCTACTCTTGCGCGGCAGGCTTGAGACAATTGGAGGCACCAATATGACGACACCGAAAGGCGTTTTAGACTTCATCGCCGGGGTCACTTGGGACGATCTCCCACAAGAAGTCCGTCAACAAAGCAAATTATGCCTGCTGGATCTCATAGGTGTCGGAGCCGGTGGCGCAGGCACGAAACTGTCTCGCATTATTCGCGACTATAGCGCGCTGGATATGAGCGGTGCGCTGCCCATGATGTTCGACGGGCGCGGCGCCTCGGCCGCTGGTGTGGCGCTTGCGGGCGGTATGACCATTGATGCGCTCGATGGCCATGATGGCTTTAACCCGGCCAAAGGGCATGCGGGCTGCGGCCTACTACCGGCGCTCTATGGGCTGGCGCAAGACTTAAACCATGTCTCAGGACAAGAATTTTTGCTCTGCCTCACGCTCGGCTATGAGCTGGCCTGCCGCACAGCTTTAGCGCAGCACGCCAGCGTCGCAGAGTATCACACCTCTGGGGCTTGGGTGGCCGTGGCGGTCGCCGGCGTGGCCGCACGCCTGATGCGGCTGGATGGCAATCAGACCGCACATGCGATGGGGATTGCAGAATACCACGGCCCCCGAAGCCAAATGATGCGCTGCATAGATCACCCAACCATGCTCAAAGATGGCTCCGGTTGGGGCGCAATGTGCGGAGTGTCTGCGGCGCGTTTGGCCACTGCGGGCTTCACTGGCGCGCCTGCGCTCACACTTGGGACAGACCACTGGAGCGATTTGGGAGACACTTGGCTGATCTGCCAGCAATATTTTAAGCCCTACCCTGTCTGCCGTTGGGCGCAAGCTCCGATTACAGCGGTGCTGGACCTGAAAAATCGTCATGGTTTTGACAGCCAAGCCATCACGGGGCTGCATATCCTTTCCTTTCACGAATCGGTGCGATTGGGGACAAAACAGGTGACAACGACCGAAGAAGCGCAGTATTCAACCTCCTTCCCATGCGCCCTCGCTTTGGTGCATGGCACCATATTGCCCGAACATGTCGCAGATGCGGCGCTGGAGCACCCGGAGGTTCAGCGCCTGTCGTCGATCTTGACGATGGAAGAGGACGCATCTGCCAATTGTGCATTTCCAAACCGGCGTCTGGCGCGCGCGGAAATTACCCTAGCGACAGGCGAGTGCCTGCAATCGGATTGGTTCGAACCCGATTGGGATCCCACAACCCCACCAAGCGCAGAGGATTTGGAAAGAAAGTTTTTCAACTATGCCAGCCCGGCTCTGGGCCTCGCGCGCAGCCAAGCGATCCAGCGAGCTGTTGAGGCGCTCGATCACACCGCCACCGCGCAGCCCTTGCTTGATCTTTTGGCTCAACCGATCAGCTGAGCTACGACATCGGGCAAATCATCAAAGTGATGCAGCAAAGCTGCCGGTGCCAGGGCCGCCATGTCCCCCCCGCCCGGCCCGAAGGTCACAAGCACCGATGGGATATCGGCATTCGCGGCGGTCGAACGGTCCGTCACCGTGTCACCGATCAAACAAACCCGCGCGCGATCCCCACCTGCGCGGTCCACCGCCTCCCACAGTGGTGCCGGATCAGGTTTGCGCTGCGCCAGCGTATCGGCCCCCACCAATGCGTCAAAATATGCGCTGGCATTTAAATCCTGCATCAACTGTACAGCCAGAGCTTCTGGCTTATTGGTACAAATCGCCACCGCGTATCCCAAAGCACGCAGCCGGGCCACAGAGTTTAAAGCACCGGGGTAAAACACCGTCAATTCCGAGATATCGGCCCCATAGGCCTCGAGTAAAATTGGATATTGCCGGTCTATTTCGGACATATCCGTCCAGCCGGCCCGTTCGAATCCAGCGCTGAGCATCGCCCGACCACCGCGCAAAGCTGTGCCACTGTCCCTTGGTGCCTGAAGCAGGTCACCCAGCCCAAGGCCACGAAAACAGCTATTGGCCGCTTTGAGCAAATCTCCACTTGTGTCGGCAAGCGTGCCATCCAGGTCAAAGACCACACAGGGTTTGAGCATATTCTTGCCTCCTTAGGTATGCCAATTGCAAAAAACATAGTTTGTGCAAAACAGCTTGTCGATTTCCATTATACCCTTAAAAAGGCTACACTGTTTTATAAAGGACTTAGATTTGCAAATGAATACCGCACTCATCATTCTTGCCGCAGGAAAAGGCACCCGAATGCAATCTGAGCTGCCGAAAGTTTTGCACAATGTGGCCAGTGCGCCCATGCTGGTCCACGCCATGCGCGCCGGGCGGGCTTTGGAGCCTAAACGGACGATTATTGTCGCAGGCCATGGCTTTGAGGCTGTGAGCGCCGCCGCACGCGCCGAAGATCCAGAGGTGGAAATTGTCCGGCAAGAGACGCAGTTGGGCACGGGACATGCCGTTGATCAAGCCCGTGCGGCATTGGATGATTTTGATGGAACCGTGATTGTGCTTTACGGCGACTGCCCCCTTATTCAACCGCGCACCCTCGAAGAATTGAGCGCCACGCTCTGCACGGCGGCGGTCTCTGTGCTCGGGTTTGAGGCGAAAAATCCGGCGCGATATGGCCGCTTGATCACAGATGGTGACAGATTGAAGCGAATTGTTGAATTCAAAGACGCCAACCCCGCTGAAAGAGCCGTCAGACTTTGCAACAGCGGCGTCATGGCTGCATCGGCGGAACTTTTGTTCGATCTTTTGTCTGAAATTGATGCCAACAATGCCTCCGGTGAGCTCTATTTGACCGATGTCATTGGCAAGGCCGTGGGACGGGGCTTGCCATGTACTGCCGTCCGCTGCGCAGAGCGCGAAACTCTTGGCGTCAACAGCCGGGTGGAGTTGATGCAAGCCGAAAAAGAGTTCCAGACTTTGCGCCGCGCGGAGGCTTTGGAAGATGGCATATCCATGCCAGCACCTGAAACCGTGCATTTCTCCTACGATACCGTCATTGGCCGCGATGCGATCATTGAACAAAATGTCGTGTTCGGACCGGGGGTCACGGTGGAAAGCGGTGCCAAGATCCGCGCGTTTTCACATTTGGAAGGTGCGCATATCTCGCGCGGTTGCATCGTTGGCCCATATGCGCGCCTACGCCCCGGTGCGGAACTGGCTGAGGATGTGAAAATTGGCAATTTTGTAGAAATCAAAGCCAGCACGCTCGACGAGGGAGCAAAAGTTAACCACCTGTCCTACATTGGTGATGCGCATATCGGCGCGCGGGCCAATATTGGTGCTGGAACGATCACTTGCAACTATGATGGGGTCATGAAGCATCACACCAGTATTGGCGAAGCGGCCTTTATCGGCTCAAACACCATGCTGGTTGCCCCGATCACCGTCGGGCAAGACGCTATGACGGCGAGCGGATCCGTCATCACGCGGGATGTGCCAGCGGGAGATCTCGCCATTGCCCGATCCAAACAAGACAACAAAGCCGGATTTTCAGTGAAATTGATGAATAAATTACGCGCGCTTAAGGCCGCAAAACAAAATTAGAACGAAGGATTGAAAACATGTGCGGAATTGTTGGGGTATTAGGAAATCACCACGTCGCTCCGATCCTGGTCGAAGCGCTCAAACGCTTGGAGTATCGCGGCTATGACAGCGCCGGCATCGCCACGGTCCATGAGGGCCATCTGGAGCGCCGCCGGGCCGTCGGGAAGCTCGTGAACCTGTCGGACCGATTGGTCGCGGAACCGTTGTCGGGTAAATCTGGCATCGGCCATACCCGCTGGGCAACCCATGGCACCCCCACCGTCGTGAACGCCCATCCCCATCAGGTCGGCTCTGTGGCTGTGGTGCATAACGGCATTATTGAAAATTTTAAAGAATTGCGCGCGGAATTAAACGCGCTCGGCCTGATCCATGCGACCGATACAGACACAGAAACCGTGGCACTTTTGACCCATCACTACATGTCCCAAGGCCATAGCCCCACAAAGGCAGCGCAAGAAACCGTAACCCGCCTAGAGGGTGCCTTTGCCCTCGCATTTCTGTTTCAAGGCAACGATGATTTGATGATCGCGGCGCGCAAGGGCTCGCCATTGGCCATCGGCCACGGCGATGGCGAGGCCTATGTGGGCTCAGATGCCATTGCACTGGCCCCTTTGACCGATAAAATTACCTATATGGAAGAGGGTGATTTTGCCGTGATCACCCGATCAACCACAGAGATTTACGACGAAAATGGTGCTTTGGCCAATCGCGAAACGCGCAGGATCGCCATCGATGCCCAACGCGTGGACAAAGGCGGCTATAAGCATTTCATGGCGAAAGAGATTTCCGAACAACCGTCGGTACTCAAAACCACCTTGAGCCACTATCAAAACGCGGATGCCTCAGAGCTAAAATTGCCAGAACATAATATTGATCTGGCCCAAATTGATCGGCTGACCATGGTGGCCTGCGGCACTGCGTTTTATGCTGCGCTGACGGCAAAATATTGGTTTGAAAAAATTGCGCGTCTGCCGGTAGATGTGGATGTCGCCTCGGAGTTTCGATACCGTGAGCCTCCAGTCAAACCCGGAACCTGCGCTCTCTTTGTCAGCCAGTCAGGTGAGACCGCAGATACGCTGGCCGCGCTGCGCTATATGGCCTCGCAAGATGCGACCATCCTGTCGGTTGTGAACGTGCCGGAAAGTTCCATTGCGCGGGAAAGCGACCTGGTGTTGCCACTGCATGCGGGGGTGGAAATCGGTGTGGCCTCGACCAAAGCCTTCACCGCGCAGTTGACGGTGCTGGCCGTGCTGGCGTTCAAAATTGCCTATGCCAAGGGCGCAATTGATGCCGCGCAATATCGTGCCCATATCGCAGAGCTCAACCGCTTGCCCGGTTTGATCAGCCAAGCGCTCGGCATTGATGGCGCTGTGCAAGACATTTCAAAAAAGTTAGCAACGGCGCGGGATATCATCTTCTTAGGGCGTGGAGCGCTCTATCCGCTCGCCATGGAAGGCGCTCTTAAGCTAAAAGAAATCAGCTATATACACGCCGAAGGCTATCCGTCTGGTGAGTTGAAACACGGGCCCATTGCTCTGATCGACAAGAACGTGCCAGTGGTGGTCATGGCTCCTATGGATCCACTGTTCGACAAATCTGTCTCCAATATGCAAGAAGTCATGGCCCGATCTGGCCAAGTGCTGCTGATCTCTTGCAAACATGGGTTAAAGACAGCGGCAGAGGGCACCTGGGCGCAAATCACGATGCCCACTACTCCTGATCTTCTGGCGCCCATCGTCTACGCCATCCCTGCGCAACTGCTCGCCTATCATACGGCACAAGCCAAGGGCACCGATGCCGATCAACCGCGCAACCTAGCCAAGTCCGTGACTGTGGAGTAACTGAAAACGTGCACGCCTCGGTTATAGGATATTGGCCTGTCACGACTGCATCTCACTGCTGGTATCTACACAGTTGTGATGACAAAGAGACAGGGCCCTATAAGGATATGAGTTCAAAATCACGCATGTCCTTTCCATTTGAAAGTAAAAAAGGTGCGAGATAAAGGATCGAATATCAATCATGACTAAAACTTGAGGCGTTCAGAATGAATCTTGTAAACGTACCGGTGACACGCTCGGACATGATAAGCATCAGGCTTGCGCGAGGCGTAGACTTGGCATCGATTCAAACGGTTATTGAAGCTGCCTTTGTGGCTGAAGAGAATAAGCTTATTAGTCAGCTGTCTGCTGATCTTTTCAAAGAAACCACGCACCCCCGGTGAAGTCATTGGTTGCTGAGCTCGGCGGCAAACTGATTGGCTATGTGTGCTATAGCCCAGTATTTTTGAAATCTACGTCTGACGTTTCTGGATATATTCTTTCTCCACTTGCGGTATCTCCAGAATATCAGAACCAAGGCGTTGGCTCCGCTCTCATTAACTCTGGGATGGACATGCTCACAAAGGATGGTGATGGCATTTTACTGGTCTATGGGGACCCAAATTTCTATTAAAAAAATTTGGTTTTAAGGAAGAAATTGGACGTTTATTCGTTCCACCATACCCATTAAAGTATCCTGTCGGTTGGACGGGAATGACGTTGGATGCAATCACAACTCCCGATACACCAAGTAAGTTTGAATGTGTGTCTGCTCTGTCAAGCCCACTTTATGGTGATGATGATTTAAATAGGAAATAGTATTACGACTCGTTCACATGTTTGCTTGAAAACAATCAGCGGCCCAAATTGCCTCAATCTGTGGCAGAGAAATATTGTCCAAGCGCATAAAATGAGCGCGATCACTGGACCTCTTGGGGTGAATGGGCCATGAGCTGTAGGGTCACAGCATAGAATTTGTTACGATTAAACACGCACCTGAGGACCCAAAATATGTTGATCGAAGATGCCATTGCCATGCTGCAGCTGCATGAAATTCCAGGCAAGGCGGCCAAAATGCGGGCCCATTACAAGGTTGAGCGTGTCTATTGGGGTTTAACCACCCCAGTGCTGGACGATCATGCCCGCAAATGGCGTCAGGAGCTGCCGTTGGAAGATCGGCTGCAACTGGCCTGCGATCTTTGGGGCAGCAACGCCTATGAGGGCCGCATTTGCGCGGCAAAATTGCTAACGCAGGCCCGCATCCGTCCAGATGACAGGGCAGCTTGGCAATTGCTGCAAAATTGGCTGGCGGATGTCGATTGCGCAGCCATTTGCGATCATCTCTGCCTGGCTGGGCATCGGCGCTTGGGCGCGGATCTGACGCGCATTGATGAGATGGACGGTTGGCCCCAAAGCCCGCATCTGTGGACCCGCAAGGCCGCATTGTCGATGACATCGCCTTGGGCAAAAATGCGCGATCCCAACGCGGCGAATTCGCCGATCCGCGAGCGCGCGCTGGAGTGGGCCGCTGAGCTTGCCAAAGATCCGTCCAAGATCATCCAACAGGCCGTGGCCAAGTGGATCTATGAACTCTCGCGCAAATCGCCCGAGCGGGCCCAGAGGTTTTTGGATGCTCATGGCCATAAGCTGCGCAACGCCGCGCGCAAAGACGCCAGCCGCAAATTGCCGCCCCCCCTTTAATTGGATCAAAGATCGCGTGGTCGCAGCTTCAGCCAGATGCCACTTTCCGACCGCACTGTTTAATGCGCCACAGATTGCGGCACCTTTTGTGCTATGGGCGTAAATTCATAAGCCACACAAAACCACGCGAGCAGTAAAACCCCTTCAAGCATAGCAAAACCCGCCCCGGTGCAGACCCGCGGTCACATCGACCCAGGTCATCTGCCGCTACGCGCTCATATGCTTTAAATCACGACGCAGGCTGTGGGCATTTGGCAGAAAAGACACCGTCGGCACCACATGCCCTAAGCTCGAAAAAATGAGAGGGTCAAGCCGCCACTTTGAACCGCGCCACTGCGCACGATATCCGCCAAGAGCGAGATGGCCAAATGCGCCCCCGAGGAATGACCGACCAGCAATACCTCATCCACATCACTGCGGAGCGAAGCCAGCACCCGCGTTGCAAATTCGTCCAATCGGGCTTCCAAGTCGTTCGGATGGGCCCCGTGGGCAGCGGTCGAATAGGCGTAATGATGCATCAAATAATAGGCAAACAGCCGATTGTCATATCGGCAAAATCCCATCAGCACCCAAAGGATCACCGCGATCCCTAGCCAGAACAGGCCAGGGTGCCACAACTGCATCACTGCTCCCGCAGCATAGGCGAGCGCCAAAGCCGCAGCTGCCTGCGCGACCAACATCACCACTGGATAGAGCGCGGCAATCACCGGCCCTTTGCGCAGCTGCATAAGTCGCCACAGCGTACCGCTGGCGATATAGGTATAGGCGGTGCGCAATTTTGCCCATAGGTCGCCAGAATGCCACTTCGCATCGACGTTCGGACAAGATCAGACCACAGCATGACTTCAAATTCCGCGCGCGTAGATCTGCCGTCGATCTCACTGTCCACACGCCAGGCCATAGCCACCCGGCCCGGTCTTTGCGCTCAGGGTGATGTCATAGCCGCTGATGGCAGCCTGCGCGGCCACCTCTGCCGCGATACCGTCGGGGATGAATTGGATCATACCCGGGAATATAAAACACTTTGCGTTTAAAACTACGCCCCATCGGGAGATCTCAAAATATGCAGATCTCGTAACCTATCAAAATCAGGAATTAAATCTCTTTATACAGCTGATACAGCCAAAGCATCACAGCCTGGCAAAACCGGTCGCAGCTCATTCATCACCCGAGGGCTGACAGAGCGGGAAATTGTTCCAAAATCCACCAGCTGAACTGGGTAAATTGCCCGGTCACCATCATCAGCCCAACGGTCCAGAGCAGCAACCCCATGATACGTTCGATCCGCATTATATGACGCTTCATCCAAGCCATCAGCCCTGTAAGAAACGGAAAGAACACCGCCACCAACACGAAGGGAATACCAAGGCCCGCCGCATATGTGGCGAGCAAGATGACCCCTTTTGCGGGATTGGCGGTATCGGCGGCAAGCGCGAGGATTGTGCCCAAAATGGGGCCCAAACAGGGCGTCCAGCCAAAGGCAAAGGCCAGCCCCAAAATATAGGCACCAAAGGCCGAACCACCGCGGTCCCCCCCCGCGATCCGCGCTTCCCTGTCCAAAAGGCCAATGCGGATGACGCCAAGGAAATGCGCTCCAAACAGCATGACCAAAATGCCCGCCCCGCTGACAAACCAATCTTGATTGGACAAAAACAGGCGGCCAAAACTAGAGGCGGTAAATCCCAGCAAGATGAAGACGGTGGACAGGCCCAAAACAAAGAATAGAGCGGCCAAAACTACGCGCCTGCGCGCCTGCGCTGTGGCGCTCATGTCATCCATGCTCACCCCGCCCATATAGGCCAAATAAGGCGGAACAATGGGCAGCACGCAGGGGCTCACAAAGCTGATCAACCCGCCGAGCAGCGCCACAAACATAGCCGGAACCAGCCCGGCATCCCATAGATCAATTCCCAACATTAAAGCGGCCTTTTCTGGTCTTAGGCTGTCTTAGGCTATCTAAGCGCTGGCGTCATCTGAAAGTTTGTCACATCACTGTGCCCGTGTGATCGGCAAAATCCCCCTGCTGCCTCTGGCGCGCGGGAAATTTTTACGGCATGCAGGACGCAGGAAAGTACAATGATCGACAATAGGGCGCTGTGATGACTTGGGACGAAGACTTGGATGCCATTGGGCTCTTATGCCCTTTGCCGGTGCTCAAAGCCCGAAAGCGTTTGATGGCAATGGCTCCGGGGGCGGTCTTGTTGATGCGGGCCGATGACCCAGCCGCCATCGTTGATGTGCCGCATTTCTGTGCTGAGGCGGGCCATACCCTGATAGAGCAACACAGCGAGGGTGCGGAGTTGCGATTTTTCATTCGCAAAGGCGACAGGTCGGCTTAGGTCTCACCTGCGAAGATAAAAGGGCCCCGCAATCACGGAGCCCTTCGCATGTGGCAATATCTTTAGCCGCGTGACCACCAACCACGCTTTTTGGGCGCAGCCGGTTTTTTGGGCGCAGGCTCTGATTGCGCAACTGGCGTCGCGATTGCATCTGGTGCCGGTTCGGGTTCAGCGGCTTCTGGCGCAGGGACTTTCGCAGGCACATCAACCACGGCCTCCTCGACCGGAGCGGCCTTTTTCACAGCAGGTTTGCGCACGCGCTTGGGTTTCGCCGCAGGCTTTTCAACCGCAGTTTCTGGCGCAGTCTTTTCAGTAACGACGACCTCTTGGACCACAGCGGCAGGATCGGCGGCTAGCGCTGCCGCGGCCTCCTCAGCCTCGCGCTGCGCTTTGGTCTTGCGCGGTTTACGCACCCGTTTGGGTTTTTCAGCTGGTAGTGTTTCCGCCACTGCCGCAACAACCTCCTCCACCGCAGCAGGCTCTGGCGCGGCGGCAACAGCGACTTCCACCGCCTCAGACTCTTTGGCCGAATGATCTTCAGAGCTTGCTTCAACCGGCTTGTCTTCAACAGGCTTGGCTTTCGCCCCACCGCGTGTTCGGCGGCGGCGTTTTGGCTTATCCTCTTCGCCGACATTTTCAACAGCAGCTTCGTCAGCCGCCGCTTCATCGTGGGATCCATCCTCTTGGTTCGGCTCTCCCGCCACCGCATCGCTGCCGCCCCGCCGACGCCGACGGCGACGCCGCCGCTTCTTCGGCGCATCTGCGTCTTCGGTGGTGTCAATCACATCAGCCTGATCATCCTCTTGACCTTGCTCATCAATTTCTTCCATCAAGGCAAAATCCACCGAGCTGACCGTCGTAGCGTTTGCCGGAACGATGCGCGTAGCTGTCTTGAATTTCTCAATCGTATAATCTGGGCTGACCAAGAATGGATCCGCTTCAATCCGCACCGCCATCCCATGGCGTTGCTCTATCTGACTGATGTGCTCACGCTTTTGATTGATTAAGAAATTAGCAATGCTGATCGGAGCTTTGATCAGCACTTCTTTAGAACGGGCACGCCCCCCCTCTTCTTCCAACTCGCGCAGAATGGTCAGACCCAAACTGTCTTGCGAGCGGATCAAGCCGGTACCGTGGCAATGAGCGCAGGGTTGCGTACTGGCTTCCAACATGCCTGGGCGCAAGCGCTGCCGGCTCATCTCCATCAGGCCAAAACCACTGATCCGACCAACCTGAATGCGTGCACGATCAGATTGCAGCTTATCCTTCAGGCATTTTTCGACCGCGATATTGTTGCGGCGTTCATCCATGTCGATGAAATCAATCACGATCAACCCGGCCAAATCACGCAAGCGCAGTTGACGCGCTACCTCTTCGGCGGCCTCCAGATTGGTGTTCAAAGCGGTCTGCTCAATGCTGCCCTCTTTGGTCGCACGGCCAGAGTTTACATCGACGGCCACTAAAGCCTCTGTAATGCCGATCACCAGATAGCCACCAGATTTCAGCTGCACCGTAGGGTTAAACATTCCA
>MDTG01300270.1_pt1 | contig 13270 bp, 10 predicted proteins | sample 811421 | NCBI WGS metagenome assembly MDTG01 (sample SAMN05326645, study PRJNA326480) | marine metagenome | isolation source: seawater | place: Pacific Ocean: South East | collected 2011
GATACAATCCAGCGAGCCTTATTATGTAAAATTCGTCAAGATTAGTTGCCGCGATTGATATGAAGCGCAATCGTTCTCCTAATGGCAAGCTCCTGTCAAATGAATTTGCTAACACGCGTTCATTGAAGGCCAACCAGCTGAGCTCTCGGCTAAAAAAAGCATCATCTTTTTCTGCTGAACTAATAAGAGGTTTAGTCGGTGGAATATTGCTCATTTTTGCTCAGTTTTTTTAGTATTAGAAAGTAAGCTGAATAATATCAAAATCAAGAATTAACTTACGGTAGCAATATACAATATTCTTGCATTTGACTCAAACAAGAAGCAATTTTAGTTTTCTTTCTTTTTCCACTTGGATAATCAAAATTATGATATCAGAATGATATTGAAAATCATTCTTAGCTATGGCATGGGTAGTTTCTATTGATATTTATTCTTCAATTGGTTGTCTCTGACAGATAGCCACGACTTTTTCTTACAGATTAAGTGAGGTGGATTTTTGCTTGCCGTTATCTATCTGTATTGGTTAACGCTGTTGTATTGGAAGTATTGTCGAGAGAGCTCTAAAACTGTGAAGATAAATTCGCATTAAATTAAACATCATTTGATAAAACAGATAATAGAAAAAATTCAACGGCGATTAGATGAATATCCGTAATACTATGAGAAACAATAATAATAAATATGTAGCTTCTCTGTTTTGGCAGGTATCTGCTGTTTTCTGCAGTCTCTTTGTTTTAATGCCGATATTCAATATTATATTTGTTTCATTAGGCGATAATCACGGATTGTTAACGCATCTTCGTGAAACGGTGCTACCTAGGTATTTTTTAAATACAGCTATTCTAATGGCAGGTGTTGGATTTGTTGCAACAATTTTTGGTGTGTCCTCTGGATGGATAATATCCAGATATGAGTTTTGGGGTAGAGGGACACTTAGTTGGATGCTAGTTCTGCCGGCTGCTATACCTGCATATTTGATTGCCTATACTTACACCGATTTTTTAGAGTATGCAGGGCCTCTTCAAACTTTTTTGCGAGCACTATTTGGATGGAATACATCCCGTGATTATTGGTTTCCAGACATAAGAACACACTCTGGCGCTATATTAATGATGGCATCTGTACTTTATCCTTATATATATGTCTTTGTAAGGACGAGTTTTCAGCAGATTTCTCGGACGTTGTTCGAAGCAGCAGAACTGACAGGTAAGCCATTATTTATAGGTGTAGCAGTTCCTTTAGCAAGGCCGGCTATTATTGCTAGTCTGTCTCTTGTGTTGATGGAAGTGGTATCTGATTTTGGAACAGTTGATTATTTTGGAATAGAAACGCTCACGCTTGGAATTTTCAATGTATGGCTTGGTATGAATAACATCGTTGCAGCTGCCCAAATTTCAATTTTTGCATTTTCTTTAATTTTAGTTCTTTTAGCTGTCGAGCGTTTCGCGAGATCGAACCGACTTTTTTCAAACAAATCACCCGGTCTTAAAGGAATGCCGAGGATTAGCCTCTCGCCAAGACTGCAATTATTTTGTTTCGTAATTTGTAGCATTCCTATCATAATTGGATTTATTTTGCCTGTAAGCATATTGTTTTCCTTTATATTTGAGGCAAACAATTTTAACTCCATTCAATTTTTGCAACAGACTTTCAAAAATACCCTTGTGATTGCGCTTTTAAGTGCTTTTTTCATCATAATTGTCTCCGCATTTCTTGCTATTGTAAGTTTCTACAGATTAAAAAGTTTAGGAAGATTTTTCACTGGCGTTTCTGCCACTGGCTATGCTTTTCCAGGAACAATATTGGCAATTGGTGTACTCTATTTCTCAGCGCAGTTAGAAACAATTTCTCAATCATTTCTAATAATTTTTCATCTAAAAGTGGAACAGACGATAGTAAGTGGCACATTACTCGTGTTGATTATAGCTTATCTGGTTCGCTTTAATGCTGTTGGATTTGGCGCGGTAACCTCTGGACTTGAGCAAATACCACGCGAGTTAATTTCTGCTAGCCAGCTTTTAGGAAAGAGTTTTTCTAGTTCAGTGCAAGCTGTTCTTCTTCCTAATCTCTGGCCTTCTATTCTTGCTGGAGGACTTTTGCTCTTTGTTGATATTATGAAAGAATTGCCCCTTACTTTATTATTGCGACCACTTGATTTTGAGACATTTTCTACGATCACTTACCAATTTGCTAAGGACGAGATGCTAGAACAGGCCGCGTTTCCAGCAATTTGTATTGTCATTGTTGGTCTAATACCAGTCATTATTGCAAATATAGCAATATCCAAGGTAGCCAAATAGAAATATCGTTTCCATCCCTTATACGGAGATTATTTTTTCTCTGGCGTTGTCCGCTTGATAAGCCATACTTGCGCAATCAAACGGATAATTATGCCAAGCAATATCATGCAGAGCTCTAAGTTTATCTGGCTCAGACAATAAAGATTTTAGGGCAATTGCGAAATTGAAGCTATCTGGATATTCAACAATTAGAGCTCTGCCTTCTGCACGTTCTGGAATACCTCCCATTCTTGTGGTGATGAGCGCACATCCGTTTGCGAGCGCCTCTAAAACAGCCCTCGATGCTGGCTCTTGCCAGACAGAGGGAACCATTGCAATAGCAGCTTTCTTTAACTCTCTATTTATATCAGCTAATGGCAAAAAACCAAGCATTTTGGCTTGACCTTGTAAGGGCGCAACTGCCTCCTTTACGGCCTTTTCATATTCAGAAACTTTGCCGTTGGCGAAATTTTTTGCTCCTATAATTTTTAAATTCCAGTCAGGAAAATTGGGTAATATTTCTCTAAGAGCTATTGCAGCTTCTAAAATTCCTTTCTCTGGTACAATGCGTGAAGCGATTATTATTGTTTTTTCTTTAGAAGGTTTTTCTTTCAAATTTCTGTTGGCCCCTAAGGGGGTTAAAAATATAGGCGTCGCATCTATTTCTTTTGCGCTGAAGCCGTCTAAAAAGCAATTTTTTATGTATGTTGAATTTGCAAATATACCGGCCAAATTTTTAGCTAGCCAAAGACGCTCTCCAAGGGTCCTGCTGCCAATCATTTGACGAGGATCATTATGTAAAAAAAGAGCTACCCTGATTCTGCTATGCAAGTTAGCAATGGTACGAGCTACCTGACATCTACCGTGAACTTCTATCAGAGAGGGTTGTTTTTCCCTATTTTTAAGATGTGTGCTGTAGCTATATGCCAGGCCAAGATTTTGACCATATATTAGAGGCCATTTTGGCTTTAAAGCTCTGTAAGAGAGTTCCGGAAAAGATTCAGAAGAGAGGGATTTGCCGTAAATGTGCATCTTATAATCTAATGTTGTATGATAGGCCAGGTCACTAACAACTGTTGCAACAGCGCCAGCATTTAAGGGTGTGAACGTCTCTTTGTAGGGAAGTAGCAAGTCGATATACGGTTTTTCATACGGTTTTTGAGACATAAACTGCTCCAGAGATGCTAATGAAAATAGGGTTATAACATGGGATAAAGCTTGACCAGTTGAATAGCAAGCTAGATAAAACTAGGTAGTTCCTAATTATTTCAGATTAGTAGGCTAAATGCCATTGAACAAATAATGTGAACGCAAGACGTTAAGTATCAATTTTTTTGTTTTGAGCCTCAGAGGTCCTTGATGAACTTATCAGCATTCAACTCACAACCATTTCGTCATTATCTAGCCTGCGTTTCAATTGCACTTCATGGTATGTGGATACAAAGGTTAGTAGTAGTTTGGCTTGCATGGGATGTGTCTGGTTCACCAGCATTTGTGGGCTTTGTTGCTTTTCTAAGCTTTGCACCAACTATGATTACAGGCCCATTTTTTGGAGTGTTAGCAGATCGAATTGAGATAAGACTTGCTGTTTTTTCGAATTATATAGCAATGCTTGCAATAACTTTAATATTTGTAATATCTGTATATTTCTTCGGTGTAGGCAGAATTTCTGTTGCTTTATTCGCAACAGCCATTGGTATTGTTGCATCAGCTAATCATCCATTCAGAATGGCATTTGCAGCAAGACTCGGTAATAAGGAGCAACTTTCTTCGATTATAGCAGTAACTGTTTTGAATTTTAATATATCAAGACTTGTTGGCCCTGCAATTGGTGGTGTTTTACTCACAAAAATCGGCCCTGTGCAAACATTGTGGGTAACCATTATAGGTTTTTTGCCGATGATTTTTCTGGTTAGAAAAATCACCATTCGACCAAGAGACTTTACAGCTAGAACAAAGCAACAATTCATAAATGCTTTAAAAGATGGTTTTAACTACACAAAAAAAGACCCATTTATATTATATATTTTTGGACTCACCATTTTCGTGACGATGGTGGGTCGTGGTCTGTTAGAAACGTTACCTATAATCGCACAAGGGGTTTTTGATAAAGGTCCAAATGAATTAGGAATGTTAACTGCTACCGCTGGTGGTGGAGCTATATTTGCTTCCTTCGCAAAGGCTGCAGGAAAACCGCAAGAGGTTGGGGCAATTGGCTGGTTGGGTGTCGTATGTGCTATTTTAGTGCCGTTATCTGTCATTTTAATAGGGTTGTCACACAACATTATTCTCACAGTTGGTCTTGTAGCGCTGCTGGGATTTTCAACTACATTTTTTGCAACTACTATGCAATCTGCTGCCCAGCTTCAGCTCACTGACGAATTTAGAGGTAGGGTGATGAGCCTGTGGACAATGATTGCCATGGGTGGTGGCGCAATTGGAGCTTTATTATTAGGAGTAATATCAGAGATACTGGGTATTTCAGCTACGTTTATAACTCTTGGCGGGTTAACCACTGTAATAACTACAATTATTCTGCTTTGTGTGCGACCATTGAAGTCAAATTAGTTTATGCATATTCGAGCAGTCATCAAATAATGTTTACTTTGGTTCTTATAGCCTGATTTTACTTGAACTATGTTTATCAATTAAAAATGATTATTGGAATATTTTTATTTAAATACTATTTAGAGAGTTAGAATGAAACGATAACGAGCTCAATAATTTTTTTTATAAGAATATATGGTACTTTTAATGAAGCAAAAATCCCTTTTAACACAGCTAAATAATTGGGTAGATAACGGTCATTCCGCGTGTTTAGTGATTGTTGTCTCTACGTGGGGTTCTGCCCCGCGCCAGCCGGGATCTTTGATGCTTGTAAGAGATGACTTGCATCTAGAGGGTTCCGTTTCTGGTGGCTGCGTAGAGGGAGAAGTTATTGGCTTGTCTCAGAAGGCAATGGAGACCGGCTTACCCTCCTTGATAAAATTTGGTGTCGCTGATGAAGCAGCTTGGGAAGTTGGGTTATCTTGTGGGGGGAGTATTTCTGTGCTGATTGCTCCTGTAATAGATACAGGTTTTCCTGTATCTATATTGAGACAAGCGGTGGCAGCTGAAAATACAAGAAAGGCCTTAGATTTAGAATTTATGCTTGCAAACATGCCAGAAATAAAAGTTAAAGCAACATTACCTAAATTATCTATGAACTTTGTTCATACTAGCAATCTTGAAGAAGAAAAGAGCTTGTTTCATTTGCGTCTTAGGCCAAAGAATCAACTTATTATAATTGGTGCAGGGCACATCAGTCAGGTTCTAAGTCAGCTTGCATTAAACATGGATTTAGACACGACCATAGTTGACCCGAGGGAAGTTTTTTTAACAGAAGAGAGGTTTCCAAATGTTACCAAAATGCATGGATGGCCTCAGGATATTTTGCCAAATCTCCCAATTGATTCGCAAACAGCAATAGTAACATTAACCCATGATCCTAAGATCGATGACCCCGCTCTTCTTCACTCTCTCAAAACAGATGCTTATTACCTCGGCTGTCTTGGTAGCTCTAAAACACATCAATTAAGATTGAGTAGATTAAAAGATTTTGGTATAGCCGACTCAGATCTTGATAGACTTCATGGCCCCGCAGGAATTCCTCTTGGAGGTCGGGCACCCTCTGAAATTGCGTTATCAATTTTATCAGAGCTAGTATCTACATACCATAAAAAAGATAATAAAAAGGTATCATGAACCTTTCTAATTTTTTAAATGGGTAAGTTTTTATCCCAAATTAATTAAAATATGTTTATACTTCCCCGGAATAAATTTAGTCACAGACACTTTGATAAAGATTAGGCAAAATTAAAATGCAACTAAGGCGTTGGCAAAAAGAAATAATTGATGATTTTCAGTCTATTCTTGATTCACACCGTCGTTTTATTATTAAAGCGCCGACCGGAGCTGGCAAAACAGTCCTAGCGAGTGAAATCATAAAACAATTTTATTCAGGTGAAAAAGTGATCGTTTTATGTCATAGACTGGTTTTGCTTGAGCAGTTAGAAAGAGCTTTAGCTAAAGAACACAGGGTTCGTAAATTGGGTCTTAACCATACTGAAGCTGCTTTCGCAGATTATGATGTTTTATTATCTACAAGTACACGAGCAAGAGACATCTTAGATGATGCTATAGAACATGCCAAATTAGTTATAATCGATGAGGCGCATAGGGTATCACCAAATGGAACGGGTTATAAACGAATTCTTGATTGTTTCCTTGAACATGGAAGAGATGATGCACATATGATCGGTCTTACAGCTTCCCCAGAGAGACGAACTGCAGATCAGAAAGACCAACTTAGCCTCGCCTTTGATGCGATTATTGATGGTGCTGATATGGATAAACTATTTGATGAAGGTATCTTGGTAAGGCCTCATTACAGACCTCATTTTATCCATGATTTAGACCTTGGCGATATTGATATTAGTAGTGGCGATTTCCCAGTGGCAAAACTTGCTCCTGCTATCATCAAATCGTCTATGATTAGTCATGCTTGCTCAATTTATCTAGATGAACGACAAAATGTTAAACCAATTCCAATTTCAGCTTGGTTTTGCCCAGATGTCACTGTCGCAGAAACTACCGTTGAAGCTATAGAGGAACTAGGAATTAGCGTATCTTTAATCACCGCTACTACGCCTATTAAAGAGCGTATGCAGATGTTATCAGATCATGCAGAGGGCAAAGTCGAAGCTGTGGTTTCCGTGGGGGTTCTAGCAGAAGGTTGGGATAATCCGCACTGTAATATCATTGTTCATATGAGACCAACTTTATCCAAAGTCTTATGGGGCCAGTCCGTTGGCCGTGGATTGCGCGCAGCAAGCCAGAAAAATACCTGCATTGTCATAGATGTTTCATCAAACTGGTCAACATTTGGGCCAGTGGAAAAACTACAATGGACATTATGGTCGCATCGCGGCTCATATCTGAAATTTAAGAATAGATTTGAATGGATAGCTCAACAGCCAGTTGATGAGCAAACAAGTTATTATTTATGTGATAATAAATTACCTTCTAATTTACGATGTTCTCATATTTATAAAAAAGATAAATTTTCGGACACTGGTTGCCCTGTATGCGGTTCATTCTCCGCGATAGATATTCATAAAGAGCAAAAAATGGATAGCTCTGTTAATGATATTGGTTTACACCGCTTGTTCTTTGAGCGTATTCCGCAAGTTTATGGTGAGATGAATCACAATATTTGGCGCACTCTTGGTAGCACCGCTTGGACAGGAGCAGAAAAACAAGAGCTCATATTCTTAGCATTTTGTAAGGCTTTTGAACTTGTAGACGGTCAACCCTCGAACTCTGATTCTGAATTTTGGAAAATTACGTTGGATGGGGAAGCAGCCTTACGCACATTTCTAGTTGGAAACAAGATTCAGATTGTTAAGCAAGAGGAATTTAATCATGCTATTCTTGTAGATGGCTTAATGCATGGAAGAAGAATTAGGGCTTTGCAGTCAAATCACGGTATATTACTATGCGGCCAGCAATTTGACGCTCTAGAGGAAGAAGCATTAGAACGCAAATATCAGAGGTCTTTGCAGATAATTGAGAGAATAACAGTAATGGGTTGTTCGAGTCAGGATAATCTCCCTTATTTCAAGGCAAAAAATGTGGGGGTAATATGAGCGTTAATAATATAATAGCACCCTCTATCTTGGCTGCAAATTTTGGAGACCTTGCTGCTGAAGTTAGGCGGGTTGAAATAGCAGGAGCCGACTGGATTCATCTTGATGTAATGGATGGTAAGTTTGTCCCAAATCTGAGTTTCGGCGCGCCTGTTATATCTGACCTTCGTAAAAGTTCTTCGAGTTACTTTGATGCTCATCTTATGGTTGAAAACCCGGATGCGCTAATTACAGATATGAAGCACGCTGGATGTAACGGAATCACAGTTCATTTTGAAGCATGTACCCATTTGGATAGGACCTTATCCGCTATTAACGAGCATGATTGTTGTGCTGGAGTTGCTCTTAATCCTCACACTGCGGTTGAAAACTTGACTCATATAATTGATAAAATAGGGTTAATTCTTATTATGACTGTAAATCCTGGCTTTGGGGGCCAAAAATTCATTTCGTCTGTGGTAAATAAAATACAGCAAGCGCGCACTCTAATAGGAGATAGACCTATTCAATTGCAGGTAGATGGCGGCATTACCGTACAGACCGCCTCGCTCGCTATTGCTGCTGGTGCTAATAATTTAGTTGCCGGCTCTTCCATTTTTGGAGCAGACGCAACTGAATATGCTTCTATTATTAAGGCAATCAGAGAAGGGTAATAATGCCCTTAAAAAAAACATAAGATAACGTCTCTATTTACTTATGTGTGAACCAATATGTTTTTGACCACGTTTTCGTGCTAACTTGATTTGTTTTTGTCTTTCTTTAAAACGCTCTTTTTGCTCATTTGTTGTTTTGGTGATGCAATGCGGGCAGCTGATACCAGCATGATAGCCATCTGAATTCAAATCAGTGTTTGACAGTGGGTGTCTGCAGGCATGGCATAATGAGTAATTTCCTTTCTGTAGCTCTTGGTCAACACTAACCCGATTATCGAATACAAAACATTCCCCCTGCCATAGCGACTCCTTAGCAGGCACTTCCTCAAGATATTTTAGGATACCGCCTTGTAGGTGATATACTTTGTCAAACCCTAGTTTTTTCATGTAAGCTGTTGATTTCTCACATCTGATTCCGCCTGTGCAGTACATTGCGATTTTAGTTGATTTTTCATGTTTCGGCTTTGATGCAAAATCATTAGCCCATTTTGGGAACTCACGAAATGAAGTTGTGTTTGGATCTACTGCGTTAGCAAATTTTCCAATGGCAACTTCGTATTGGTTGCGAGTATCAACAACCAATACATCTGGGGACGAAATTAATTTATTCCAATCTTGGGGTTTTACATAAACACCCTTTATTTTTGAGGGGTTAATGTCAGGCTCTCCCATCGTTACAATTTCTCGTTTGACTCTTACTTTCATTCTGTGAAATGGGCAGGACTCATCTTCAGAATATTTTATTTCTGTTTGTGTGAATTCTGGATGCTCATACAACCATTTAACAAAGTTTTTTATGCCTTGCCGACTTCCAGCAATTGTTCCGTTTATTCCTTCTGGGGCAATAAGAATGGTGCCGAACAGACTATTTTTAGTGCAGATGTTTGAAAAATAATGCTTCCAATCTTCAATTTTATCCAATTTAACAAAATGATATAGAGCTGCAATCAAAAAGGGTCTGTTTTGTGGAACCAATTCAGCTATTTTGTGTATTTGTTTTGTCATTTCAAAAAAATCTTATTGTTTCTCGGTATAATCGAAATATAAAGCTATTTTAAAGTAGAATAGGGATATAGCATTTAACTTGTTTTCTCTGCAAGTATGGGGATGGCTTTGAATTACTTATTTTGTAATAGTTTGGCGCTCGATATTTAGATTTCTTTTTATAATTGCAATAAGACGATATGATAGTAGAATCAGACGTAGTTTGAATAGATGTTATTACATCACTATTTAATCTGTTTTTAGAATTTACACTAGGATGTATTAGTGGTGGGTACGATTGAAAATTTCCCGATAATAGAGGTTCGGAACTTAAAGAAAAGCTATGGTGAACTTTCAGTTCTCAAAGACATAAGTTTTTCAGCCTCAGCAGGGTCGGTAGTTAGTTTTATTGGCTCGTCGGGTTCTGGAAAATCAACTTTGTTAAGATGTTGTAATTTATTAGAAATCCCTCAAGATGGCGATATTGTTTTCAAGGGTGAAGCTGTAACTTGGACTGACAAAACTGCCCTTAGACAGCTATCTGATAAAAACCAGATTATTAAATTCAGAACTAACTTATCCATGGTTTTTCAGTCATTTAATTTGTGGGCACACTTGTCTATCCTGGACAACGTGATGGAAGCGCCTGTAACTGTACTTGGAAAAGACAGGCAGAAGATGCGAGAAGTTGCTTTCACACTTTTGGACAAGGTAGGAATTGCAGATAAAGCAGATGCGTGGCCAGCACAGCTGTCAGGCGGTCAGCAGCAAAGAGCCGCTATTGCAAGGGCGCTCGCAATGGAACCTGATGCATTATTGTTTGATGAGCCTACGTCAGCTCTTGACCCAGAACTTGAGCAAGAAGTTGTGAAAGTAATAAAAGATCTTGCATCTGAAGGTCGTACCATGCTTTTAGTGACTCACGATATGCAACTAGCGCGTGATTTATCTGATCAGGTGCTATTTTTGCATGAGGGAATCGTGGAAGAGGAGGGCCCTCCAGATATTTTATTTGAGAAGCCCAAGTCTAAACGGCTTAAGCAGTTTTTAAGTGCGGCTGCGAGTTAACTTGAAATGCACTTAAATGTAAATAGAGGAGATACATCATGAAGAAAATTTTAATAGCAGCTGTTCTCACTGGTTTTGCTCTCAGCTCAGCTTATGCAGAAACGGTACGTATGGGCACTGAGGGTGCTTATATGCCATATAATGGTATTGATGATAATGGTCAGTTTATCGGATTTGAAATAGATCTCGGAAACGAGCTTTGCAAAAGGGCAAACCTTGACTGTAATTGGGTTAAGAACGACTGGGATTCGATTATTCCAAATTTAAAAGCTGGAAATTATGATACTATTATAGCTGGTATGTCTATTACTGAAGAACGAATGCAGGAAATCGATTTCACAACAAACTATACCCAGCCGGACCCGTCTAAATATGTTGCTCTATCTGGTTCATCAGTTGATTTTAATTCAGGGGTAATTGCAGCTCAAACAGGCACAATTCAGGCAAGCTTTGTTGTCGAGTCGGGTGCTACATTAGTTGAGTTTGCAACACCGGATGAGACAATCGCAGCGGTTAGAAATGGCGAGGCAGACGCTGTTATTGCGGATAACGCTTTCTTGGAGCCGATTGTAAATGAATCTGGTGGAGATTTGAGTTTTGTCGGTGATAGCGTGCTCATTGGTGGCGGTGTTGGAATGGGTATTCGCAAATCTGACTCAAACCTTAAAGATAAGTTTAATGCTGCTATTAATTCAATGAAAGCAGACGGCACACTTAATGATCTTATCAAAAAATGGGAAATTGGTGAGCTATTTTAGGTTATTTTAAATAAATCTCTACCAGGCGCGAGTTCTTAAAAATTGTATCTCGCGTCTGACTTTAAAAACGTTGATTACAATTATTGACACAAACGTTTTCATACCCAGGTATAAGGGTTAACCATGTTTGACACTTGCGCTGAACCCTCTACTCTTGAGGGTACTATTTGGCTTATTTGTTATTTGACTACGGCAAAACATTTTGCGTTTTATATGTCATTTGTTGTTGTTTTAGTTCTACTTTCATTTGCGGCTCCTTTATCTTTGTTATTTGGCTTTATAGCTGCTGCTGGCGTGCGCTCTATAATTTGGCCTATAAGACTAATTGCAAAAGGATATATTAATATGGTCAGGGGCGTCCCTGACGTTGTATTCTTCTTATTTGTACCATTAGCACTTGACCAGTTATTTGAGTTTATCCGCCATAAGATAATCTGTTCGAATGAGGTTGGGTCGGTATGGAGGGGAACAGATTTTGTTGTTTGCAAAGCAGCTAAGCTTCCTTTATCGACGTCTGACTTGTGGGTGCATCAGCTATATGCTTTTCTATTAGCACTTATTGCTTTTGCCATTGTTTTTGGTGCGTTTGCTGGCAATGTGTTAAGTGGCGCAATGAAAGCTGTACCAAGAGGACAAACAGAGACAGCTACAGCATATGGATTTTCCGAGAAACAAATTTTTTGGCGAATTTTAGTCCCACAGATGTGGGTGTATGCTATTCCAGGTTTATCGAATCTTTGGATGATATTAATTAAGGCAACACCGCTATTATTTCTGCTGGGTGTAGAAGATATTGTGTATTGGGCGCGTGAGTTGGGCGGATCCAAAACCTCGCTATATGCTTATCCTCATCCTGACTGGCGTGTATATTATTTTGCAGGTCTTCTGGTATTTTATTTGTTGATGACATGGGTAAGCGGAAAAGTGCTAGCCAACCTGCAGATTAAATTGAGCCGTGGGCAGGCAACAATGGCAGGTAAAGAGTTGCAAGGATATACGGGATGAGCAGTTGCTGGACAACCATTCAGGATTATGGTCTTCGGTCGCTTGGGATCGGAGAGCGCATTCTTCCAAAAACTGATATCACAATGTGTGAACAAATTGTATTAATAGGCTCTGGGCTCATCTGGAATATTTATTTCGGTTTAATTGCTGTTTTTCTTGGTTTCTGGTTTGCTATATTTCTTGCTATTGCAAAAAACAGTAATTCTGCAATTTATAGAATACCTGCAATTAGTTTTATTTTTCTTTTTAGGGGTTCACCCCTATTTATACAGTTTTTCTTTGCCTACGAATTATTTGTACTTTTACCTAAACTTGGTATCACTCTTGACTTAGGGTTTGTAACATTAACCGCGGAAACTCGTTGGCTGACGAGAGCATGGCTTGGCGGTTTGATTGTTTTGTTCTGCAATACGGCTGCTTATTCTGCCGAAATATTTTATGGGGCTATGCGCTCTGTTTCATCAACCGAACTAGAGGCAGCAGAAGCATTTGGGATAACAGGACGCAAAAAATTTTGGCGTATAATTTGGCCATCTATGCTCCGGCTTGCGTGGCCATCTTATACTAATGAAGCTATTTTTTTATTTCATGCTACCGCCCTAATTTTTTTCTCTGGCTTTCCCGCATGGCGTCAATCTGGAGATGCACTATATTATGCCAGTTATTTTGCAGATAAAACATTTAACCCATTTATTCCGTATCCAATTGTCGCGGCTTATTTTATATCTGTAACCCTTATTATTATTTTAGTATTTGGCGCTACTAATAGTTATTTAAACAGGCATCTTGATATAAAGCAAAGACCAAAATTAAAACTTTTTGTTAATTTATTGAGA
>MDTG01221054.1_pt1 | contig 13267 bp, 10 predicted proteins | sample 811421 | NCBI WGS metagenome assembly MDTG01 (sample SAMN05326645, study PRJNA326480) | marine metagenome | isolation source: seawater | place: Pacific Ocean: South East | collected 2011
ATACTGATCATTATTTAAATTGGTTAAATCAGTATGTTGTGATTTTTTATTTAAATGCTCCGTTTGGGTGGAATTTGATTCTACAGGAACTGGTTGCCCCATATACCATATTATACCCATAATTAATAGCATTCCAATAAAAAAATTAATATCTAAACCTTTTTTTTCTTCCATAATTATTTAATTAAAATTGATTTTAAAAATGAAACAAATAAAGGATGTGGGTTAATAAATGTACTCTGAAATTCAGGATGAAATTGAACACCAACAAACCATGGGTGATCAGGAATTTCAATAATCTCAACAAGGTCTAATTCTTCATTTACGCCGGCAAGGATCATACCTTTATTAGTTAATATATCTCTGTATTTATTATTTAACTCGTATCTATGACGATGCCTTTCTTCAACACATTCCTTTCTATATGATAGAAAAGACTTAGAATTTTTTATAATCTTACAATGATAACTACCCAACCTCATTGTCCCACCCTTATCAACTATATTTTCTTGATTCTTCATCAAGTCAATAACAGGATACCTTGTGGATTTATTCATCTCTGTTGAATGTGCACTTTTATAACCGCATACATTTCTAAAAAATTCTATTACAGCAATTTGCATGCCTAAACAAATTCCTAAAAATGGAATATTATGTTCTCTTACATACTGAACAGCTTTAATTTTACCTTCGATACCTCTATCACCAAAACCAGGTGCAACAAGAACACCATCACAACCTTTTATATATTTTTCTACATTTCTATTATTTATTCTTTCAGAATGTATCCACTTTATATTAACAGAACATTCAAGTAATGCACTGGCATGAATTAATGACTCTGAAATTGATTTATATGAATCTTGTAATTCTATATACTTGCCTATAATAGCAATAGTCACCTCACTATTTGCTTTTTTTAACTTAAGTAATCTTCTTTTCCATGTATCATTATTGATTTTTTTCAAAGTCTTTATATGTAACTTCTTGGCAATTACTGAATCAACACTCTGCTGTAACATTAATAAAGGTACTTCATATATTGTAGATGCATTTATGGACTCTATTACACAATTATATTCAATATTACAAAACAATGCAATTTTATTTTTTACAGACTCTGTTAAATGATATTCGGTTCTACAGATTATGACATCTGGCTGAACACCTAGCTGAAGTAAATTTTTAACAGAGTGTTGTGTAGGCTTAGTCTTTATTTCACCTGTTGAGCTTAAATACGGAAGAAGCGTTAAATGAACAACTGCAACATCTAACCTTCTTTCAAATTTAAATTGTCGAAGAGCCTCTATATAAGGAATAGACTCAATGTCTCCAACTGTTCCACCAATTTCAATAATTACAATTTTAAAATTATTTGAATTACTCAATTTAATTATTCTATTCTTAATCTCCTCAGTAATGTGCGGAATTACTTGAACTGTTTTCCCGAGGAAATCACCTTTTCTTTCTCTATTAATTACAGATTGATATATACTACCTGTTGTTACATTATTTAATTGTGATGTATGTAAATTTAAAAACCTTTCATAGTGACCTAAATCCAAATCTGTTTCTGCCCCATCTTTTGTCACATAACATTCTCCATGTTCATATGGATTTAAAGTTCCTGGGTCAACATTTAAGTATGGATCTAGCTTCAGAATGGTTGTCTTATATCCCCTAGATTGAAATAAATTACCAAGAGAAGCGGCCACAATACCCTTACCTAAAGAAGAGGCTACTCCACCTGTGACGAAAATAAATTTTGCTCTTGACATGAGTGAAATGTTTCACGAATTTAATAAAACTATAACACTATATTACTTAGATAGTAAAAATATTTTAAAAAGTCCAATTCAAGCCTAAAGTTGGCATTATAGGTAATTGGTCAACCCTAATTGATTGTATTCTATCATAATAGAATATATTACTTCTGTCATAACAGTTAGTTATACCCAAAGACCATTCTAATATATTATACTTACTAAATTTGTGTTTTTTCTTGATTGATAAATCTAATCGATGGTAATCAGGTAACCGACCAGTATTTAGTTCAGAGTAAATTACTGCCAAACTCCCATTTTCTGTGTTGACATTAATATCAGCCCCATGTTCAAAACTAATTGCCTCATAATAACCTTGAGTTTTAGTAAATGGGAATCCAGAACCATAATTCCATCTTATACTTACTTCCCACGTCTCCTTCTTATCTAATAAATAAGAACTAACAAAATTAAAATTATGTCTTCGATCATAATGTGGATAATAAGATTGTATTTCATCCTGTCTCTCTACAATTCCGAATGAATAAACAGTCCAAATACTTAGCCTACTTGTAAAATACTTAATCAATAAGTCACATCCTACAGCACTACCTCTTTCTATAATGAATTCTTTTTTTAGATTATCTGGTTCATTTTCAAACTCTGGGGTATCTGGGAAAATTTGATTTTTATTTTCTGAAATTAGCTGTGAGAAGTTTTTAACATAGCCTTCTAAATTTAGAATCATGTTATCAATTAAATCATATTCTAAACCAAGAACATAATGATAAGCTTTTTGTAAATATGATGAAATAATCTCTTCATTGAATGAATCAGGCAAACTAGTAGTACTGGCCAAAAAACCAGAAAATAAATTCACTACATCTCTATCACTTGATGTAGACATTAAATTTTGAGAAAACAAACCAAAAGATGACTTTAATCTTATTTTTTCACTAAAATTATATTTTAGGCCAACTCTAGGTTCAATCGACAGCTCACCCAATGAAGTGTAATTTTGAAATCTTATACTTGGATTAAGTATAAGCCTATTATCATTTAGTTTATAACTTATATAACCCGCAAACTCTGTAGAGTGATCCTTTTCTTCAATGAGTGTTCCAATAGCATTTCTAAATGCTAATTCAGTACTATAACCTAAAGCTTCTACACCATATTTTAATTCGTGTTTCTGTGAAATAAAATATGAAAAATCTAAACCTAAGTTGAATCCTGCTATATCACTATTATTTCTTGGAGCACCAACATCTTCTTGAAAAATATCATATTTAGAATATGATACCCTTCCCTCAACCAGCATCTTCGCAGACGATGGAACTAATACTATATTAGAGCCAAATCCATATGTATTCCAACCCAACTCAGTTAGATTAACATAATTAACATTGTCGCTAAAGTTAAAACCATAAATATTTACCTTACTACCATTTTTGCTAAAAAACGAAAACTTACTATATAAATCTGAAAAAGAATATGGCAAGCCTGAATCAGCAACATAAGAGTAAAATGACTCAGATGTTTTGTCTAAATATGAACTTTTAGCACTCAAAATAAAAGAATTAGAAATCGACTTCTCATTTGACTTAAATATTGGACCCTCAACTAGTAACTTACTTGCAAACGTATTTGATGTCAATTTTCCAGATAATCTTTTTTTATTTCCATCTCTAGTTTGAATATCCATAATAGAAGATATTCTACCACCATATTCTCCACCAAAACCTCCCGTATAAACATCCACTTTCTTAATGATATCTGTATCAAAAACTGAGAAAAAACCTATGGAATGAAACGGATTATAAATAGTCATGCCATCTAATAAAACCTTGTTGTGAATTGGTGCACCACCACGAATATAAAGTTGTCCTCCTTGATCACCCGTAAATATTACTCCAGGTAAAACCTGCAGGAATTGAGCTAAATCAGGTTCTCCTCCCATACTAGGAAGTTGACTTATTACTTTACTAGTTAATTGAATCACTGATGCATTAACCTTATTTTTCATTTCTTGTCTTTCAGCACTAACTTGAACATTACTCAATTTAACTGTTTCAGTTTCTAAAAAATACTTTCTTGACAAAACTACATCTTCATTTGATAATTTGATGTTTTCTTCAAATTTCTTATAGCCAATAAAACTCACTTCTATTTTAAATTCTTTATTTAATGGTATATCTGATATCACAAAATAACCATTATCGTCAGAAACTGTACCCATATTAGTACCTGGAATTACTATGTTGCAAAACATAATTGGCTCTTCTGATTCAAGCTCATAAACAAAGCCCCTTATAGTACCAGTAGATTGAGCCAATAATAAGACTGGCAAACAAAGAATTACAAAAAAAAATGTACGCATTAACATAAACAATAATTATTTACTTTTGTTTAAAATAGGTTACAAACATAATCAATATATAATTTTAAATATAAGTTCTTTCAAAAAAGAATGATTATAAATCCCATATTCAGCGCCTTTAAATTTTATATCTGCATCCTTTAGATGGGATACAATATTAATACAATTTTCGAAAGAGTAGTTTCTTGAAGCGTTTAAATACGATGTTACAAAATATGGGTGTACACCTATTAATTCGGCAATAATGTCATTAGATTTTTGAGTAGATGCATGAATAATTAATAATTTTGAAAAATATGAAAATATAGTTCCTATTATAACATCTATTCTAAATTTATTATTATTTACTATAAAATAGTCAATAATCTGAAGGGTCCTTTTGTAATCTCTAGCTCCCAACGCATCTTGTAATTCAAAATAATTATACTCTCGACTAATTCCGGTGTGTTTCACTATATCATCAGCCTTGATAGAAGTTTTAACAAAATTGGATATTTTATTTATTGCATTATTAATTTTTAATAAATCATACCCCAATGCTTCAATTAATAATATTTCTGCATCCTTATCAATGGAAAGTTTCTTATTGTGTACAATCTCGCGTATTAAAGGATAAAAGTGTTTTGGATAAACCTTGGGTGATTCATATAAGACACCTAAAGATTGAAATAATTTTACCCATTTTTTTCTTTTATCTATTTTTTTCTTATAAATGAGAACCAAAATAGTATGCGGAGATGATAGGTGTAAATAAGTTTCAATTTGATCTATTTTTTTTAATTGATGTGCCTCGCGAACAATAACCAATTGTCTATCTCCAGATATAGGAAATGCTTTAATTGTACTAATTAAGGAAAAAACATCTATCTCTTTACCGTACAAAATCTTTTCATTAAAAAACTTTTGATCTTCAGGAATAGCATGAGCAAGAATACTTCTTTCTATTTTATCTAAAAAAAAATCTTGGTCTCCACAAAGTAAATAATTAGAAGCTAAATTATTATTTTCAATAGATTTTATTATTTTATCAATATTCATGATTATTAATAATAATTATACTATGAATATAATTATAATTACTTTGAAAAAATGAAAATTAAAACAGAAAATGGTAAAGAATATATTTTTGATGTAGTACGAAAAAAGTATATACAGAACTTACCTGAAGAGTGGGTAAGACAAAACATGATACACTATTTAAATAAAGAAAAGGGATATCCAATCTCATTAATGTCTATCGAATCCTCTAATAAATTACATGAAATAAATCATAGATGTGACATTATATGTAATGACAAAAATGGAAACCCTCTCATATTAGTTGAATGTAAATCACAAAAAACAATAATTAATAAAAAAGCTTTTAATCAAATATTAAATTACCAAAGAAAAGTTAAAGCTAGCCACATGTTAATTACTAATGGAATAAATCATTTTTGTTTTAAAACCTTAAACAATAAAACTATTTTTCTAAAAAGTATTCCGAACTATAAAGAGTTAGCAAATACAGTCTAGATAATAAAGTTAATTTGATTTATATAAATTGTCAAAATAAATATATAAGTAAGCGGTAGCAAGTGAAACAATTGGTAGTGCAATGAATAGACCTATTACTAAACATAACACGCTTACTATAACAATACCCACGGTAGTTAATAAATAGAGAAATAAGGGAAGTACGTTTCCTTTGGTCATAAGCCAACTTGTTTTAATAGCATCTATAAAAGATTGCTTTTTATCCACAATTAAATACTGAACAAAAAAAAGTCGCATGGCAATATAAATACCTGGTATTATAAAGAAAATACATCCGAAAAAAACTAATATAGCAACAAACAAATTACCGAGCAAGTATTGAATAAACACAGGAAGACTTAATCTTAATAAACTAAGAAAATCTTCGTCATTTCCTCTCATATAGTTAATAGACATCCCAACAATTGCAGCAGATAAATATGTGCCAAAAACAAAAACAGCTGACTTAGTACCTGAAGTACTAAAACTCATATTATCTGGGTCGAACTCAAAGGGAGAAAATATGTTTAATATTATAGCCGGAACACAGATTATAATGACCCAAAAAACAGGCTTTTGTTTAAATCTTTGCCAAGAAAGATCTAAAATTTGTGATATAGAAAAAGTATTATTTATCATAGTTTTCAATAAAATATTTTATTGAATATAGCATAAATAACATAAATTGAAAAAGCGAATTTCACAAATGTTCCAAATAAAAACCCAACTAATGAGCCTATAGCGATCTTAAAAGCTTGATTTTTTTGTTTATTATCCATTAATGCACCAAAGTATGCGCCAATAAATGGACCAAAAAATAGCCCCCCCAATGGAACAAAAAATAAACCTATTATAACACCAATCATAGTCCCAAATATTGAATTCTTCCCTCCGCCAAATTTTTTAACTCCGAATATTTGCAAAAAATAATCAGAAAGAAATACTAATAATGTAACTATTCCGCAAACAACTAGAAATTGGTTAGAAAATGTAAATACAGAAAAAAAATGAATAATTAATAAACCTAAAAAGCTCATTATTGGACCAGGAATAATCGGTACTAAAGAACCAATTATTCCTAATAGAAGGAAAAAGGAAGCAATAGTTATTATAATAATACTCTCCATGTTTTAAATATAGTATATAAATATGTTTATCTGATTAAATATTTATCTTTTTATTACATTTGAATATAAATATAAAATTATGGATTATAGTCTTAATAATATTTCTCCAATTGATGGAAGATATTCGAAAATTACAAAAAACCTCAACCAATACTTTTCTGAATCTGGACTTATAAAGTATAGATTATATATTGAAATACAATACTTTATCAAATTACATCAATTAGGACTCCCTCAGCTGAAATCATTAAAAAAATCTGACATTAAACTAATTGAAAACATATATAGGAAGTCTACAATAAAAGATATTAAAAGAATAAAAGCTATTGAGTCCATTACTAATCATGATGTAAAAGCAATTGAATATTATATTAAAGAAAAATTTGACTTATTAGGATTAACACAATATAAAGAGTTCATTCATTTTGGCTTAACATCTCAAGATATAAATAACACGGCAACTCCACTATTATTTAAAGATTCTTTAAATAATATATTAGTACCTCAAATCAAAAACGTCATACATACTCTAGATAATTTAGGAAAAAAATGGAAAAATATATCAATGCTTGCTAGGACTCATGGTCAACCAGCTTCACCAACAAAATTAGGAAAAGAGATTATAGTTTTCAAAGTAAGGATAGAAGAACAACTCAATCAACTTATGGAAATACCCCATTCTGCAAAATTTGGTGGGGCAACTGGTAATTTTAACGCGCATTATATTGCATATCCAAAAATTGATTGGCATAAATTTGCCACCTCCTTTTTAAGCAATATGAATCTAAAAAGATCCTATCCAACAACTCAAATTGAACACTATGACAACTTAGGGGCTCAACTGGATGCTATAAAAAGAATAAATACAATAATAATAGATTTAAATCGAGATATTTGGACATATATATCAATGGATTATTTTAAACAAAAAGTTAATAAAAATGAGGTTGGTTCATCCGCAATGCCACACAAAATAAATCCTATTGACTTTGAGAATTCGGAGGGCAATCTTGGTGTATCTAATGCATTATTAACTCATTTTTCAGGAAAACTACCTATTTCAAGACTCCAAAGAGATTTATCAGATTCCACAGTTTTAAGAAATCTTGGCGTACCTATTGGACATAGTATTATTGCCTATAAAGCGACTATTAAGGGATTAAACAAGTTAACCGTCAATGAACCTAAAATTAATAATGAGTTGGATAGAAATTGGGCAGTTATTTCAGAAGCTATTCAAACTATTCTAAGAAGAGAGGGTGTTGAAAAACCCTATGAAAAACTCAAAGAACTAACTCGAAATAATAAAGAAATTAACTCAAAAAATATTAAAATGTTTATTGGTAATTTAAACGTAAATTCTAAAATAAAAAAAGAATTATTAAAATTAAAGCCTGAAAACTATACAGGTAAATGTTAATTTAAAAGCTCTAAAAATGACTCGGAAACTGTCTCACCAATAGACAAACATGCTGTTGCGGCAGGTGAAGGGGCATTTAAAACATGGATATTATTATTATTTCTAACAACTCTAAAATCATCTATAACATTACCCTGTCTACCTAATGCCATAGCTCTAACACCTGATCTTCCAGAAATAATATCATTTATTGTCAGTGAGGGTATAATCTTTTGAAGGTGTTTTAAAAATATACTTTTTGAACCAGCTTTAAGCATTTCATTAAGACCAAATTTCCAATGTTTTCTAAATAATTGCCAAGTTCCCGTATAAGTCAATGCATCCATAGTGTCTTTAATACTAAAATCAGTTTTATTATATCCCTCACGTTTAAAAGTGAAAACAGCATTTGGACCGCACTCTATTTCACCTGTTGTCATTCTCGTAAAATGAACACCTAAGAAAGGAAATTCAGGATTAGGAACCGGATATATTAAATTTTTTACTTTGTGCTTAGCAGTTTCTGACAAACAAAAGTAATCCCCCCTAAATCCAACTATTTTCAAGTCAGTCTTACAATTATCCATTTTTGCTAATCTATCTGAAAATAATCCACCACAAAATACTACATGATCAGTACAGAATGTCTTATTTTTAATATGCACTATAGATTTTTTGATTGAACTTTCACAAGATATTACTTTAGAATTTATAAGAATTTGGCTCTGTGGATTAATAATGGATATTTGATTTGAAAGAGTTTTAGCTACTTGTTTATAGTCAATTATGCCTGTTTCTGGCACTTGAATTGCTGATATTCCTTGAACAAAAGGTTCAATTTGTTTTATTTGATTTGAATTAATAATCTTTAAACCCTGAAGACCATTTTTAATACCATTTTTCATTAGTTTAGGTAAATAGCTCGCTTCTTTCTTATTAATTGCAACAACTAATTTCCCACAAACATCGTGCGTAATATTATGTTTTTTGGCGAAATCCACTAATTCTTTTCTACCCTCAACACAATTTCTAGCCCTATGTGAACCCGGTTTATAATACAAGCCCGAATGTAATACACCTGAGTTCCTTCCGCTTTGATGAAATGCTAATTCCTTTTCTTTTTCAAGTACTAATATATTTTTTTTAGGTAATTTCTTTTGGATTTTATAAGCACAAGATAGACCTACAAGTCCTCCACCAATAATAATTATATCATATTTATTTATCATCGTTTAAATTATTATTTGTTAAATCAAGGGGCTGAAATATCAATAATCCTATTATAAAGAACACTATTACTACTAATAATCCTGTTTGTTGGTCAAACAACTTTGTTAAAATACCAAAAAGAAATGGACCAATAAAAGCAGTTGCTTTTCCGGAAAATGCATAAAACCCAAAAAACTCATTTTTTTTATTTTCTGGAGTTAATCTTGCCATCAAAGATCTACTTCCAGATTGATTAGGACCTTGCATTAATCCTATGATTATACCTGAAATCCAAAACAAAATTTTAGGGTTTAAAAATTGATTTTGTGAAGTTAAAAAAGGTGCCATATAAGCTAACAACGTAGAAAAAACTAACGACCACAAAGTAATAGTTAACATTTTTTTTACTCCTATTTTATCCTCTAAAAAACCAAATACAAAAGAACCTATGCATGCAGAAATATTAAGCATTACACCTAATAATAGAATTTCATTAAAATTAAAGCCTAATGTACCTGCAGCATATATACCCCCAAATGCAAAAATTGTTATAAGAGCATCGTTATAAAAAAGTCTCGCAATTAAAAATCGAACTATTGATTTGTGTTTAGATATATTTTTAAAAGTATAGAAAATGGATTTGACAGACTGATTAAAATGTTTTTTAAATTGACCTTTTGGCTTGCGGTCCGAAATATAATAAAAGGTAGGTATACTGAATAATAAAAACCAAAATCCCACTATTAAAGATACTATTCTAATATGATTTACAATTGATAGATCTAAAAAAACCAAAGAAATAGCTAAAGAAATTAAGCCACCAATAAAACCTAGTCCCCAAGCATATCCAGAAACTTTTCCTATATTGTTTGATGTTGATAAATCAGCTAAATAAGAATTACAAAAAACAGTACCAAACTCAAAACCTATATTAGCAATAATAAAAGTAATCAAAGAACACGTAGCAACATCTAAATTTAATCCCCCAATATTAAACACTTGACCTGGCTGAAATAAATAAAGACAAAATGTAGCTACAATACATAAATATGAAGCACTCATCAAAAAATACTTTCTATATCCACCAGCATCAGCTAAAGCACCTAAAATTGGAGAACATAGTGCCACAATGATAGCAGTAATAGATATACCTAAAGACCATAAATATGTACCCTGTTGTGCATTAGACGCTAAATACTCAGTAAAAAAAGCGCTGAAAATAAAAGTAACAATTAAGGTTGTAAATGGCTGATTTGCAAAGTCATAAATTGACCACGCTACCACTTCTTTATTTCTATTGTTAATCATATTTCAATTTTAAACTATCATAAATTGTTAAATTATTATATTCAATAATTTCTTTTAAATCATCTACATATAGGCTTCTTCTTTCAGAATATATGTCTAAAAATTGAATTAAATCCTCTGGCATAATATTACTAAATCTATTAATTCTATATTCCTGATATGCATAACCCTTGGCTAAGGTACGTAAGTAATGTGATATTGATTCAGAAATATTTTTATATTTCTTAACAAAAACTAGTGAGGAATTATTTGCTTCTAATTTATTTATATCATTACTGTTAGTATGGACCCCAAATAAATTTTTACCTTCTAAAAAAAATCTTGAAGTTCCCCATCCAGATTCAATTGCAGCTTGAGCAATAATAATTGAGTTTGGCTGTTCTTTTAAACAAAGTAGAAGTTCATTTTTAGTAATACAATCACAATAATCATACAAATATTTTGTTTTTTCATGAATATAAATACTATCAAAGTTCTCAATAACATAATTATAAGCTTGCTTAATAATATCTTTTTCAATTAAAACAGAGGGGAGAATAAAGTCAATAAACTTTGCTTTTTTTTTATCAACCGGTAATTTGGAAAAATTAGGAGTATTTTTATATAAAATTGGCCTAACATAATCATATTTAACAGATATAATATCATCTATACTTTTATTATCAACATAAATAAAGTCTACAGATGAATCAATTGTTGATTGAGAAAAGATTGGAAAGCTAATTAGTAGTATTAGTAACTTCATGTAGGATTATTGTTAGATATATTTTAATTATACATATATATTCATCCTAATATGATAATAGGTGGCCTGGTGTTGATGTCATGTTTTTAAGAGGTGGGGAAAATCTTGTAAGTTTTATTCCCCTAATGGCTAATTTATATTCTTCAATTGTAGGAGTTCTACCAAGTATTGCAGACAAAACAACAACAGGTGTTGAAGCCAATAAAGATTCACCCTTCTTTCTATCAGAATCCTTAACTACCCTACCTTGAAAAAGTCGAGTAGAGGTTGCCATTACACTATCACCCTTTTCTGCCTTCTCTTGATTACCCATACAAAGATTACAGCCAGGTCTTTCTAGATATAAAATATTATCATATTCAATTCTAGCAGTAGACTTTGGAGCAGTGTCATCAAACTCAAAACCTGAATATTTCTGAAGAATTTCCCAATCACCCTCTTCCTTAAGTTCATCAATAATATTATAAGTGGGAGCAGTAACCACCAATGGGGCTTTGAAAGTGACAGTTCCAGAAGATTCTTCTAGATTTTTTAACATCTTTGACACTATTTTAATATCACCTTTATGAACCATACAAGATCCTACAAAACCTAAATCAATAGTTTTTTTTCCTTCATAATAAGAAAGTTCACGGATAGTATCATGAGTATATCTTTTGGAAATATCCTCATTATGTACATCAGGATCAGCAATCATCGGTTCATTTATTATATTTAGATCTACAACAAATTCAGCATAGTATTTTGCATTTGAATCAGGATTTAAAGGTGGTTTATCCCCAGATTGAATTTGACTAATTCTTTTATCTGCTTTATCAATAAGTTCTTTAAGTACACCTCTTTTATTATCCATTCCTTTATCTATCATAATTTGAATGCGAGCCTTAGCGATATTTAAAGACTTAATCAATGTATTATCCTCTGAAATACAAATAGATGCCTTAGCTTTCATTTCAGCTGTCCAGTCTGTAAAAGTAAAAGCTTGATCTGCTAGAAGAGTGCCAATATGAACTTCAATTATTCTACCTTGGAATACGTTTTCTCCTTTAAATTTATTAAGCATCTGACTTTGAGTAGCATGAACCACATCACGAAAATCCATATGATCTTTCATTTCACCTTTAAATGTAACCTTAACAGACTCAGGAATCGGCATAGAAGCCTCCCCTGTTGCTAGGGCTAGGGCTACAGTGCCAGAGTCAGCTCCAAATGCCACTCCTTTGGACATTCTGGTGTGTGAATCTCCACCAATAATAATAGCCCAATCATCTATAGTAATATCATTAAGAACCTTATGTATAACATCAGTCATTGGAGAATACCTGTCTTTAGGATCACGTGCTGTAATTAATCCGAAATCATTCATGAATCTCATGAGTTTTGGTATATTTTCTTTTGACCTTTGATCCCATACTGATGCAGTATGACAACCTGATTGGTATCCAGCATCAACAGTGGGAGAAATAACTGTTGCAGCCATCATCTCTAATTCTTGAGCCGTCATTAATCCAGTAGTATCTTGAGAGCCTACAATATCTACTTTTACACGAACATACGAACCTGCATGCAGTACATCCTCTGTATTACCCACAACGTTTTTATTGAAAATTTTCTCCACTGCAGTAAGCCCTTGGTTTTGAACGGAAACTTCTTTTGATGGAGCAAAAACTTGCTTTACACTAACTCCAAGAGTGTTTGACGCAAAAGCTTGTAACTTTTTACCAAAGACAACATCATAAGAACCTCCGGCTCTCATAAACTCCATTTTTTGGGGTGTAAAAGACGAAGAAACATCTATTAATTCCTTATCTCCTTGGTATA
>MDTG01189265.1_pt1 | contig 13266 bp, 11 predicted proteins | sample 811421 | NCBI WGS metagenome assembly MDTG01 (sample SAMN05326645, study PRJNA326480) | marine metagenome | isolation source: seawater | place: Pacific Ocean: South East | collected 2011
ATTTTTTTTTTTTTTAAACTTTTTAAAATTTCTAATGGAAGTTTTTTTTCTCCTAAAAATAATCCAATCATTTAAAATTTTCTGGAAGTGATATTGGTCGCTTTTTATCAGAATTTATAAAATTAATGATATTTTTAACGTATTTATTTTCTTTCATATCAGTATCTAGATTTTCTATATTCGATCTAAAATTTAGATTACTAAAAACTATATCGTAAAATTTTTGTAATATTTTAATATTTTCATTTGAAATTTTTGCTCTCCTTAATCCAATAAGATTAAGTCCGTATAAATTATTTCTATTTCCTAATGATAAGCCAAAGGGAATTACATCACTTAAAACACCAGTCATTCCACCAATCATTGATAAATATCCTATTCTAGAGAATTGGTGAATAGCGCAACTACCTCCGACTATAGCATTATCTTCAATTGTAACATGACCACCAACTTGAACATTATTTGCCAAAACTATGTTATTTCCAAGATTACAGTCATGAGCTACATGACAATAAACCATCAATAAATTATTACTTCCTAGTTTAGTAATTGTGCCTCCTTTAATTGTGCCTGGATTAATATTAACATATTCTCTAAGTTTGTTATCATCACCAATAATTATAGAATTTTTTTCACCTTTATATTTTAAATCTTGTGGAGGTGTTCCAATTGAAACAAATGGGAAAATCTCATTGTTTTTTCCTATTTTTGTATTTCCTTTAATACTTACATGTGAATGTAATTTTGAGTCTGCTGCTATTTCTACTTCAGAACCTATTATACAGTATGGTCCAATTTCAACATTTTCGGAAATTTTAGAGTTTTTATCAACTATTGCTGTATGATGTATCACACACTGATAGATAACAAATTATTATTTAAATACCTATCAAGAATTACTACTAATTATTTCTTTCTATCAACAATTGTTGCAGCCCATTGAGCATCTGCCATTTTTTTTCCATTTACTAATGCTTCACCTTGATATTTCCAAACTTTTCCATGTGATCTTATAGCCTCAATATTGAGTTCTAATTTACAATCAGGTATTACTGGATTTCTAAATCTTGCTTTATCTACTGTCATTAAAAATACTAATTTATTTTCATAAGTAGATTTATCTATACCAGCAGCAGTTAAAGCAGCAGCAGCTTGACCAAATGCCTCGACTATTAATACTCCAGGCATAACAGGTTCACCGGGGAAATGTCCTTGAACAAAAAAACTGTCTTTACGAACATTTACTATAGCCGTGGCTGATTTAAGTTTTTTAATATTTATAAGTTCATCAATCAATAGCATAGGCTCTCTATGAGGTAATAAATCTTTAATTTGTGATTTATTTAATGTGACAGTCATTTATTTATTTTCCTTTAAAAAGTTTCTTATATCTTTAGCAGGATATCCCATGACCCTAGAGTTGTCTGGCAAATTTTTAATTACTCCACTACCACCTCCAATTTTTACGTTATTTCCTATTTTAAGGTGGCCAGAGATACCTGCTTGACCACCAATTTGGACACCGTTACCAATAATAGAACTGCCAGCAAATCCAACCTGTCCTGTTATGATACAATTCTTTCCAATTTTTACGTTGTGCGCTACATGGATTTGGTTATCAAGATAAGTATTTTTTCCTATCTCAGTATTTGAAATAGAACCTCTATCAATTGTATTATTACATCCAATTTCAACATTATCATCTATCATTACAATACCGATGTGAGGATAACGATTATTAGATAAATTATTTGGAAAAAAACCAAACCCCTTTTTACCTATAACCGAACCATCCAAAATTCTAACATTTTTTCCAATAATAGAATTTTTAATCAGAACATTATTACCTATGATACAATTGTCTCCAATAATAACGTTTGACTCAATAATAGTATTATGACCAATTAATGAATTTTTTCCAATTTTTACATTTTTACCAATCAGCACATTCTTTCCAAATTTAATTTTGAGATATTTTTTTATTGTTGGTGATTTTACATTGAAATCGACAGCATCATCCAGTGAATTAGGATAAAAAAGATTTGTTATATCTGACACAGATTTTAAAACATTATCTACTGGAATTAAATTATTTAAATCTTTTAGATTATCTAAAAATTTTTTATCGATTAAGATATATTTCGCTTTAGAATTTTTAAGTTGTTCTAAATATTTCATATTATTAATAAATGAAATATCGTTTTTTTTTGCCGTTATAAGATCTTTAAGATCATTTATTTTTTCATTTTTTTTTGATGTTTTCAAGCCAATAACTTTTAGAATATCAGAAAAGTAAATATCATTTTTTTTTTTGAAGAAAGGATTAATTTTCATTAATTAAATTTTTTTCATTTGTATGTTTATTGAGAATATCTAATATAGTATTTGTAATATCCAAAGTTTTAATACCTACTAATACATTTTTTTTATCTATTACTAATTTAATATTATTTTGATTAACATAATTAGTTAATATTGGATTAATAATTTTCAAGATTTCTGAGCTATATTTAGTTTTTTCTTTTAAAATTTTCTTTTGCATATTGGCCTTATAGATTTGAAAACTTTTTATTAATTCATTTAATTCAGCAATTTTTTTTTTTAACTCATCATCCTTGATAATATTTTTTTGATTATTCAAATCAGAGTCACTTTGCTTTATTTTTTTTTGTTTATTCTCTAAATCTATTTTTACTTTATTTTGTATTACAGTAATTTTTTTTTTATACTCTTTACCAATATCTGAATTATCAATTATAAATTGAACGTCTAAATAAACTATATTTGAATATACTGATGTGATATTAAAAAAAAATAAAAAGCACAATGAAAATAAAAATTTTTTCATTAAAATGAAGTTCCAATTTGAAATCTAAACTTTTCTGTAATATCGGTGTCAGCTTCACTTAAAGGTACTGCATAAGAAAAGGTTAATGGGCCAATTCCACTAAACCAATTAACTGCGACACCTGCTGAAGTTCTAATTTTATTTGAGTCTAACGAATTATTATAATCAACTTCCCAAACATTAGCTAAATCAATAAAAAAATTAAAATCAATATTTTCGTTTTCATAAAGTATGTTTGGTAACGTTGAATTTAAATTAAGTGCTGTTGCATAATTTCCACCAATATATTGATTGCCATCTTTAGGTCCAATTTTTCCGCTTTCAAAACCACGTAAAAGTCTTCCTGGTATGGATACTCTTTTTGAAACTCTAACATTCTCATCTAAGGAATTGATGGTTTTAATATAAAGTTTTGCGGATAGGATTAAATTATCACTAATTGAGTGATACGCTGAAGATGTAAATGAATTTTCTATTGATAAATCATCTGAATAAATTGGTAAAGTTTGTGAAAATCTATTAATGAAACCATCTGATGGCTGAAAGTTTTGATCTAATTTGTTATACGAAATAGTATATGACAATAAATTTTCAAAATAATTTCCTTCTTGCTTTTTGACAATATTATTTGCAGTTGAAGAAGTTTCTAAATCTTCATAAAACGTAGATAATTCTAAATTAACAAAAAGATCATTTTTTTGCTCAAATTCTGAACCAATCGTAAATCCAGTTCTATTAGTTTCATAACCACTAGAAGTCATAAAATCAGTAGTAGAACTCTCAATTGAAGTCTTCAAAGATTTATCAGAATTATTATAGTTAGGATTTATTACAGAAAATTTACCTTTTACTGTGTCATCGGTTATTGTGATATTAGTATCTAATTTTATTCCCAATCCAAGATAGTTATTTTCTTTGATGCCGCCAGCAATTGAAGTACCAGTAGTTCCAGTTCCTGCGCCAGCAAAAATCTCACCTGTTGCTTTTTCTTCAACTTTTAAATTTATTACTTTATTTTTATTTTGATTATCTTCAATATCATATTCAACGGATTTAAAAATATTTTTTGATTTTATATTTTCTACTGATTTTTTAAATAATATTTCATTGTATGGATCTCCTTCATCTATAACCAATGCATTTCTAATGACTTTTTCGTCTGTTATAAAATTGCCAAATACATTTATTCTTTGAACATATTGTTTTTCGATATCATCAAAATTAATTATTAAATCAATTTTATTTTTTTCTTTGACTATTTCTTGATAATTAGCATTGATGAAAATAAAATCATTTAATAAAGTAAAATTATTCAATTCTTCAATTAAATTATCTATTTTTTTTTTTGAATATTTTTTACCTTTAAGATTATCAAATTTTTTTTCAAAGTTTTCGATAGTCTTTAATGGAAGATTTCCGTTATCTTTAAAAGTGGTATTATTAAATAAAAACTTTTTTCCTGAGTTTATATTAAAAATAACTTCGAATTGACTTTTATCATTTATCACAGCAGTTGTAGACTTTATTTTTGCATCAAAAAAACCTCTATTTTTGTAAAACTTTTCTAATCTTATTACATCTAGATTTATTCTACTATTATTTAAAAATTTATTATTTGTTAGAAACTTCCAAAATTTGTCTTCTTCTGATAATATTACATTTCTTAGAGTATTATCTCTAAAAACTTTATCACCAATAAAGTTAATTTTCTTAATTTTAGCTATATCGCCTAAGTTAAAATCATAAACTATACCAATAGTATTGTTGTCATTTTTATTTATAGATGTCTCTACTTTCACAAAATAATATCCATATGATTTTAAAATATTTTTTAAAAGTATTATTTGATCATTAATTTTACTTTCAACGAAAGGATATTTTTCAACCTTAGATGTTATCTTTGTAAGATTTTCGTTAATACTTTTTTTCTTTACACCTTTAATTTGGATCGATTGAATAATTGGGTTTTCAATAACTTTAATAAAGACTGAACCATTTTGTGATGATATTTTAATATTCTCAAAGTAATCGGTTGCATATAACTCTTTTAATGCATTATTAAGATTATTATTACTTATCTGATCACCTTCATTTAATTTTGAAAATATTATAACAGTTTCATCCGATACTCTTTCGTTACCTATTATATGAATTTTATCAATTTTGTCTGCAAGCGAATTGGTAATAAAAAATAAAATAAAAATAAATAATTTAAAAAAAATTAAAAGATTACTTTGCATAAATATTCAAATTTTTCTCTAGATAGAGTTCCGTTATTATTACCATTTTTTTTATATCATAAATATTTCTGGGTTTTAATTTATAAAATTTAACAAAATACGGTTTTTTCAGTAATTTTAATAAAATTTTTTCTATAGAAATATATTTGATTTTATTTTTTAGAAATTTTTCAACTAATAAATCATTTAAGGTGATCAATATAGTCTCAAAAAAAGATGTTTGATTTGGAATAAGATTAATAATAGACAGTAATGGGAAATGATTTATCTTTGGCTTTAAAAAATTTATTTTATTTAAATTTTTATAATTTTGATTCATAAGTTTTGTATCAATTTTATTTTTGATACCTAGAGCATTGGCTATAGGTATTCTCATGCTGGTTTCGTGAGCTAAGAATTTTATTAAATTACCTTTAAAAAAAACAATTGCATGAACAAAAGATTTTGGATGTATTAATATAGATATCTGATGTTTTTTTAAATTAAATATTTTTTTAGCTTCAATATATTCAAAAATTTTATTCATCATATTTGAGGAGTCTATAGTTATTTTCTTTCCCATTTTCCAATTTGGATGTCTTAAAGCATCCCTTGGTTGGATTTTTGATTTTTTTTTTTTTGAAATATTTAAAAATGGACCCCCCGAAGCAGTTAATACTACCTTTTCGATGAGCTTTTTTTCATCATTTTTAATTAACTCTGATATTGAAAAATGCTCTGAGTCAAGTGGTATTAATTTTGTTTTGTGTTTTTCTAGTTTTTTTTTGATGAGGTGCCAACCACAAATTATAGACTCTTTATTTGCCATTAATAAGTATTTTGTAAAAGGAATTGTATTTAAAGTAGGTTCAAGTCCATCTAGACCTGAAATAGAATTTACACAATACATTACTTTATTCTTTAAAACTTTTTTAATATTTATAATACCAAAATGTAATTTGATTTTTTTTTTTAAAAAAACACTTTTATATTTTAAAAATTTAATTCTATCTTCAATGATAACATCCTTTACGTTATGACGCATTGCCTGATTAAGTATTTTTTTTACATTTTTTTTTGTAGTAAGAAGTTTAATTTTATAGTTTTTGTTTTTATTTATTACATTTAAAACTGAAGAGCCTATAGAGCCAGTTGATCCAAGAACTATTATTTCTTTTTTCATATAAATTTTAATAATAATAAACCTAATGGAGCAGCAAAAATTAATCCATCAAATCTATCTAATAAACCACCGTGACCAGGTAATAGTTTCCCCGTATTTTTTACTTTGGCTTTCCTTTTAATAAATGAAATAAATATATCACCTGCTTGTGAAATAGTGGATATTATTATTGTTAAAATTATTAAATATTTTAAATCGATAAAATTATTAAATAATAAATAACTAAAAAAAATAGACAGTATATAAGATCCAATCATACCAGAAATGGTTTTATTTGGACTTATACTTGTAAGTTTTTTTCCTTTTAGTATTTTTCCAAAAATATATCCACCTATATCAGAGGCTATACAAATTGATATTATAAATAATATTTTTTTTATTATTAAGATATTTTCATGTATAAAATTAAACCAAACAAATAAAAAAGTTGTTACTAAATAAATTAGAATAAATAATAAAATTAAATAAAGTATAATTTTATTTTTTTTTTTTATTATTTTTTTTATTAAAAATTGAAATTCAAAGTAAATTTCTATTATTAAAAAAAATAATAATAATGAGAGAATTTGTTTATTATAAATGGAAAAAACAAAGATAATTAATAAGACAAAGGAAGTAATTAATCTTTTAATTAACTCATTCATCTAAACCGCCGAATTTTCTCTTAATACTATCAAATTTTTTTAGTATATTATTAAAGTCGTTTTTAGTAAATTCTGGCCACATTTTTTTTACAAAAAATATTTCGCTGTATATTAATTGCCATGACATAAAGTTACTAATTCTATAGGTGTTACCTGTTCTTATTAAAATTTCAGGATCTGGAATTCCTGATGTATATAAATTTTGTTCTATATTTTTTTTTGTGATTGAAATGTTTTTTCTTTTAATTTTCTTAAAAGAATTTGTAATTTCCTCTCTAGAACCATAATTTAAAGCCATATTGATTTGGATTTTATTTAATGACTTGGTATTTTTTTCTACTTTCTTTAGTTTAGATTTTAGTAATTTAGGAAATATAGATATATTTCCTATAATTTTAATTTTTATATTTTTTTTTATTAAGTTATTAATTTCATTCTCAATGTAATTACTTAACAAATTAAAGAGGTATTTAACTTCACTATTTGGTCTTTTCCAATTTTCTGTTGAAAAGACAAATAATGTTAAATATTTTATTTTATTTTTTATGGCTTCGTTAATGATCTTTTCAACTGTTTCTAGACCTTTTTTATGACCGTAATTCCTTGAATTTTTTTTTTTTATTCCCCATCTACCATTACCATCCATAATTATGGCCACATGCCTTGGTGGGTTCATATGGTCATTATTTCTTTTTCTTTAGATAAGACCTTTTCATCAATTAACTTTACATTGCCATCTGTATGATCCTGAATTATCTTAACGTGTTTTTTTTCTTCATCCTCTGAAATTTCTTTTGATTTTAAAAGTTTTTTTAATTCATCATTTGCTTCTCTTCTAATATTTCTTATTGATACTTTACATTTTTCTCCCATTGATTTTATCATTCTCTTCATCTCTAATCTTCTTTCTTCACTTAAATCAGGTATTGGTAGTCTTACTAATTGTCCATCAATTTGTGGATTTAATCCTAACTCAGATTTCTTTAATGCTGAGTCTATTAATGATACATTGTTTAAATCCCAAACTTGTATATTTATTGTTCTGGACTCAGGCGTTGTAATTGTTCCAAGCTGATTTATTGGCATTTTTTGACCATATACGTCAACTCTAACTAAATCCAGCATACTTGCATTTGCTCTTCCTGTTCTTAATGAATTCAAATCTTTCGAAAAAACATCAATTGTTTTTGACATTTTGATTTTGTATGAACTTTCATTAAACATTATTCACCAATTTTTAATCTAGTAAATTCATTAATTTTTAAATTTGGTATACTTAATTCTTTTATTATATCTTTAACTTTTTTTTTAGGTTCCATTACCCAATCTTGTGTCATTAAGCTATTTTCTTCTTTAAACTTATTGATTTTTCCTAAACTAATTTTTTTTATAATCTCGTTTGATTTACCTGAATTTTTTAATTCTTCTAAAATAATTTTTGATTCTTTACTAATTATTTCATGATTAATATCTTCTGAATTTAAAGCAATAGGATTAGAAGCTGCTATATGCATTGATAATTGTTTACCAAAAGTTTCTAACTTCTCATTTTTTTCTGATGTCTCTATTGATACAACAACGCCTAATTTTGAAACATTATCTATAATAGTTGAATGTTGATATGTAAAATTACGTGAGTTAGAATTTTTTATAGTTTTTGCTTTACCAATAGTTATTTTTTCACCTATCTTAGAAATTAAAGCGACTAAATTATCTTCAACTATTTTATTATTTTTCATTTTTGATTTATTTAACTTATCTATATTGGACTTACATAAATTGTTAATTTCACTTATCTCCTTTGCAAAATTTAAAAAATCATTGTTTTTTGCTACAAAATCTGTTTCACAATTTATTTCAATAATCGATGTTTGATTTAAATCACCACTAATTATAATTACACCCTCTTTTGCATCTCTTGTCATTTTCTTCGATGCTTTAGCAATTCCTTTAATTCTTAAAATTTCAGCAGCTTTATCTAAATCTCCACTAGACTCTTTTAAAGCAATATTGCAATCTTTGAAACCGGCTCCTGTAGATTGTCTGAGTTGTTTAATTTTTTTAATATCACTCATTTAATATTTTATTAACTAATTTAATTTTTTTTGGTGATTTTTTTTGATGTTATTTATTTGAATACTTTCTGTCATTTTTTCTGCTGGTTTAATATCCTCTTCTTTACCTTTGATATTATTTTTGGCATCCATGATAGTTTCATTCATAAGACTACAGTAAAGATCAATGGATCTTCTTGCATCATCATTTCCAGGTATTGGATAATTTATACCCACGGGATTAGAATTTGTATCTAAAATAGCTATAATTGGTATCCCAAGTTTAATTGATTCTTTAATTGCTAATGACTCATAATTAGTATCAATAATAAAAACTAAATCTGGTAATTTTTTCATATCCATAATCCCTCCAAGAGATCTTTGCAACTTATCTCTCTGTGAACTCATTTTAAGTAATTCTTTCTTTGTAAAGCCTCGATTTTCTGAAGATAAATCTGAATTAATTTTGTTTAATTTTTTTATTGAATTTGAAATAGTCCCCCAATTAGTGAGCATTCCACCAAGCCATCTATAATTTACAAAATATTGGTCTGTATCTTTTGCCAATTGAGCAACTGCCTCGGAAGCTTGTTTTTTCGTAGATATAAATAAAATTTTACCTCCAGATGTAATTGTATTATGAACTTTTTCTAAAGCGCTATTTGTAAGCTCAAGTGTTTGCGTTAGATCAATAATATGTATGGAGTCTCTTTTTCCAAATATGTATTGTTTCATTTTAGGATTCCACCTTAGTGTCTTATGTCCAAGATGAACACCAGCTTCTAATAATTGTTCTATAGTTAATTTAGGTATTTTCATTTATTTTCCCGGTTGTGCCACCACAATTATTGCCCTTAGGGACCGGAGGTATTAAACCACTAATTGTGTGCGTGTTAATTTGTGAAATTGATACTAATTATTTTATAAAAGACAACCTTTTTTTATTCATTTATTAAATTTTTTACCAAATTTAATGAATTTAGTAACTTATTATTAACAAACCTCTTATCTTTAAGCTTAAAAGTCAATATGTCTTTTTTACTTTGAATAAGAACTTTAACATCTGTTTCTCCATTTTTTTTTTCAAATTTCATTAATTTATTAATATCATTTATGTTATCAATATTTAAAGTAATATTTTTTAGAGGTTTATTGGCTACATCCTGCAAAGAAATAATTTTTTTTACATTAATTCTTTTTTGAGTTTTATCATTATCAGTGTAGTTTTTAATTAGTGTTAACATCAGAGAATTTCCCTCAACTAAAATCTCTCTATTAATTTCAAATACATCTGAAAATACAAATAATTCAAAAACATTAGATAAATCTGAAAATTTGATAATCCCATAGGATGATCCTTTTTGTGTTTTTTTTTCTTGAACTTTAAGAATTGTACAAGCAATGTTTGAACTTAATATGTCATTATTTAATTCAAAATCTTCGTAATTAATAATATTGTATTGGTTAAAAATTGATTTATATTGATTTAGAGGATGATCTGAAATATAAAAACCTAAAGTTTCAAATTCATTTGCTAATTTTACATCTGTAACCCAATCAGATGTATTTTCTATAAAATTTGATTGTTCATCTTCTTGTTCTCCAAATAAATCTATTTGATTAGCACTTTTATTCTCGTGTATATTTTTGGATTTTAAAATAATTGTTGGTATCGAGTTAAATAATGCTTGCCTGTTATTATGCAAATTATCAAAGGCTCCTGCTTGTACCAACCCCTCTAATTGTAACTTATTAATATCTTTAGGATTAACTCTATTTATAAAATCCGATAAATTTTTGTAATTTCCATTAATTGTTCTCTCATTTATAACATTAGAGATTGCCTCAAAACCTACGTTTTTTATAGCACCTAATGCATAAATAAAATTTTTTCCATCTGAAGAAAAATCAGCAAAAGATTTATTTATGTCTGGTCTTATTATAGAGATATTTAATCTTTTTAACTCTTCATAGAATTCACTTAATTTCTTTTGATTTGATAATTCCATTGACATTGAAGCTACAAAAAATTCATGCGGATAGAACGCTTTTAGAAATGCTGTTTGATAAGCTATAACTGCATATGCTGCTGCGTGACTTTTATTGAAACCATACTCTGCAAATGGTTCGATCTTTAAAAATATTCCTGCAGCTATATCTTTTTTAATTCCATTTGAAAAGGCACCGTCAACAAATCTTTGCTTTTGTTTTTCCAGTTCATTTCTTTTTTTCTTACCCATCGCTCTTCTCAAAATATCAGCTTCTCCTGCTGTAAATCCAGAGAGTTCTTGGGCTATCTGCATAACTTGTTCTTGGTAAATTATTACTCCATAAGTTGGTTTTAATATTTGCTCTAACTTTGGATGAAGATAGTCTGGTTCTCTTTTTCCGTGCTTACATTCATTATATATAGGAATGTTGCTCATTGGTCCTGGCCTGTACAAAGCTACTAATGCAATAATATCCTCTAATCTATTAGGTCTCATGTTCATAAGAGCATCTTTCATTCCAGAGCTCTCTAGTTGAAATAAACCTACTGTTTTACCGCTTGATAATAATTTAAATACTTTCTGATCTTCATAATTAATTTTTTCAATTTTAAATTCTGGATTGGTTTTATTTATCAGTTTTTGAGCTTTATCAATTACTGTTAGTGTTTTTAAACCCAGAAAATCAAATTTGATTAGTCCTGCATTTTCTGCTGAATACATATCAAATTGAGTTGAGGGTAATAGCAAGTTAGCAGAATTGTCTTTATACAATGGAACTGTTTCAGTTAATTTTTTATCTGCAATAACAACTCCTGCAGCATGTGTAGCGATATTACGATTTAAACCCTCCAATTTAAGAGATAAGTTAACTAAACGATCTATTCTTCTATCCTCTTTAATTAATTTTTGTAATCTAGGTTCAACATTAATACATTCTTGTAAAGACATGGGTCTTGATGGATCAAAAGGTATCATTTTACAAATACTATCAATAAAACCATATGGTAAACCAAGGACTCTACCTACATCTCTAATTACCATTCTTGCCTTAAGTTTACCAAAAGTAATAATATGTGCTACACTATCTTTATATTTAGTTGTCAAATATTCAAAAACCAAGTCTCTTTTTTCTTCACAAAAATCTATATCAAAATCAGGCATTGATATTCTATCTGGGTTAAGAAATCTCTCGAAAATTAGATTGAATTTAATTGGATCTATATCTGTTATTGACAGACACCAAGCAACGAGAGAACCAGCTCCCGAACCTCTTCCTGGTCCAACAGGTATTTTATTTTGCTTTGCCCATTTAATATAATCAGATACTATTAAAAAATAACCAGAATATTTCATTTCAACAATAATATTTATTTCATGCTCTAATCTTTTTTTATATTTTAAAAAAATTTCATTTTTATCTAAATTTTTTAAGTCAAATTGAAATGCTGATTTAAATTTATCTTTTAAACCTTCATAAGATATTTTCTTTAAAACTTCATTGGGATCTTTTTCTGATGACGAAATACTAGGCAATATAGGTTTAGACGGATTAGGTTTAAAAGAACACCTAAAGGGTAAATTGAAATTATTTTCTAAAGCTTCAGGTAAATCTTTAAAAAGTTCAATCATCTCATCTGAAGATTTAAAATAATGTTGATTTGTTAATTTTATTCTACTTGTGTCGTTCACATAAGTTTTTTCTCCTATACAAATTAATGCATCGTGAGCTTCAAACATATTTTTATCTAAGTAAAAAACTTCATTAGAGGCAATAATTGGTAATTCTAGTTTTTCGGAAATTTTAAGATTAAAATTTTCAAAATCTTTTTCGTTTACATCATTGTGTCGTTGAATCTCTATATAAATATTGTCTTCAAATTTTTTTTTTAGTTTTAATAATATTTCTTCAATCTCATCAAATAATCCTTTGTTAAAAAGTTTTCCAAACATGCACTTAATTGAACCAGTTAAAATAATTATACCTTTTGCGTTATCAAGCAAGTCATCAAATTTACAATGTGGATCTGTAGTTTCTGAATTTTTTAAATAAGAATTTGATGAAAGATTAATAATATTTTTATAACCATCAGAATTTTTAGCTATAAGAGGAATTAATCCGATAAAATTTTTATACTTAAATAATATTTGCGTTCCTATTATTGGTTGTGTTCCTACTGATGATAAACTTTCTGAAAATTCTAGTGCTCCTGATAAATTATAAGTATCTGATAATCCTAATGATTTTATTTTATTTTTTTTACAGAAATCTTTTAATTGATCAATTTTAACAGCTCCTTCACAAATTGAATATTGGGTATGAATTTTGA
>MDTG01226187.1_pt1 | contig 13266 bp, 12 predicted proteins | sample 811421 | NCBI WGS metagenome assembly MDTG01 (sample SAMN05326645, study PRJNA326480) | marine metagenome | isolation source: seawater | place: Pacific Ocean: South East | collected 2011
ACCGTCTCGACCGCCCTGTTCACCAGGTTCCGGAAGACCTCCAGATCCAGCGGCTTCTCGATGAAGTCGTAGGCCCCACCCTGGAGCGCCGCCTTGGCCGTACCCACATCGCCGTGAGCGGTGACCATGATGATCTCGGAATCGGGCTGATGTTCACGGGCGTAGCGAAGCACCTCGAGCCCGGAGTCGGGCTTCTCCATGCTCAGGTCCGTGACGATCACGTCGAAGCTGCCCAGACGAAGCTCCTCCTCGGCGGAGGCGACTCCATCGACGATCGTGCAGACGTGGCCCAGACGCCGAAGCGCCTCGGCCATGACCTCGGCATGATCGACCTCGTCCTCGACGATCAGGAGTTGCGCGTGAATTGCCTCGTGTTGAGCTGTTGACATGACCGAAGTGTATGACAAACCGGCCCACCATTCGCGAATACCGACCCCCCGATACACTCAAGGGATGCCTACCTTGACCGCAGCCGAAGAAACCGGACGAGAAGACATCGATCTGAGACCCGGCCGACGCCTCCATCTGGTGGGTATCGGAGGCTGTGGCATGAGCGGACTGGCCAGGATGCTGGTGGCACGAGCGTGCCTCTGCACTGGATCAGACCAGGCCAGCTCACCTGTGACGGAGGGGCTGATCGCCGACGGCATCGATGTCCACGCCGGGCCAGCCCCGACCACGCTGCCAGACGGAACCGAACTGCTCGTGGCCTCCGCCGCCATCGCCGAGGATCATCCGGAGATCGTCGCCGCCCGTTCACTGGGCCTGCCCGTCCTGAGCTATCCCGAGGCATTGGGCCAGCTCCAGCGACATCGGTTGAGCATCGCCATCAGCGGGACGCATGGCAAGAGCACCACCGCCTCGATGCTCTGCCACATTCTCGTCGAGTGCGGACTCGATCCGGGTTTCATCATCGGCGCCAACTGCGATCAGATCGGTGGTGGTTCCCGAACCGGCGCCGACACCGTTCCCCAGGGTCCCCACGAAGGAGAGCCGGGCATCCTGGTATGCGAAGCCTGCGAGTTCAATCGCTCCTTCCATCATCACCGTCCCGACCTGGCCCTGATCAACAACCTCGAGGAAGATCATCTGGACATCTACGGTTCACTGGAAGCCATCATCGAGGCCTTCCGTGAATTCGCCGCCCTGATTCCACCAGCCGAGGACGGTGGCTCCCTGCTCATCGCCCACGATGGTGCACGACGACAGTCCATCACACCAAGTCTCAACTGCCACGTCTCGACATTCGGCTTTCATCCCGAGGCCGACTACCAGGTGGTCTACGACGCCAATGTCCTGCGCATCGGCATCCTTCGAGAAGGCATGTGGGTGACCCAGTGGACGAATCAGATGCCCGGTGGACACAACGCGCTCAATGCGGCGGCCGCCGTGATCCTCGCCCATCAACTGGGCGCCGAGTGGGATGAAGCCGCGGATGCCATGGCGTCCTTCAACGGTCTCGATCGGCGCATGCAGCGACTGGGCGAGCGAAGCACGGCGGACGGCGGATCCGTGGTCGTCTACGACGACTACGGTCATCATCCGACCGAGATCGAACAGACGCTCAAGGCGCTTCGACTGGCCGAGAAGCCTGAACGCCTGATCTGCGTCTTCCAGCCCCATCAGCACAGCCGCACACGCTTCCTCCTCGATCACTTCGCCGAGAGCTTCTCGAGCGCCGACGAGGTGATCGTTCCACGGATCTACTTCGTTCGCGATTCACTGGCTGAAAAGCAGCGGATCAGCGCCGTCGATCTGGTCGATCGTCTTTCCGAACGTGGCGTGGTGGCCAACCACATTCCCGAATTCGACGACATCACCGCACATCTCGAGAAGGAATGCATGGATGGCGATCTGGTGGTCGTGATGGGTGCCGGACCGGTCTGGAACATCGGTCATGATTTCATGGCGAGGGACGCATGATCGATTCGAGTCGATCCAGCCTCGTGGGCGGCCTTGATCTCGACATCGAGTTCGATGCTCCCATTGGAGCCCTGACCTGGTTCGGAATCGGCGGACGCGCCCCCATGCTCGTCCGCCCGAGGTCCGAGGAATCGCTGGCCACCTTGCTCTCACGCTGCCATCAGACTCAGGTCCCCGTTCGGATACTCGGTGGTGGCGCCAATCTGCTGGTCGACGATGCCGGCGTGGACGGCATCGTCATCAAGCTGGATCATGAGTGCTTCTCGACGCGGAAGTACAACCGACAGGGAGAGGTCGACCGGGCACTGGTGGCCGCCGGCAGCGATCTGTTCAAGCTGGTCAATGAGACGGCTCGCCATGGACTGGATGGAATCAGCCAGCTCGCCGGCATACCCGGCACCCTCGGTGGCGCCATCCGGATGAATGCCGGTGGCAACTTCGGCGACACGGGACAGGTGATCGAATCCGTCAGCATGCTGGACATGACCGGCCGAAGACTCGACATCGATCGCGACGAACTGACCTTCGACTATCGCCAGAGCAGCATTCCGAACGGCATCGTCTGCTCGGCCATCCTGCAGCTTGAACCGACCGATCCTGTGAAGGTCCGCAACAAGGTCCGTGAGATCTTCGCCAAGAAGAAGGCCTCCCAGCCCATGGCCGACAACTCGGCCGGATGCGCCTTTCGCAACCCGGTCATCGACGGTCAACGCCTCTCCGCAGGCCAGCTCATCGACGAGGCTGGACTGAAGGAACTCAACGTCGGGGGCGCGACGGTCAGTCCACGTCATGCCAACTTCATCTCGACCACCCCGCAGGCGACCGCCAGGGACGTCATGAAACTCATGACCATGGTCCAGTCGCGCGTGCATGATCACTGCGGCGCCTCGCTGCAGCCGGAAGTGGTGATCTGGTCGGATGATCCCGGGGCACCCCGGCCATGAGCGAGACCCACCCACGAATCACCGTGCTCATGGGCGGACCCGATGGCGAACATGACGTCAGTCTGGCCTCCGGCCGATCCGTCGCGGCCGCCTTGATCGAATCGGGATTCGACCATGTCATCGAGCATGTCATCGAGAAGAGACCACTCGAGCGCATCGACGACATTCCCGGGAATGTCCTCTTCCCGGTCCTGCATGGGCCGTGGGGGGAAGGTGGACCACTTCAGCGACTGCTCGAGAGCGATGGCAGACCGTTCGTAGGATGCGGTTCGACCGCGGCGGCAGCGGCCATGGACAAGCACACGACCAAGCTCCTCGCACGCGAACTCCACATCGCCACACCCGACTGGCAGCTCCTGCATGCAGTGGACGCGTGCACACTCCAGCCACCGGTGGTCATCAAGCCGGTCGCCGAGGGATCGAGTCTCGATCTGCACATCGCCGATACCATCGCCGAACGAGATGCGGCAATCGCCCAGATGCGGACGCATGAAGAGTCCGTGCTGGTGGAGACCTTCATCAAGGGTCGGGAATTGACCGTCGGCATCGTCGACGGCAGACCCTTGACGATCATCGAGATCAAGGCCGCCTCGGGCCTCTACGACTACGAAGCCAAGTATCAACGCGACGACACGCACTATGTGGTCGGACCGGTTCTGGAGAATGGCATCGAGGAGATGCTCAAGGACGCCGCCGTCAGGATCTACGAGGGTCTGAAGGCCCGTCATCTGGCCCGAGTCGATTTTCTCCTGACCGAGGAAGGTCCCTGGCTTCTTGAAGTCAACACCATACCGGGATTCACGAAGCAGTCCCTTCTTCCAAAGGCGGCAGCGGCGAGTGGAATGACCATGCCGGCACTCTGTCGATCGCTGGTTGAAATGGCCTCGGCAGACGCCGCTGCCGGCTGATTTCAAGGACTCGGATTCCCGAACTCCATGGGCATGTCTCAAGGGGGTCGGCCTCGGATGCCGATGATGGTCTGAGCATGGCACCAAGAAGATCAAATCAAGCAAGCGGCAGGCTATTCCACTGGAAACGAGTTCTCACGGCATCACCAGGTGCGATTCGAGAATGGTCCACCACCCGAACCGGCCGGTACACCTGGCTGACGACTGGTGCGTTGGCAGCCGTCATCTGCTTCACGGCATTGATTCCGGTACTCGCCCGACGAGTCGAGAAACCCGTCGAGACCGTGACCGTCACCTTCAGCCAGGTGCCCCACTGGGCATCCCCGACCATCGTGGATCACCTTTGCGAGCTGGCCGGCACTCAGCTCACTGGAACTCCGCTCTCGCGAGACGATCTTCAGGCGACCCGGGAAGAGCTGCTCGAGTCGGGCTTCTTCAACGACGTTTCCCAGGTTCGGCGATCAGGTCCGTCTGAAGTGGTCATCGAGGCTTCACTCGTCCCACCGCTTGCACGTGTTCGTGACGACAGAGGACAGGCCTTGATCGACACCCACGGCAGGCTGATGCCCTCCGGCTGCGGTGTCGCCGGCAATGTTCATGTGGTGACCATCGAGAACCCTCGCTACGGTCGACCCGATCGGCCAGGCGACATCTGGAGTGGTGGCGATCTGGCCGCCGCCCTTCGAGTGCTGCATCACATCTCCGATGCGGTCTGGATAACGCAGGTCAAGGCCATCGATCTCTCCCGCTATCCCGCCAACGGCAACCTGGTGCTCATCAGCGACAATGCCAGTCGAATCGTCTGGGGATCGGCACCGGGCAACGAGAAGGCCATGGAATCCCTGCTTGATCGAAAGATCGCGAGACTCGACAGACTCCATCGTCTGTCCGGTCGAATCGACCAGTACCACCCGGGTGAGATCGACATCACGGACGCCTCGCTCGTGGTCAAGCGTTGAAACGTCACCTGGTCCCCGTATCGGGTTCCCCGTACATCATCCCGAGACTGCTCGTGTTCTGCGGATCCTGCTGGCTACTGGCCTCGTGGCTCCTGGTGATCGGGCTCAGACAACCCATGCTTCCGACCACGCAGACCTGGCTTCCCGGAGTCAGGATGATGCTGGTCATGTCCGCCATCGGACTTGTCATCGTCTGGCCGATGGCCGCCCTCTCGACACGAAGGGACATCACGCCTGCAATGACACTCAGGCATACGATCATCCTTCTCCTGACCGCGCAGCTGATCACCTGGCCGTCGGGTTTCGTGACGACATGGCTCTTCTCACGAACAGCCTTGATCGCCATCACGCTCACTGGATGGGGATTGCTCGCAGGCATGATCGCGGCCTGGGGTCGCAGCCGGGCCGTACTCTGGAATCGAACGGTGGCCATGCTTCTTTGCCTGCTGTTGACGATGACGTCACCAATCATCACCCTCCTCGACGAGTCGATACGTGAAGCCATTCCCTTCAGCCCATTGACAAGCCTGTGGTATCTCGCCGGAGGAGGCATGAACCAGACCACGATGCCCGAATGGATCGCCGGCCTGGCGCCCTGGCTCGTCGCTCTGGCAAGCTGGCCATTGATCCGTCGCCAAGGTTGCCCCGAATCGACAAAGGCGGGACACTGACGCACATGACCCATCTCGTGATCCTCTATTCACTGCTGCTCGTCGACATCCTGATCTTCATCGTGCTGTTGACGCACATCCTGCTCAGACGACGGGGAACCAGTGAAACACGACTTGCCTGGATGGTCTTCATCATTCTCGTCCCGTATCTGGGTGCCTTGATCTACCTGATGGTCGGCGGCGTATATGTCGGTCGACGCTTCCGGGAGTTCAAGAAGGGAAAGCGAACCAAGCTGAACTTCGTTGAACATCCTGAGCTGGCGGATCTTCCCGGAATCGAACCGGAGACACCGGACCCCTACCGACGGGTATTCACGCTGGCGGAAAACATGTGCCAGTCCGATCTGGTCGGCGGCAACGCCCTCGAGCTCAAGGGGAATACAAGCGACTTCCTGAAGTCGCTCTGCGATGACATCGAATCAGCCACCGATACGGTCCATCTGCTGACCTACATCTATCTCACCGATTCCACGGGACACCGAGTCGGCGACGCACTCCGGGCCGCGTCCGGCCGCGGCGTCACATGCCGGCTTCTTGTCGATTCACTCGGATCGAGGGCGTTTCTCAAATCCGCCCTTCGCAGATCGCTTGAAGCCGATGGCGTCAAGATCGTCGAGGCACTGCCGGCGAGTCTGTGGCGAATCGGATCCGCACGCATCGATCTTCGTAACCACAGGAAGATCGTCGTGGTCGACAACCATATAGCCTATGTGGGCAGCCAGAACATCGCTGATCCCGCCTTCGCGCCAAAGGCCAAATTCGCTCCCTGGATAGACTGCATGGTCCGCCTCCGGGGACCCGCAGTGCATGATCTGCAACGCCTCTTTCTCGAGGACTGGTATCTCGACACCGGAGAGGTCAACAAAGATCTCCTCGAGGTCGTTCCACATGTGCACACCGATGGCGCCGATGTGCAGATCATCGAGAACGGTCCGGAACAGATCGGAAGCGAGACATTCAGTCTCGTTCTCCAGTCATGCTTCCATGTGGCTTCCGATGAAATCATTCTCACGACGCCTTACTTCGTACCCGATGTCGCCACAGAATCGGCCATGCATGCGGCAGCTCGGCGTGGTGTCGAGACGACGCTCATCCTTCCACAGCGAAATGATTCCCGGCTGGTCTCGCTGGCCAGCCGAAGCCACTACGAGGATCTGCTGGAGGCGGGTGTGAAGATTCGACATTTCACCGGTGGTCTCCTTCATGCCAAGACCCTCACGGTCGATCGACAGCTCTTCCTGATCGGCTCGGCCAATCTGGACAGACGAAGCATGGAACTCAACTTCGAGGCCAACATGCTCGGCTGGAATCCGGACTTCGCCGGTCAGCTTCGACTGCTTCAGAAGTCCTATGCCAACGATTCCGTCGAGGTCGACAGGCGGAAATGGCTGGATGCCCCCTGGACGAAGCGACTGGCCAGAAATGCCGCCGGAATGCTCAGTCCACTGTTGTGACCGCTTCCGGGCATCCATAAACGCCTATTTTCAATCGCCCTTGAAAGCTGCAAGCCCTTGACTATACTTGCCTTCGAGCAATTATCCCCAAGGGGATCTTGACCTCGAGGAAGGAAGCAAGAGAGTCCATGAGAGCACCCAAGCTCTGGTTCATCACCGTGGCCATCGCGACCTGCAGCTGCCAGCTGCTGGCGGCCGGCAGCGCCCAGTTCGTTGCCTGGAACGGTACCGAAGTGAACATCGCTTCAGGTGAATTCGCGGACATTCTCGAGACCACCAGCACTGTCTTCTCCCTCCAGGACATCAATCGAGTCAATCAGGAACTCCAGTCACAGGGCATCGATACCCAGAACCGGATCAACGTCTTCCTGGCCGAGACGGGCTCGGGCCTCTCGATCGTCACGATGCTCGGTGGCGTCGAATCATTCGATCCTCCGGGACAGACCACGGCGGTCTCGGCGACCATGTTCGTTCCAGGGTCCGCCAGCTGGCAGTTCAATGCCGATGCCGGCGGCACCTTCGATGCCGTCCCTCTTGGTGACACCACATTGCTCAGCGGTCTCTTCCAATGGGATTCAGGCGTGAACTCGGCAGCCATGGCCGCTTCGAATCTGGCCTTCGGCGATGCCGGGAGCCTCCAGTTCAACGAGTTCCAGCAAGGTGGATTGTCGAACAACAACACCATCCAGCTGCTCACCAGCCAGGGTGGAATCTGGTCGGTGGCCGACAGCTTCGACTTCGATCCATCCGAGGATGCGGGTCCGGATTTCCAGTACTTCGATTTCGAGATCACGGACATACCAGCCCCCGGCGGTCTTGTCGTGATGTTGCTCGCCATTCAGGGCGTACGTCGAAGACGCCGCTGAGCCCATCAGATAGCATTGGAATCGTGCCTGCAACACTTCATCACGGTGATTGTCTGGATGTCCTGCACGATCTGGAACCACTTCAGGCCGATCTTGTCTACATGGACCCCCCCTTCGGCGTGGGACGACAGATGTCGGGTCGGGATGGAACGCATTTCGACGATCTCCTAGATGATCCGATCGAGTACATGGGCTTCATGAGGCCGAGACTCGAATCCGTTCTTCGACATCTTCACGAGGACGGCATACTCCTGCTGCATTGCGACTGGCGTCAGGTCCACCATCTCCGTCTGACACTGGATGAGTTGATGGGGCGGGATGCCTTCGTCAATCAGCTGGTCTGGCGATATGGGCTGGGCGGATCATCGCCCCGGAGATTCGCGAGGAAACATGACGATATTCTCTTCTATGCGAAGAGTCCTTCGTACTACTTCAAGCCACCGCTCGTTCCGGCAACGAGTCAACGACTCAAGGGACAGATGAAGAAGGCCACCGACGTCCTGGATATTCCGTCGATCAACAATATGGCTCATGAACGAACCGGTTGGCCGACCCAGAAACCCATCGACTTGCTGAAGATGCTCGTCGAGGCATGCTGCCCCGAATCGGGGCATGTCCTCGATCCATTCTGCGGTTCCGGCACGACACTTGTCGCCGCGGTGACCACCGGACGCCAGGCGACCGGAATCGATCGATCTGAAGAGGCCTTGGCCATCACTGGTGAAAGGCTTGCCGAATGCGATGCGGGAATCAGCAAGGACCCCAGCCGTTGATGACCGCAAGGACGTCGTTGACGTCCGAATCGCCATCGCCGTCCACATCGCCCTCACCACTGCTGGTGCCGTAGTTGGAAAGCACTTCGAGGACATCGTCGACATCGACGACTCCATCGCCATTGAGATCACCCGGGCATGATCCCGTCGAGTCGCAGGCATCCGCATCCGAGCAGCTGGTTCCGGGGCCACCCCACGTACCACCGAAGAGAAGGCAGGTCTCCTCGTCGAACTCGAAGCAGCCCGCCGAATCGGGACAGCACCAACCTTCCGGGGCCGGACATTCGATGGTGGCGCAGCTGGTGCCATCACCCTGGAAGACACCACCGAATGCGGCACAGGCCTCCGGGCTGACATCGGGAACACACTCGCCCTCGATCGTGCAGCACGCACCCTCGGGAAAACACACCACGTCGGCACAGGTGTTGCCGATGAGGAATGTTCCATTGAAGGCCGTGCACTGAGCCTCGGTCACCCCATCGACACAGGCGCCGGTCGCCGGGACGCAGCAGGCACCCTGTGGATCGGGGCAGGAGACATCCACACAGAGCGTCGAATCACCCTGGAACGCTCCGGAGAGTGTCTCGCAGAGCAGTTCGGTCGTCTCGATGCAGGTTCCATCCAGCTTGCAGCACGCGCCTTCGGCAGCGCCGCAGTTGAAGGGTGTCACCGTAGTGTTCATCACCCAATCGCCACTTGGCGTGCAGAAGGCGGGCAGTTGCTGGAAGTTCGTCCAGCCAGTGCCGCACAGACAGAACGAGCCTGGAACAAGATCGAGCCAATTGCCCGTGGGCGATGCGAGTCCACTCACATCGGTTGCCGGAAAGGCGTTCTGGGTTTCAGCCGGGGGCGAGATGCAGGGATTGCCCGGTGAATTATGGGCATCGATTCGAAAGGCCACCGTGAACGTCTGCGATCCGTCGTCCTGGATGAAGATCTGATCTGGATCATCCGCCGCGATGCTGAATTGAAGGATCGTTCCCGTCGTACCCGGCGGCATCACGAGATGCGGCAGAATCTTTCCATCCGACGAATACTGCGCGATGAGGGATCCGTTGTCCGGTGTACCGGAATAGACGAGCACCGACCATTCGGTCGTGGTCTGAACGGTCGCGTTGAAGGTGGCGAAGAGGATCTGCGCACTCTCGAATTTGAGTGGGAAGGCCTGAGCTGGCATGACGAAGGAGATGCCGACGCTTTCCCCCTGCTCGAATCCTGCCTGGAGCGTGTACTGACCAGTGCCGAAATCGGAATCCGTGTGGGCCATCACCTCAGGAGGACATCCCCTGTCGATGGAAGTTCGATTGGTGACGACTGGGAGATCCACATCAGAGGGACGCAGCTCGATGGACATGACATCGATACGGTCAAGACTGGCGTCGACTGGATTCAATCTTGATTCCGCCGCGATCAGGTTCACACCCAGGACCGGAACCAGCACGGATGACAGGAGACATATGCTTCGCGTTTGAAGACTCATTGAATGGCCGTTCCTTCCTGATGATCGCGGATGCGACGACATCTCTATTGTGTCCTGACTGGGGCCGGTGTCAATCAGCAAGTGGCGTAGAGAGCACAGCGTTTTGATCCTGGGAGTCGATTTGGGGATCTTTGAGGAACCAGGCCACCACGACACTTACCAGAAGAGCTGCTGGAAGGATCAGAAAGGCCTTCTTGAAATCATCGCCATCCAGGGTTTCCATGGAATTCCCGGTCGAGGCGCCCGTGTCGAGCAGTCCACCGATGAGCCATTGGCCGAATCCTGCCAGGATCATCTGGGTGAAATTCACGAATGTCATAGCGGTTCCACGACTGTGATGGGGATTGTGTTCCATAGCCAGTGGAAACGCCACGACAACGGTTCCGGCGGAACCACCAAGCAGAAGAAGCAGCACATACACCAGCCAGTCCATGCCCATCGGGATCATGAGCAGACCCGCTGAGGAGATCAGACCCACCACCGTACCCATGCGCAAGTACATCGATCGATGATGAAAACGATCGGACAACCAGCCGATCACTGGACCAACGATGCCCAGTCCGATGAACATCATCGAGACCGCTGGCCCCGATGCACTCGACGAGAATCCCATGGCGACCTCGAGATAGCGAATACCCCAGAGGGCCGCAAAGGTTCCGATCGGCAGATAGACCAGCGCCGTCACCAACGCCAGCATCCAGGTCTGACGGTTTTTCATCACGCAGGCCAAACCGGACAGAATTCCGCAGCCATGTGTATCTCTGGCGTGGCTGACCTGATCGGTGTACCAGGTCGGATTACGTGGAATTAGCATCCACATCAGAATTCCGATGGCAACCGCCACCAGCGCGAACAGATTGAAGGCCTCTCGCCATGTGACTGCTTCCAGCAGGAAACCGAGCAGGGCTTCAGCCGACACCGCACCCAGCATCCCCAACGCGGCGGTCACACCCGAAAGCAGCGCAATGCGGCGTCCCGGGAACCAGATGGATCCGACATAGACCGTGCCGACGTAGGCGAAGGCGGATCCGAAACCCATCAGGAACCTGGCGGAACCAAGCCCGTTCATTCCTCCCGCCACCGCGAACAGGAAGCAACCACCAGCACAGATCAGCGCCGCGATCGCCATCGGCCAGCGTCCACCAAGTCGATCGAGGAGTATGCCAACTACAAGCTGCATGGGCGCGTACGCGTAGTAGTACATGCTCATGCTGAAGCCGATTTGAGTCGTCGACACATTGAACTGCGTCTGAAGATCGCCTTCGATGACTCCGGGAGAAACCCGAATCATGAATTCATAGAGAAAGAACAGGGCAGGCATCGACCAAGCCAGCCACGCTTTGGAACGACCTGCCGGATACTCGTTGTGCAGGTCGATTGTCGGGATGGAGCTTGTGGTCATGAGCAGTTGAGAGTGTAACGATGCCACGCGTTCGATGCCTACACCATAGAATCATCGAATCATGCGAATCGCACTGGCAACCTGTGAAGAGCTGCCTGAATGGGAAGTGGACGACCGCCCCCTCCACGAAGCCATTCGCTCACACCAAATCGATTTCGATCAACCATGCTGGTCGGATTCCGCTGTGGACTGGACCGCATACGACTGCTGTCTCATTCGAACGACATGGGACTACGCCCATCGACGTGCGGAATTCGTGACATGGGCCGAGGAGACCGCCGGCCTCACTCGCCTGCTCAATCCCATCAACACCATTCGTTGGAACACCTGCAAGTCGTATCTGAGGGATCTGGAGAATGCGGGCATACCCATCATTCCGACCCATTGGCTCGAATCGGGCGAACAGTTCGATCTGAAGGGTATTCTTGATGATCACGGATGGCAAAGAGGCTTCATCAAGCCTCGCATCGGCGCAACCGCCAGAGGCACCTTTCGGTTCGATCCGAATGACAAGAGCCTGATCGAGGCGGAACATCATCTCTCCACGCTCCTCGAAACCGAAGCCGTTCTCGTCCAGCCCTACCTCTCAAGTGTTGAACATGCCGGCGAACGCTCAGCCATCTTCATCGATGGCGTACTGACTCATGCCGTCGAGAAGATACCGGCACCCGGCGACTATCGAGTCCAGGATGATTTCGGCGCCATCGATCGCCCCTGTCGACTTGGTGCCGATGAATTGAAACTCGTCGAACACGTGATGTGCACGTTGCAAGCCAATCCCTCATGGACTGGCGAGCAGAACGCCCCACCGCTGTACGCGAGAGTCGACTTTCTCAAGCATGACGAGATACCGCTGGTCAATGAAGTCGAACTGGTCGAACCATCGCTCTTCTTCCGCCATTGCCCTCGATCCGCTGAGGCGCTTGCCGATTCGCTCATCGCCAGGCTTCGAAGCTGACCGATCAGGACTCGTCGATCGGCCGCATCATCTCCATCAGCAGTCCATCACGAAGTCCCACATCTAGCATGGCAACCCATTCCATGTCGAAGATGGCCATCAGTTCCGCCACGATACAGGCGCCCGCCACGACGATTTCGGCACGTCTCGTCTTCAGCCCCGTGCTGTTCTTTCGATCCGGGACCTCCATCTTGCCGAGCCATCTGACGAGCTCGTCGATGGTGTCGCGCGACATGGTGTGATTCTCGCGCAGGATCGCCGGCGGCTTGCCGCTTCGTGGAATCGGCAGAGGGCCGATGTCCAGCAACGCAAGCGCGGTGCAGGTGCCTCCGGTACCGACCGCGATACGAGCATCACCGATATCCAAACCTGATTTCCCGATGATCTTCCTGACATGGGATCGAATCGCCGTTTGCGTCTTGTCGCTGACTCGACCAAGGGCGTCGAACTTATCCGCTAGTCGCAAGGCACCCAACGGCAATGATCGGGATTCAAGGATCCGGTCACCATCGGCGATGACCAGCTCCGTACTGCCGCCACCGGTGTCGAAAACGAGACTTCGATGATTGTCGATTATGTGGTGCGACGACACTGCATGGAACGCCAACTCGGCTTCTCTTTCACCGGAGATGATCTCCAGTTCGAGCCCACAGAGCGCCCTGACTCTGGCACGAAGCATGTCGCCATTGCCGGCTTCCCGAGCCGCAGCGGTCGCAATGGCCCGTATGTCCCCGACCTCCTGTGCCCGGGACTCCTCGACCATCTCAGCGATGGCCTGGGCCGTTCGTTCAATCGATTCCGCGTTCAGCTCGCCCGAGCTGGCCTGTTTCTGGCCAAGCTGGGAAACGATTCGAGCCGTTTCAATGACCGCTGGTCTTCGACTCGTCCCACGGACGGCGATGGAGAGCTTGACGCTGTTGCTGCCGAC
>MDTG01009753.1_pt1 | contig 13265 bp, 8 predicted proteins | sample 811421 | NCBI WGS metagenome assembly MDTG01 (sample SAMN05326645, study PRJNA326480) | marine metagenome | isolation source: seawater | place: Pacific Ocean: South East | collected 2011
AGCCTTATTGTTATTATTGGGTTTATTATTACTATTATTATTAGATTTATTACTATTATTACTAGTTTTATTACTAGTATTATTAGGCTTATTAGAATTATTATTAGGCTTATTACCTGAATTATTGTTAGGCTTATTGTTATTAGGCTTGTTTCCAGAATTGTTGTTAGGTTTATTTAAATTTACATTATTAGAATTGTTATTTTTCTTTTCATTACTAAATTGTAAGTTCGTATTTTTATTCAACCCGTATTTACTAGTATTTTGAGTGCGATTACTATTATTATTATTATTTTTATTTAATTTTACATTATTATTACTATTTACTTTTCTAGTATTATTATTATTGCTTTTTTGAGAAGGAGTCATTTCTAAAGTTGATATAATAAGAATTAATACTGATACTAATATGCAGAATAGATAGACAATAGAATATAAAATACCTAATTCTTGATAATTATTTTTAACACTACAATATACATTATTTGAATCTGAATTATTTAAAGTTCCTGCGTCAGGTTCTTTTTGAACACATTCTACATAAATATAAATAGTAAAAGCAGTACATATTAAGTTTAATACTGTTAATAAAACACTATATTTAGTACTTCCTTCTGAATCTATATTTTGAAAGGTGACAAACATAATAATAATGCTAAAGAAAGCGATAACTGATGATAATATTAATTCTGCCATGACACTATCTAGTAAGATAGGATTATCTAAAAGTTTATCTCCACATTGTGTCATAGATTTTAATCCATAAAAATGATTTTTTTTAAGATGGAAACAATATGAGTTATTATATAAATGGAGTCCCATAATACCATTAATAAATAACATTATACATAAAGCTGTGATAACCATATTTTTTACAAAAGACTATTAATATAATAAAATAAAAAAAAAAGGGAAAATATAAATAAAATTGTAAAGTATTTAAATGCAATACATTTGCTAATTATACTTTATTATGAATTATTAAATAATTATAAATTATAAATTATTAATATGCAGATTCTTCATTAAGATAAACAAAAATAAAGACAGTAAATGTCAATATACATAATGCCCAAGATGCAGATATTAAACTATTCATATAATATACATCTATATCTTCTACACTATTTTCTTTATCATGGTAGATAGTCCATAAATGAAGTCCCATTGCAGCAATAATCATATTCATAATAGCACCCATAATATGATAAGCATGAGTATGAAAAATAAAACCTGCAATGGATATTAGAACTGAAAATATATAGACCGCAATAGAACCGTTAGTAATTTGTTTAGTATATGTTGATTTTTTTAAACTACCTTTTTCACCAGTCTTATTATCTAATTCATATTTATCATCATCTCCAAAACCTTCAAAGGAGGTATTTGTGAATTTTACATTATCATTTTCAGAATCTTTTTCTTTTTCTTTTTCTTTTACTTCTGGCTCTTTTGTTGGTATTTCTATTGGTTTATTACAACCAGATTCATCATTTTCATCTTTAAGTTCATCATATAAAGTTGTCACTTTACTTTCAAAAAAAACATTTTCGTTACCTTCACACTTATAATCTGTGTTTAAAGGTATTTCTTCCGCTTCATTTAAATATTTAAATTTGAATATTTTTTGTAAATTAGAGTTTTTTTTTGTTATATTTGTATAATCTGATAGTAATTTATCATATTCACCTTTTTTGGTAAGAACTTCAGTTCTTGCATTTAATTTATCTATTTTATTATTATCATTATTAGGACATATAGCATTAGAAGCAGTAATTAATTGAGCCATTTCTTTTACTTTTTCTTCTATTTTTAATTTTAATTCATATAACTCATATATTTCTTTGTTTGGTATTTCTTCAGTTTTTGGTGCAGGGCATTTACCTTTTTTAGTTAATGCTTCAAGAATAACGTGATTAAAAGCAATACTTGTCATCATAGTACTTAGTAAAATAAATACATAATTAGCCATTGTAATTGGTTTATCTAATTCAACCATATTTTATTTATTATTTATTTAATAATTAAAAACATAAAAAATTAAAAATAAAAATAAATTATACAAATAATTATCATTGAGAATTATTATTAATTATTAAAGAGTGTCGATTTATTTACTTGCGGCTTTTTCTACTTTTCTTAGAACTTTTTTTAGAAGAGTGTTTCTTACCTTTTCTACTACGACTAACCTTACGACCACTACTTTTATGAGACTTGCCACAACTTGGGAAAGATTTAACTGACTTAGTTCTATTTTCGTATTCAATAGTTCTACCTTTAAGTTCAACTGGAGTTTTTCTCTTAGAACGAGTTACTTTATACATAAAAACTTTTTTACTAGATCCCTGAGTAGTTTCACGAACAGATACAAATAAACTGCACTGCCCCTTTATTCTTTTTACTCTACACAATCCACTAACAGCCTTACTAGCAGCACTTGCTGGGGTAGAGGAAACAAAGTCTCCAGTATTTCCTTTACTGGCAAATTTGGTTGGGCATCCATCATTATGTCTGGCATCTTGAATAGTAAAACTTCTTTTACCGTTACGCATTATTTATTATTATAATAAAATATTTTTTTTTAACTGCTAATTCAGTAATTAAATTAAAAATAAATTAAAAATAAATTAAAAATAAATTAAAAATAAATTAAAAATAAATAGTAAATTTAATCTTCTTGGAATAAAAAATTTAATATATTGTTTTTAATTTTTAATATGATATTTGTTAAAAAAAAGAACATAGTTTTATTTTCATAATTGTTAATTAAACTAGATAAAGAATTTGTAAAATCTTTTTCATTATTATTTAAATCTGCTATATTTTTATAATTTTCAAAAGTATTAACTGTATCTTGACACTCAGTTAATCTATTTAATAATAGTTTAATTTTATTTATGTGTTGTTCTGGAATTGTAATTTTTTTTTCAACGCACCATCTAAAAAATTTTTTATATCCTCCGTTACTTTTTTGTAATACAAAAATAATATTATTACAGTTTTCACATATATTGTAAATATCAGAATCTTTTAAAGAATTTATTTTATAAAAACTATTATCTAGTATTAAATTTATTATATTAAGATAATGATTAAATGATACTATATATATATCTAAAATTTGTTTGATAGTTGATTCTGAAATATTATTATAAAAGATAGATTCTGATTCAGATTTAATTGTACAATTATCAATAATTTTTAAAATATTACCATTAGAAAAAGAAATCATTTGATTTAAATTTTGCAAATGTATATTAGAATACATTTTATAATTTAATAATTATCATATATACTTATTTTTTTTTTATATTTTTAACTTAATAAATTTCTATAATCTTAAAATTTTAAAAATTATTATAAAATAATAAATTATTTATTTATCTATAGAATAATGACATTGAAACCAACTTATTTGACATTTCCATTTACAAGGTAGTTCTTCTCTAATAATTGGTTTATTTAAATATTGGTGTTTATTTCCTAATTTATTACTTATATACATATCATTGGGATAGTATTTACTATAGATTGGTTTTTTAAAAAAATATTTTTTTTCTATTTGTTTATTAGACATATTACTAATTTGATATTTTTCTTTTACCTTTTTTAAATCTTCAAATATCTGAGTCATAAATTGATTTATTTCTTGTTTTCCTTTTTTATTAATTATATTTTCATTTAATTTTTGTAGTGATTCCATAAATTTATTAGGATTAACTAATAAAAATGTAGAAACATCCTTATCTTTAAATATTATTTTTAATGTGTTAGGTTTAATTAATGGTATATCATTATTTTCATTAATTAATATTATATTCTCTATAGATTGTTCTTGATTTTGTTGTAACGATTCTGATATTAAACTATTATAATTTTTAATTAAATTATTAAAAAACTTTATGACTTTATCCTGTAATTTTAAGAGGTCTAATTTTTCTCTATTGTTATTTTTTGGTTCAGATTTTTCAGTTTCGTTAAAAGTAGATACATCTATGGCTTGATTACTAAAGTTTGTAAAATTATAAGGAGTAAATTCACAATTATCACATTTTTGTTTGCTATTAGCAAAACCATCTTTAATTTTATTTTTAATTATTTTATTAGTATCTTCATTATCAGTATTTTTTATTTCATTTATTGTATTTTCTTTTTGAAAAAATAAATATTTATATTTAGAAATCATTTTCCAATATTCATAACAGTATATTAATATAATTATAAAAAGTAATCCATATATCATAATTGGAGTGTATCACTAATTATTATATATTTTTATTTTATAATTAGTAAAATAAACAGATAAATTATATTGTTTTATCTTAAATAGAAGATGTCAGAAAACTGGGCTTATAGAAATTATTTAAAATGGAAAAGCAAACATCCTACTTGTAATGGTAAAAAACAGTCTCCTATTAACATAGATACTTCAATTATTGCTGATTGTCGTCAAACTTGTCAATTAGAAGTAGATTATCGTCCTTCAAAATGTCATATTGTTAATAAAAATAGAACTCCAATAATAAAATTTGATCCTAATAGTTACATTATTTTTAGAAATGAAAAAATGGTATTACATTCTATGACTATGCATACTCCAAGTATGCACACTATAAATGGAGAGTTTTATGATCTAGAGGTACAGATTTATCATATTAGAACCCCTAATAACTTTAGCGACGGGGGAGTAGCATTTTCTCTTTTTTTTAAAAGAGGAAAGGAAACAATATCTAATAAAAGTAAAGCAAATTATTTTTTTAACCAATTTATTAATGAGATACCAAGTGAAGAAACTAAAATTGAAAAAGAAGTTATGGTAGGAGAAGATTGGAATCCTAATCTAATATTTCCAAAAACAAAATCATTTTTTTACTATCGTGGTTCTTTACCTAGACCTCCATGTAAGGAAAATTGGACTTGGGTAGTTTTTGAAGAAGTAGGTATAATTAGTAAAACAAATTACGAAGCTTTTAATTTAGTCTTTGAAAATAATAGACGTCCAATTAGACCTAGAAATGGTAGAGAAATATTTTATAATAATTCTGTAAGTTTTATTAATGCTAAGGCAAAAAAAAAAGCAAAGGTGAAAAGGGCAATTGCAGAATTACAGGAAATGGAACAAAAATTAGATGAAGATATAAAAAATAAAAAAGATAGTCCCTCACAATTTGATGATACAATGAGAGATGAAGAGGAAAAATTAAAGGTAGAAGACGCAGAAAGTGCTAAGATGACAATTTGGTATATTGAAAATAAAAATTTTATTAAAAATACTATCATTACTTTAATTCTGGTTTTAATGGTTTATATAGCAATTAAGTTAGTAAGTTATTTAGTTAGAGGTGGAATATTAAATGATTTTATGAAAAGACAACTAGAAGGTAAGAAAAAATATGAAAAAATTTTAGCAGAAAATAATAAAGAAGGTAATGAAGGAGGTAATGAAGGGAGTAATGAAGGAGGTAATGAAGGAGGTAATGAAGGGGGTAATGAAGGAATGAATAACAATAACAATAACAATAATAATAATAACAATAATAATAATAATAGTGAGAGAAGGAAAAAAGCATTTAAATTAAAATAATAAAAATGAATGATTTAAACATTGTGAAATTGAAAATCTATCATTTGGATTATAAGTAAATATGCACTTTAAAAATCCAACAATATTATTTATTTGATTGTTTGTAAAATCTGATTTATTTTCTTTTAGAGTTTTTTCTAATAAAGTATAATAAATTGTACTTTCTTTAGAATCATTTTTTTCTTTTATATTTTGATCTTGAAACAATTCATAAGTTTTTCTACATTTTAATTTAATTTTTTCAGGAATTTTACCAATATATTTTTCAATTAATTTTAATTGATTACAATCTCTTTCAATAGAAGTTCCTATTAATTCTGGTTCAAAAATGTATTCTTTAGTTAGTATATACCAAAATAGACATCCTAAAGCCCATATTTCCGATTTAAAAGAATATGTATCACCCATAATATTTTCTGGAGATCTAAATGCTCTAATTTGATAATCTTCTTCTGGATTAATTAGATTAATTAATTCTGAATTAGAGTAATCAATTATTTTAATTTTTAAATTTAAAATATTATTTTTTTTTTTTTGATTATCAATATTACTATCAATACTATTATTAATATTACTATCAATACTATTATTAATATTACTATCAATACTATTATCAATATTACTATTAATACTATTATTAATATTACTATCAATACTACTATCAATACTACTATTATTTTGATTAAAATCTTTAGATAAATTTTCATTTAAATTAATTTCACTTAATTCTGATAATTGTATGTTCATTAATTCCCTTTCTTCTTTTTTATTAATATAGTTGTTGAAATGTGTTTCATCTTCTAATTGAGTTTTATAATTGTTTAAGTTTATTAATTGTAGATTATCATTACTATTATTTTCTTCAATAAATTCTATATTATTTAAATCTATAGAGTCTCCTAAATTACTAGCATTTTCTTCTTCTTCTTGATATTGTAAAATTAATTCTAAAATTTTATTAGATAATAATTTATTTATTTTCGGTTTAATTTTTTTCTTAATTTTTTTCTTCTTTTCCTTATTTAATTCATGAAAATTGTCTGGTTTGTATGTATTATAACAAATATCATATAGTTGTTCTATTTTTAATTTTTTAATAAAATCGCAAAATTTTACAGAATCTTTAGAATAGTAATCAGTTAAAATATTATCTATTTTAATATCGTTATGAATAATTTTTAATTTGTGCAATTCTTGTATTCCTAAAAGGATTTCTTTACATAAATGTTTAAATTCTAAATAAGTAATATCATTATTTAATTCCAATAATTCATCTAAAGACAATCCCATATAAGGTAAAATAATAATTGATTGATTTTTATAAGAGGCAGTATCAATCATTTTTATATTTTTTTCTAATGAAATATTTTCTATTCTATTATAAATTTCAATCTCATCTTCAAATTCTTCATCAAACTCTGGAAAATATATTTTTAATATATAAAATTTTTTTGTTTTAAATTGGTATGATAACCAAACCCTAGAAAATGTTCCTCGACCAATATATTTTACAATAATATATTCTCCTTGTATTAGTATTCCTAACCATTTTATTTCTAAATTTTCAATGTCATCCTCTTCTATAGAACCATCGCTATCTGATTCAGTCTCATATTCATTTTCTCTTAATAAATTTATATGATGATTATTTATTTGATATTGATTATTGTCGATATTAAGAATTTTACTACAACTCATCTTTAAATTTTCTTATTTGAATTAAATTTAAGTATTTTAATTATTTATTATGTTAATACGTTTAAATTTATTTATTAATTTGATTAATTGTATTAAGATTTTCTATTATTTTATTTAAATAGTTAATCTTATCTTTGCAGTAAAATATTATTTACATTTGTTAATTTTATTAACTATTATTTATTAAATAATATTGAGTAAGGGAGGCATCGTCAATTTAATTTTTAAAATTAAATTTCTATCTATTAATTCAATTATTAAAAATAAAATTTATCTATTTTTTAGTTTATGAAAATAATTTCATATTTTTTTTAGACATATATTTTTTATGTTTTAAAATTGAATTGATATTATTAATATCAATACTATTACATTTATTTTTATATGTTATTTAATGTTAAATCTAAATTAAATCTAAATTAAATTATAAATTTATATATTTATATATTTATTATTTTATATTTTATATAATTATTAATTATCTTTATAATAGATATTCAGTTAATTTTAAATTTAAATTAAGTTCAAATTAAGTTCAAATTAAGTTCAAATTAAGTTCAAATTACAATACAAAAAAAAATAAAACTAATGGCATTAGAAGGTGAGGAATTGCTACAATTTATTAATAGCACTCTTCCTGATACTTTATCTATTGATTATAATTCAAATAATAAATTATCCCAAGAAGAAGCAGACCAAGTAACACATCATTTAAAAGCAATTTGTGAATTTCCTAGACGTTATAATCAATCTTGTATTATTGGTACTTGTGATTTTTATTACAGAAGTGTATTTTTATTTCCCTGTTGTGGATATAATCATGCTGTCTGTGAAAAATGTTTAAAAGAGCATTTAACTAATGTTGGTCTAAAATGTCCTATGTGTAGAAGTAATATTATAGAAAACGTTATTGAATTACAACCATCACAAAAATTAAATATTGAATTTGGACTCTCTCCTAATGAAGAGAGTAATTTCTTTCAAAATAAAAAACATGCTGAAATAGGACATTATACAGGACACGAAGTATTAATAAATAATAGTAATGCTTCTGTTTCTTTTAAGAAAGCGACTTTTTGTATGAAAGTTTTTATTCCAAAAAACGGTAGGAATGAAAATACTATGAATATTAGAAGAGAATGGGTATTTTATAAAAATATAAATCTTAAAACTCAAAAAAAAATAATGAAATTAGTTCTTTGGTATCAAGAAAATTATACAAATAATAAATTTCATAATGAAATTATTTTGTGGAACTTAATCTGTGATATTACTGCAAATTTTAAAGAAATTTGTTGTTTATTAAAGAAAGAGTTTCAAAACAAAAATTATATGAAACTATATGATAATTTTATTGATTGTATATATAATGTATCTAAAAAATACTTGAAAAGTAATACTAATGAAAATAATTTAGATACTATATCTCTTTTAATTAACAGAGAGAAAGCAAATTATTTAAATATTTCTACTGTTAGAAATAATAATTATCAAAATGAAATAGATTTTATTGATCAGAATTGTTTAAAATTCTATCATACTTCTATGAATGATATAAAAGAAAAAATACAAAAGTTTGTAGCAAAATTTAATTGTATGTTGAATGATAATATTTTAAAATCTGAAAAATGTGTTTTTCTAAATACCGCAAATATTTGTTCTAATATGGCTAGCATTCATCAATTTATAATTAGTTATCTAAATTGTTCTGATTTAGATAATTCTTTGAGTGAAACGAATCATATGGAACAACAGTATTTAAAATATTTATCTGAGATATACAACTTATTGTTTAAGCATTTGGATATCTATATTCAATCTAATATGAATAGAAGTAAAGTTTATAGCGAATCTAATATAAATAAACAAATTGATAATTTAAGAAAAAAATTAACTTATAGTTATAATTATTTGATGGTAGAAAATACTAATATTAGAAAGATATCTTTTCCTATAATTAGTTTTAGTAATGGATTTATTGCTTCTACACAAAATAGATTAAATTTAATAGATAAATGTGTAGCACATTTTAATAATTGGTTATTACAAAAACTAAGTAATAGTAATGAAACCATAAGTGATTATATTTGGGATTTTATTACTTTAGAAATGCACTACTTTAACAATAGCCAAAAATATTTTCACGTTTTGTCTTATCAAACTATAAGTGATATTATAAAAAGTCATTTAGTAAAATTAAAAGAAAAAGTTGAAAAAATACTTAATAATTTAAATAATAGTAATAATTTGATTGATAATAATAATTTAAATCATCGTAATAATGGTAATCATAATATAATATTGCCAAATTTTAATTTATTATCTTGACATTAATTAAAAATAATAAATGAATTATATTTTATTTTTTTTAGTAATATTAATATTAATTAAATCATTTATGGATAAAGAAAATTGTAAAAAGAATTGTAAAAAAAATTGTAAAAATAATAATAGCAAATCTTGTTGCTAAAATTTTAATAAAAAAATTTAATAATAAAAATTTAATAATAAATTTATTAATTTTATTTTTATGTAATTTAATCTTAATTTTTCTAAAATTTAAAATTTTTTAATTTTTATTTTAATAAACCGATTTTTTTTAACGAATTATAAGCTGAATTATGCTGGGCTTGTTTTAAATCGGGTCCCGATCCTGTTCCTAAAATTTGTTTGGTATCATCTCTGATTGCTTCTACTGTAATTTCTTTATCAGCACCAGTTCCTTCTGTATTAATAGTTTGAAAAGAGACACTAGTTTTATATATTTTTTTAAAGTATTTAACAAGAAGTCCTTTTCGATTACCATTATTTAATATTAAATCTGTAATATCAATTCCAGTAGTTTCATTTTCAATTAAGTTAATTAAAAAGCGTTCTGCAATTTGTAGCCCAAAAGCAGAAGAATATGAATCATTGTTTATACTATGATTATTATTAAAATCAGTGAATATGGCACCAATAAATGCTTCAAAAATATCTTCCATAAAAGATTCATTACGGCGACCATTTTCTTTATCATCTAATGTTTTTGATAGAATTAAATATTTTCCGATTCCCAGAATATCTGTTAGATGAGACAATGCGAGTCTATTAACTAATCCTACACGCAATCTAGAAAGAAATCCCTCATCTTCCATTGGATAACGATTATATAAGTAATTACTAATAATAATTTCTATAACGGCATCTCCTAAATATTCCAATCTTTCATAAGATTGTTTTTGAATAGCAACAACTCCATCTGGTTGCTTTACAATAGAAACTCCATCCCTCTCAATTACATTTTTTATATACGGAGCGGAATAACTTTCGTGAACAAATGCTTCTTGATAAATATCTAAGTTATTTATATTTTCAAAAACCCCATATTTTTTTAATATATTTTGAACATCATTTTTAGAAATGGCTTTATTTTTATTATTATATGGGTTAATTTGATCCTTTATATTATTAAAGGACATCATTTTTAATAAATTATAAATATATTTCCAAGTATAATAAATTTAATTAATAAATAATGATATATAAATGGGCAACCAATATGATTTAACTTTTTAAAAATTGGTCTTTTTAAAAACAATAAATAATATTTTAAAAGATAAAATAATAAAATTACACCTTTAATAATTTTTTAAATTATATTTTGCTATTTAATAATTATATAATATTAAATAATTCTTTATATATTCAATTTTTCTTTTTTTTTCCTTTTCATATATTAAAAATGATTAAAGTTAAATTAAAAAGTAAATCATCTAGTAAATCTAAAACATCTAAATTATCTAAATCATCTACTAAAAAAAGTAAAGGTACTAAAAAAAAAACAAGATTGGAAACAAAAAAAAGTAATAAAAGACCTATTATTTTTTTAGAAAAAATAAAAATACTAAAGTCAGAAGATAAAAAATATTATCAACCACCTAAAACTGACCAAATATCACCAAAAATATGGGAATTACCAAATAGAAAAACTTTTTATAGTTGGTTAAATAAAAACTTTAAAGACTATGAAGTATCGCAATATGAACAAGGTAAAAAAGTGTCTCAACAAAAAAGAGAATTATTTAGAGTACAAAAGTTAGTTCGGGATTTTATGCAAGATGGAAGCCCTTATCGTGGATTAATGTTATATCATGGTTTAGGAACTGGTAAAACATGTTCTGCAATTTCTATTGCTGAATCTATATTATCTTTAAAAGAAGTAATATTTATGTCTAAAGCAGCACTTGAAAAAAACTTTTTAGGTGGTATAAATGATTGTGGTCGTCATTATATGAAAACTGACAATTATTGGGTTCATATATCGGGAGAATCAAAACAAGAAAAAGAACTTATTAAAGAATTAAATATACCATCATCTATTATTAAGGAAAATAATGGAGTTTATTTAATTGATTTTAGAGTTAAAAATGGTAATTATCAAGAATTGGGTTCTCATCAATCTAAAGTTTTAAAGCAAATTGAAGCTATGACTCAAGAAAGATTTAAATTTCTTCATTTAGATGATACCAGAATTTTAAAAAAAATAGATGAAGGAGATTTTGATAACAAAGTAGTAATTATTGATGAAGTTCATAATTTAACTAATAGTATGGCTAACGGTACTCCAACTGGTAGTAAATTATATGAATTATTACTTAATGCTAAAAATTGTAAAATGATATTTTTATCCGGAACTCCTATTATAAATACTATTTTTGAACTGACTAAACTTTATAATTTATTAATGGGACCTGTTTCTACCTTAGTTTATAAATTAATACCCGAATTTGGTAAAAATATAAATTATCCTATGATAAAAAGACATTTTCTACCCGATAAAAATGTTGACCAATTATTTGTTGATAAAATTCGCAAAACAGTAAAAATTACTAAAAATCCCGACAATTTTATTACTCATATTTCTAAAAAAGGTTTAAAACATTCTGAATCTCAATCGGAATCTTTTGATAATTTTAAAAAACGTATTGATGAAGAAATGAATAAATTGAGTAAAAATGCTGGTTTTTCTAAAGTTCTAAGTGTGGTAGAAAATAATACTTGTTTATTAGAAGATAAAAAAGATTTTGATAAGATGTTTTATAATTCTGATCTAAATAAGCTTAAAAAGGCTGATGTTCTTAAAAAGAGAATTGTTGGATTAACATCTTATTATGAAAAAATTGATAAGAGCAAATTTCCAAAATTAAATACTGTAAATGTGGTTCAAGTTCCTATGAGTGATTATCAATTAAGTAAATATCAACCTTTTAGAATGGTTGAAATAGAAAAGCAAAAGAAAATGGCTAGACGAAAAGAAGGAGAAGAACAAATGCAGAGTACATATCGTATTTATAGTAGGCTTCATTGCTCTTTTGCTTTTCCAGAGGCTATTGGAAGTCCATATGATAAAGATAAAGTTGAAATGTATGAAAAATTGGAAAAAGTGTTGGGAGAAGGTGTAGATATTTTTAATGAGGATAAAATGGGTTCTAGCAGAAAAGAAATTACAAAAGAAGAGATTGATATGGATAAATTAGGTAAAAAATATGTAGATGCTCTAGATAAAAAAAGGGATGAGTTTATGTCTCTAGAAAATGGCTCTTTACAAATATATGGTCCTAAATACGTTAAAATTATAAAATCAATTATGAGTTCATCCGGATGTTGTTTTGTTTATAGTCAGTTTATAGAAAAAGTAGGATTAAATACTTTTGCTGTTGCTTTAAAAGCAACAAATCAATTTGTAGAATTAAAAATTAGTAAAGAAGATGGTCAATATGTTATGAAAAACTCAGAAGAAGATAAAGATAAAATGAAATATATTTTTTATGCTGGTAAAGTGTCTGACCCTGAATTAAGAGATATTTATCGTTTAATTTATAATAGTGAGTTTGATAAATTACCTTTAAGTTGTAATAAATTGAAAAAACAACTTTTAAAAGATTATGGAGAAGATCAAAATCTTCATGGTAAAATTATTAAGGTATTTTTAACAACTAGA
>MDTG01306330.1_pt1 | contig 13265 bp, 14 predicted proteins | sample 811421 | NCBI WGS metagenome assembly MDTG01 (sample SAMN05326645, study PRJNA326480) | marine metagenome | isolation source: seawater | place: Pacific Ocean: South East | collected 2011
GTTTCTTATTTCGCACACAGTTACAAGGGCATTGCCCTACCGGTCCATATAATGGAATTACTGTGGTGGATTAACCGGAAAATTTATGAACGTACCTAAAGTAGATATTAAACAACTGTTAGAAGCTGGCGTGCACCTTGGTCACAAAACATTAAGGTGGAACCCAAAAATGAAGAAATATATTTTTGGAGAAAAAAATTCTATTCATATTATAGACCTAACTCAAACTGTAGAGTTTTTGAAAAATGCTCTTATGCAAGTCCACAAAGTAATAGCTAGTGGAGGTAAATTATTAGTTGTTTCTACAAAAAAACAAGCTTCAGAACAAGTTAGCGACCTAGCTAAAGAAACTGGTCAATTTTACGTAAATTTTAGATGGTTAGGTGGAATGCTAACGAATTGGAACACAATTCAAAATTCAATCAAAAGATTAAAACAATTAGAAGACCAACTTTCAAAAGAAAATTTAGGTTTTACAAAAAAAGAAATACTTAAATTCAGCAAAGAAAAAGAAAAACTTAAAAGATCACTTGGGGGCATTTCTGAAATGAAAAAAACTCCAGATCTAATTTTTATCATAGACACTAATATTGAGTCTTTAGCTGTGGCTGAAGCAAAAAAATTAGGTATACCAATTATAGCCGTTTTAGATACTAACTCAGACCCAACTGGTATTGATTTTCCAATTCCAGGAAATGATGACGCCAGAAGGTCAATAAATTTATATTGTGATCTTCTTAAAAATACAATTAAAGATGCTGAAAAATTTATTAAAGGTACTGAAGAAAAGTCTATAGAAACTCAACCCAAATCAAAACAAAAATAATTGTAAATTATAACTTAATGTCAAATAAAGATTTACTCGACAATATAAAAAAACTTCGGGAAATGACCGGAGTAGGATTTAAAGATTGTAAAATAGCTCTAGATGAGTCTAAAGGTAACATTGAAAAATCTATTGAGTTTTTGAGAAAAAAAGGAATTGCAAAAGCTTCTAAAAAGATGAATAGAACTGCATCAGAAGGTTTAGCATTAGTAAAAGAGGAAAAAGGACAGATATCATTAATCGAAATAAATAGTGAAACAGATTTTGTCGCTAAAAACAAAGATTTTATAAATTTTTGCAAAGAGCTATCCCATATTAATTTTACAAACAAAGGTGACTTAGAAAAAATAAACAGTACTAAAATGAAAAATGATATTACGGTTAAAGATAATCTGGTAAATTTAATTGCTAAGATTGGTGAAAAAATTACAATTAGAAGAACTAATTTTTTTGACAACACCAATGGTACTAACTTTTATTACGTCCATTCAGCTATTGAAAAGGGTATTGGAAAAATTATTTCAATAGTAAAACTAGCTGGTTCAGAAAAAGATAAGAACATCGGAATTGGCACAAAAATAGCAATGCATATTGCAGCATCTAATCCATTAGCAATTGAAAAAGACAACATAAGCAAAGATATAGTTGATAAGGAATTAGAAATTATAAAAGCAGAAATTTCAAATTCTGGAAAACCCTCTGAAATGGTAGATAAAATTTCTAAGGGAAAAATATCCAAATTTTTAAATGATAACTCTTTGTTGAACCAGATTTGGATAATGGACCCAAAAAAGAAAGTTTCAGATGTTTTAAAAGAAAATTCTTCAGATAAATCTCTTCAAGTGCTAGATTTTGTTAGATATAAAGTTGGAGAAGGAATTTAAAAAAAGTGAGTACAGATTTTAACGAAAAAAATTATTCATCAAAGATGGATAAAAGTATACAATCTTTAAGAAAAGATATTGCTACTTTGAGAACAGGTAGAGCAAATACTAACATGCTAGATACAATTAAGGTTGATGTGTATGGCCAATTAATGCCAGTAGATCAGCTTTCAACTATAAGCGTTCCAGAAGCAAGGTTAATTTCAATTCAAGTGTGGGATAAAACCAACGTACCAATTGTAGAAAGCGCAATTCAAAAATCCGAACTAGGCATAAATCCTCAAGTAGATGGTCAAATAATTAGATTAAGAATTCCAGATTTAACCGAGGAAAGAAGAAAAGATCTGATTAAAGTTCTTAAAAATATTGGAGAAAAAGGAAAAATTGCTATTAGGAACATTAGAAGAGAAGCAAATGAGGAGCTTAAAAAAAAGTTAAAAGATAAGATTATTTCTGAGGACGATAGTAAAAATTTTGAGAAACAAATTCAAAAACTGACAGACACAAATATAGAAAACATAGAAAAAATATTATCCGATAAAGAAAAAGAGATAATTCAAATATGAACAATCTGAACCATGTCGCCTTTATAATGGATGGCAATGGTAGATGGGGAGTTAAAAAAAAACGTGGAAGAAATTATGGTCATATTAAAGGCGTTGAAACAGTAAGGAAAATTGTAAAAAAATCTATAGAATTAAAAATACCTATCATCTCATTTTATGTTTTTTCCTCGGAAAACTGGAAGAGACCAAAAAAAGAAATAAACTTTCTATTTAATCTTATAAAAAAATATTTTTCAAAAGAGATAAATAATCTTATTAAACAAGGAATTAAAATAAACATAATTGGTGATTTAAACAAACTTTCACTTGAAGTTAAATCAACTTTAAAAAAAACAATGGTATTAACAAAAAAAAATAAAAAAATAGTTGTAAATTTAGCAATAAATTATGGGTCAAAAAATGAAATTTTAAATGCTATGAAAAAAACTAAAAAAATAAATATTAATAATTTTGAGAAAAATTTATATACTAAAGATTTACCAAATCCTGATATACTTATAAGAACAGGTGGGCATCAAAGATTAAGTAATTTTATGTTGTGGCAGTTAGCTTACTCAGAATTATTTTTTTTAAAAAAGTTATGGCCAGATTTTAACTCAAAAGATTTTTCAAAAATTATTAACAAATTTAGAAAAAGTAAAAGAAATTTTGGAAGTTTATAATGATGCAAAACTATAAAAAAAGAATGTTTACTTCATTTTTTTTGTTTTTGCTTATTTATTTGATTTATAACTTTAATCTAATTCTCATATATAGCTTAATTGTTTTAGGAACTTTATCAATATTAGAGTTTTTACAAATAACTGGAAAAATAATTAAAAAGAAATTTTATTATCTAATTATAAATTTTCTTTTTATATTTTATATATCTATCTTTTGTATACTATTTGGTATTTTCAATAACTTTCTACAACTCAAAATTATTTTATTTTCTTTATTAGTAGGGTGTGCTGCTTCAGATATCGGAGGATATATTTTTGGTAAAATATTTAAAGGACCTAAATTAACAAAAATTAGTCCAAACAAAACTATTTCAGGATCATTTGGAGCATTGTTATTTTCAATTTTAATAATAAAAATTTCTATATTTTATTTTACTGGCTCATTTAATTTGAAGCTAATTCCTGTGGCAATAGTTACTTCTGCATCTTGTCAATTAGGTGATCTATTTTTTTCTTTTTTGAAAAGGAAAGCAAAAATCAAAGATACAGGTAATTTTTTCCCAGGTCACGGAGGCGTTTTAGACAGATTGGATGGTATACTTTTAGGGGTACCAATTGGATACTTATCTTTGGTAATATTTATTTAAATGAAAAAAACAATATCAATTTTGGGTTCAACAGGATCAATCGGATTATCAGCTTTTAAAATTTTAGATAAAAAAAAATCATTTCAAGTCATGTTATTATCAGCAAACAAGAACTTTCCATTAATATGTAAACAAATAATAAAATACAAACCGAAAGTATTTATAATTTCTGATAAAAAAATTTTTGAAAAAGTAAAAAAAAAATTTATAAAAAAAAAAATAATTATTTTAAATGATATAAAATATTTAAAATTAAAAAAAAATATTGATATAACAATTTCAGCTATACCTGGTATTGCAGGTTTAGAGCCAACTTTGGCATTAATCAAAAAAAGTAAAAAATTATTAATAGCTAATAAGGAGTCAATTATTTGTGGGTGGGAAATAATTAAAAAAAGAGCAAAAAATTTTAAGACAAAAATTATACCAGTCGACTCAGAGCATTTTTCTATTTTAAAATTATTAGAGCATCATGATTTAGAGGAGATTAAAAAAATTTATATTACTGCGTCAGGGGGGCCGTTTTTAAATTATAAATTACATCAATTTCAAAATATAAAACCAAAAAATGCAATAAACCATCCAAAATGGAAAATGGGAAAAAAAATTTCTGTGGACTCATCAACTATGATGAACAAAATTCTAGAATTAATTGAAGCAAAAAAATTATTCAATATTACTAATAAAAAATTAGATATTCTTATTCACCCTGAGTCTTTAGTACATGCTATCATTGAACTTAAAAATGGTTTAACAAAGTTTTTATATCATGAGACCTCTATGATTGTACCTCTAGCTAACGCATTATTTGAAAAAGATTTAATAATCAATAATTTTTATAAAAAAAAAGATAATAAATTAATCCAAAATCTTACTTTTAAGAAAGTAAGTTTAAAAACTTTTCCAGTAATGAAAATTAAAAATAGGGTAACAGAATATCCCTCTACACCTATAATTATTAATGCAGCAAATGAAATATTAGTTGATCAATTTTTGCAGAAAAAGATCCCTTTTTTAGGGATAAATGAAATCATTTTGAGCATTCTTAATAATAGATATTATTATAAAAATGCTATAATAAAGCCTAAAAATATCAAACGAATAAATTTAATTGATAATTGGGCAAGAAAAAGAACTTTAGAACTAATTAAACAGCGCTATGAATAAATTTTTATCACTTCTAACTTTTCTATACTTTTTTTCTTTTGCTCTTTATGCTGATAATGTTTCAAAAATAGAGATAAATGGAAATAAAAGAATAAGTGACGAAACTATAAAAGTTTATGGTGATATAAAAAATTTACCTAATGATTTTTCAAAATCAGATTTAGACAGAATAATAAAAAACCTTTATGAAACAAATTTTTTTGAAAATGTAAGTGCTCAAATTAATAACAGTATTTTAATTATAAATTTAAATGAATATCCAATTATAAATCAACTAGTATTAGTAGGAGAACAAAGTAATAAATACAAAAAAGAGATTAAAAGATTAATTAAACAAAAAGAAAAAGGGTCTTTTATCGAAAATAATTTAAAAGAAGACATCAATACTATCAAAAGATTATACTCATCAGTCGGCTATAATTTTGCTGAAGTGGAACCAAAAATCAGAAGAATTGATGAAGGAAATATTGATCTTGTTATAAATATTAATAGAGGTGAAATTACAAGAATTTCAAAAATTAAATTTACTGGTGATAAAAAACTAAAAGATAAAAGGTTAAGAGATATTATTTCTAGCCAGGAAGATAAGTTTTGGAAATTTATTTCGAGGAATACAAGGTTTAGTGAAAACTTAATAAATTTAGATAAAAGATTATTAGTTAACTATTATAAATCTATAGGTTTTTATGATGTTGAAGTTAGTTCGGCATCAGCAAAAGTAGTTGATAAATCAAGTATTGAAATTACGTATTCAATAAATGCTGGCCAAAGGTATGTGATTGACAAGATTTCAACAGATGTTGACTCAGTATTTGATAAAAAAATATTTTTTTCATTAAATACGATTTATAAAGAAACAACAGGTGATTTTTATTCACCATTTAGAATAACAAAAATTCTTAATGAAATTGATGAAATAATAGACAAAAATAATTTGCAATTTGTGGAACATAGAGTGAAAGAAACAATTGATGGTGATAAAATCTCATTAGTATTTGAAATTTTTGAAGGAGAAAAAATTTCAGTAGAAAGAATAAATATCTTAGGAAACAATATAACTAACGAAAATGTAATAAGAAGTGAATTATTGTTAGATGAAGGTGATCCTTTTACAAATTTAAAAATGGATAAGTCTATAGCTAAAATACAATCACGTAATATCTTTTCTAAGGTACGACACTCAGTTAAAGATGGCTCATCAAAAGATTTAAAAGTTATTGATATAATGGTCGAAGAAAAAGCTACTGGAGAAATTAGTGCTGGTGCTGGGGTAGGAACTGATGGAGGAAGTTTTGCTATTAGCATTAGTGAGAACAACTGGCTTGGAGAAGGTAAGAATATTGGGTTTGACTTAGAATTAGATCAAGATTCAATTAAGGGTGAATTAAGTTATACTAATCCTAACTATGACTTACTAGGAAACTCTCTAAATTACAAATTATTCAGTACAACAAATGATAAACCTGAGCAAGGTTATGAAAATAGTTTATTTGGTGCATCGATAGGTACCAGTTTTGAACAGTATAAAGATGTGTACACGAATCTAGCTTTAAGCGCGAGTTACGATGATCTAAGAACAGATAGCTCTGCATCTTCCTCTTTAAAAAAACAAAGTGGTGAGTTTTCTGAAATTTCTGGAACTTATGGTTTTAGTTTTGATAAAAGAGATAGAGCTTTTAAACCAACAGAGGGTTCAATTACAAGTTTTAGACAAACTTTACCACTAATTGCTGATAAGCCATCTATTACAAATAGATTCTCATCAAGTTCTTATTATCAGTTTAATGAGAATTTTGTAGGGGCTGGAAAAATTTTTATTGAAACCATTAATGGTTTGGGTGATGAAGATGTAAGAATAAGTAAAAGAAAATTTCTCTCAAGCAGTAGGCTAAGAGGTTTTGAAAAAGGCAAAGTTGGACCAGTTGATGGATCCGATCATATTGGCGGAAATTATGCTGCAGCAATAAATTTAGAAGCAACATTGCCCAACTTTCTGCCAGATTCATCTAATGCTGAAATTGGATTTTTCTTAGATGTTGGTAATGTTTGGGGCGTTGATTACGATAAGACTATTGATGAAAGCAATAGATTAAGATCTTCAGCCGGTATAGCTCTTGATTATTTATCCCCATTAGGACCGTTAAGCTTTGTTTTTGCAACAAATTTATCAAAAGCTTCAACTGACGAAACGGAAACTTTTAACTTTAACTTAGGTACATCATTTTAATGAAAAAATTATTATCAAAAATTATTCTTATTATAATTCCTTTAATTATTAACACAAATTTAACAGCTGATATTCCTTATTATTTAGATTTCAAGTACATTCTAAATGAAAGCACTGCAGGCAAAAAAGCTCAAGATCAGCTTAAAAAAAAATTAGAAACAGGTATTAATGCTCTTAATAAAAAAGAGAAAGCGATTCAGCAGGAAGAAAAAAAAATAATTGAACAAAAAAAGCTTCTTAAACCTGAAGAATACAAGAAAAAAGTTCAAGCGTTAAGATCTAAGGTATCAATTATGCAAAAAGAGAGAAACGAGTTGTTACAAAGCACATCTAAACAAAGATCAAAAGCTCGAAATATTTTGTTAAAAAATTTGAATCCAATAATCAAAGAATATATGCAAGAAAAAAAGATTAGGATGGTAGTTGATAAAAAAAGCTTACTTTTAGCCGATGAAAATCTAGATATTACAAAAGAGATAATGAATAAATTAAATAGTAAATTAAAATCTATCAAAATTGACTAAATTTGAATGAATTCAAATTTTTTTTTCAAAAAAAAAAATATAAAAATAAATAAATTATATCCTAACATCAATCTTAAAAAAAATTTCATTATTAATGATATTAAACCACTTGGGTTAGCCAAAGGCAAAGATATAAGTTTTTTCGACTCTATCAAATACAAATCATTAGCTCTTAAAACAAGAGCTGGAGTGTGTATTACAACTAAAGAACTTGAAAAATTTTTACCAAAATCTATCAAAAAAATAATTGTAAAAAATGTTCTCTTTGAACTAGCAAAAATTTTAAAAGAAATTTATCCAGATGCAGATATAGACTATCCAGATTTCTCGTTAAAAAAACCTAACAAAAACAAATATAAACATGTAAAATTTGGTAATAATGTTTTAATTGGCGGTAATGTAAAAATAGGAAATAAAACTATTATCGGGTCAAATTCAATAATTGAAAAAAATGTAATAATCGGAAAAAAATGTGTAATTGGTTCAAATGTTATAATAAAGAATTCTATAATAGGAGACAATGTAGTGTTTCAAGATAATTGTAAGATTGGATTAAAAGGATTTGGCTTCATACCAAATAAAAATAAAAACATTAAATTTCCTCACATAGGTAAAGTAATTATTGAAAACGATGTTGAAATTGCAGCTAGCTGTACAATAGATCGTGGATCCATAGATGATACATTTATAGGAAAAAATACTTATCTAGATAATCAAGTTCATGTAGCACATAATGTTAAAATTGGATCAAATTGTATGATCGCTGGTCAAGTAGGTTTTGCTGGAAGCTCAATTATCGGAAACAATGTTTCAATAGGTGGCCAAGCTGGAGTATCTGGACACTTAAAAATTGGGAGTAACGTTAAAATTGGAGGCGGTAGTGGAGTGATTAAAGATATTGAAGATAATCAAACAGTTATGGGCTACCCAGCAGTTAATTTAAGAAAATTTTTAAAAAAAAATTAATTTATGAGCAAAACAGAGTTAAATAAAAAGGATATTGAAAAACTGCTACCACATAGAGAGCCGATGTTATTGATAGATAAATTAACAAATATTGTTCCCCTAAAATCTGCAACAGCAATTATGTTTGTAAAAAAAAATGGATTTTACGTACAAGGTCATTTCCCTGGGCAGCCTGTTATGCCTGGTGTACTTATAGTTGAAGCCTTTGGTCAAGCAGCGGCAGCACTCACTGCTCATGGAATAGACCCAAAAGAGTATGCAAATAAATTAGTTTATTTAATGGGGGTTGATAAAGCTAGGTTCAGAAATCCTGTGATACCAGATTGCGAGCTTCATCTTGAAATTGAGGCTATTAGATCACATGGTAGAGTTTGGAAATACAAAGGAACCGCTAAAGTTGACGGAAAAAGAATGGCAGATGCTGAATGGTCTGCTACGATTGTGGATAGAAAAGAATGATACATAGTTCAAGTGTAATAGATAAGCGAGCTAAAGTTTCAAGCTCGGTGAAAATTGGCCCATTTTGTTATGTAGGCCCTGAAGTAGAATTATCTGATAATGTTGAATTGATATCCAATGTACATATTGAGGGAAATACTAAAATAGGAAAAGGAACAAAGATTTTCCCTTTCGCGAGTATTGGCACTCAACCTCAGGATTTAAAATTTAAGAATGAGAAAAATAGCTTAGCTATAGGTGAACGAAACATAATTCGTGAGTATGTAACAATTAATCCTGGTACCGAGGGTGGTGGCTCGAAAACAGAAATAGGAAATAATTGTTTGTTTATGATTTCATCTCACATTGCTCACGATTGTAGGATAGGAAACAATGTTATAATTGCAAACAATGTTCCCTTGGGAGGTCATGTTATTATCGAAGACTCCGTTGTAATTGGTGGAAACTCCGCAGTCCAACAATTCACAAGAATTGGTAGACTAGCAATGATTGGTGGAATGACAGGAGTTTTAAAAGATGTGACCCCATTCGGGTTATCAATAGGTAACAGAAATTATTTACAAGGATTAAATTTGATAGGACTAAGAAGAAAAAAATATGATAATAAAAAAATCATGGGACTGGACAAAGCATATAAAGAAATCTTTTCATCTAAAAATCTACACGAAAATTTGAGTAAAATTAATGGCGAGTATAAAGATAATGAACTTGTTGTTGAGGTTATAAGATTCATTGAAAAAGATAAAAAAAGACCAATTTGTTCGCCACAAAACTAATTTATGATTGGCCTAATTTTTGGAGAGACAGATTTTCCAAAATACATTTATAAAAAAATAAAAGGTAAGAAAAAATATCTTATAATTGATTTAACTAAGAAAAAATTTTTTAAAAAAGATAGAAATTCCTACCCTTTGTCAGTTGGACAATTTGGAAAAATTATTTCAATTTTAAAAGAAAATAATTGTAAAAAGGTACTTTTTGCAGGGAAAGTTAAAAAACCTAATTTTAAAAAACTTAAACTAGATTTAAAAGGAATTTATTATATTCCACGAATTATAAGAAAATCAAAACTTGGAGATGCAGCTCTTTTAAAAGAGATAATTAATATATTGAAAAAAGAAAATATTCAAACAATTAGTTCCACAGCTTTTACACCTGAACTAAATTTAAAAAAAGGCAATTATTCAAAATATAAACCGGATAAAATAGATAAAAGAGATATCAGCAATGCTTTAAATGCATTACATAAATCTAATCAATACAGTCATATCCAAGGTGCAGTTAGCAGAGAAAATACTATATTTCTTGAAAAAAAAGAGGGGACTCAAAAAATGTTAAAAAAAATCAAGAAAATTAGTAATATTAAAAAAGGTGTTCTTGTAAAATTCCCCAAAAAAAAACAAGACCTAAGAGTTGATCTACCAGCTGTTGGCTTAAAAACTTTAAAATATTGTCAAGCTGCCGGTCTTAAAGGTATAGTGTTGAAGCATAAGAAAAATATTTTTTTAAATAAAAGAAAATCTATTAATTTTGCCAACAAATATAAAATGTTTATTCTAGTGAAATGAAAAAGATAATTCTAATCACTTTTTTTTTTCTTATTCATTTAATTCATGCATCGGCTTATGAACCTAAGATTCAAAAAGTGATTAATGGACTAGATAGTCCATGGAGCATTTCATTTATAAACAATTATACATTATTAGTCACAGAAAAAGCAGGTGATATAAAGTTAATTAACTTAGATAATAAAAAAATAAAAAATATCAAACACAACTTAAATATTTTAGAAGATGGCCAAGGAGGTCTTCTTGAGGTTCTTTACTTTGAGGGTCAAGTTTTTGTTTCATATTCAGAAAATTTAAAAAAAGGTGCATCTAGTACATCAGTAGCTTCAGCAAAATTTAATGAAAATTTTCTGAATTTTAAAAATATTTTTAGGGCAAAACCGCCAATAAACTCAGGCTATCATTTTGGATCAAGGTTAGTTATTAAAGATAATTATCTTTTCATAACAGCCGGAGAAAGAGGAAAAGGGATGATCGCACAAGATGCAACCAAACATCCTGGTAGTATAATTCGAATTCACTTAAATGGAAAAATTCCTAAAGACAATCCAAAGTTTAAAAATAAAAAAGATTGGAAACCAGAAATATATCAAATAGGGGTTAGAAACCCACAAGGTATGGCCTTATCGCCTTTTGATAATAAAATCTATATTACTAATCATGGTGCAAAGGGAGGAGATTGGTTTGGAGAGGTAAAATATGGTGAAAATTATGGATGGAAAATTTTAGGATGGGGCGGAACTAATTATTCAGGAACTAGTATAGGTCCTAAATGGAAGCCTGGTTTTACTAAACCTATAAAGTATTGGATTCCATCTATAGCAGCTAGTTCCATGGTAATCTATAAAGGCAATGAGTTTAAAGAATGGAATGGTGATGCTTTGATAACTTCCCTTAAAGACCAATCACTAAGAAAAATAATATTTACAAATAATGAATTTATTGAAGAAAAAATTATATTTAAAGGAACTATTGGAAGGATAAGAGACATTGAAATTCAAGAAAGTACAGGAAAAATATATCTTTTAACAGATGAAGGTATTATTTGGAGACTTCAAAAGTGAAAAAAATATTTATTTTAACAGGTGAAGCTTCTGGAGATAAGCTTGCTTCAAAAGTTATAGAACAATTAAAAAAAACAAATTCCAATATAGAGTACTTATCAGTTGGTGGAGAAAATCTAAAAAAAATAGGGATAAGAACTATTTACGATCTAAAGGATATCACATACCTAGGTTTTACAAATGTAATATTAAATATTTTTAAAATTAAAAAAAAAATTAATGAAACAGTAAAATCTATAAATGATTTTCAACCAGATATATTATTCACAGTCGATAGTCCTGATTTCACTTTAAGGGTTGCCGAAAAGGTCAAAATGCACAATCCTAAAGTAAAAACTATTCATTATGTAGCTCCTCAAGTATGGGTATGGCGAGAGGGAAGAATTAAAAAAATTAAAAAGTTTATTGATCACATTCTTTTATTGTTTGATTTTGAAAAAAACTATTTTGAAAAAGAAAATATGAGCCACGAATTTGTAGGACATCCTTTACTAGACTCAAGATCGGAAAGTGCAATCGATATCAATCAAATTTTAGGAAAAAATAAAGCTTTAATTTCTATCTTTGCGGGAAGTCGAAAATCTGAAATTGAAACTTTAATGCCAGTGTTGATAAACTTTATAAAATTAATGAATGAAAAATATAATGATTTTTCTTACGTCTTTCATTCTACAAATGAATATTCAGATTTAATTCAATCATACATTAAAAAAAAGGATTTGAAGAACTGTGAGATAATATGTGATAGTAAAATTAAAAACTATATCTTAAAAAAATCAATTTTTGCAGTTTCTAAATCTGGAACAGTATCTCTTGAAATATGTAATGCAAAAATACCATCTGTGATTTTATATAAAATGGGATTTTTAAATTTTTTAATTATTAAAATGTTGGTTAAAACTAAATTTGCTAACATTATTAATATCGCTGCTAAAGAAGAAATTATCCCGGAATTTCTTCAATCAAATTGCAATCCAAAAAAAATATTTTCTGCCGTTTCGAATTACTTAGACAATCCAAAAAAAATGGATGAGCAGGTTAATAAAATTCAATCAATTTTAAAAAATTTTAAAACCAAAAGTCAATCTGCAGCTCTAGCAGCAAAAGCATTAAGTAAATATTTATGATTGTTTACTCACACAATGATTGCTTAAAAAAATTTAATGGTAGTGGTCATCCGGAAAGAAAAGAAAGATTAGAAACTATCATAGGTTCTATAAAATCATCGGATCTAAAAATTAAGTTTAAAGAAGCGCCTTTAGTGGACTTAGAGATTGTTTCATTAGTACATCCAAGAAAACATATTGAGCAAATTTTTTCAAACATCCCTAAAGAAGGAATCGCAGGAGTAGAGAAAGAACCTCATGCTGATACTATGCTTTGTCCTGAAAGTGAAAACGCAATATTAAGATCATGTGGAGCTGGTATTGCTGCTGTTAACGATCTAATGATTAATGATGAGAGAGTATTTTGCGCTGTAAGACCACCGGGACATCATGCTGAGACTGTAAGAGCTAATGGTTTTTGTTTTATCAATAACGCTGCAGTAGCAGCAAGATATTTACAAAAAAATTATGAAGTAAATAAAGTTGCAATAATTGATTTTGATGTTCACCACGGTAACGGGACTCAAGAAATTTTTTATAAAGATCAATCAGTTGCATATGGATCTTCTCATGAATTTCCCTTATTTCCAGGAACAGGA
>MDTG01366581.1_pt1 | contig 13265 bp, 9 predicted proteins | sample 811421 | NCBI WGS metagenome assembly MDTG01 (sample SAMN05326645, study PRJNA326480) | marine metagenome | isolation source: seawater | place: Pacific Ocean: South East | collected 2011
CGTGGACTGCGTTGTTGTCGCTCGATGTAGGCCCGGCTACAGACTTCGCGCCAACGCCTTGCCACGAGCGCCGAGAGACAAGCTGAATGTGGCAATACTGACGGTTGCATTAGAAAGATTCACCCATGATTCGAAAGGAAAAAGGCCGCGGCGCCGTTTCCAACCGCGCCGGGCGGTTTGCCCGCGAGACGCGCGAAGCGGCGGCCGACCACTGGGCCGAAGAAATGGACGCGCTGCCGAAGCTGGCGACGGTGGTGCGAGCCGAGGCGGCGAAATCGATCATTTCGCGCAATCGGTCGCCCGACGTCCCGTTCGAGCAGTCGATCAACCCGTACCGAGGCTGCGAACATGGCTGCGTATATTGCTTCGCCCGGCCGACCCACAGCTACCTGGATCTCTCCCCGGGCCTCGATTTCGAAACGCGCCTTTACTACAAGCAAAACGCCGCCGAACTGCTCGAAGCCGAACTGCGCAAACCCGGCTACGTCTGCAAGCCGATCACCATCGGCGCCAACACCGACCCGTACCAGCCGATCGAGCGCGAGCACCGGATCACCCGGCAACTGCTGGAGACGATGCTCGAATACCGCCACCCGGTGAGCCTGATCACCAAGGGCGCGCTGATCGAGCGCGATCTCGACCTTCTGTCCGAACTGGCCAGGCACGGCCTGGTTTCGGTGCACGTCAGCGTCACCAGCCTGGACCCGGAATTGAAGCGCACGCTGGAACCGAGAGCGGCCTCGGCCAGCGCCCGGCTGCGCATGATCGAGCGGCTTGCCGCCGCCGGGGTGCCGGTGGGCGCATTGATCGCACCGGTGATTCCGGCGCTGACCGATCACGAGATGGAGGCGATCGTGGAGCGCGTGGCCGCGGCCGGAGCCAGAAGCGCGGGCTATGTGCTGCTGCGATTGCCGCACGAGGTCGCCGGGCTTTTCGTCGAATGGCTGGAGGCGCACTATCCCGACCGCGCGCGCCACGTCATGAGCCTGGTACGACAGTCCAGGGGCGGCAAGGACTACGACTCGACCTGGGGCGCGCGCATGCGCGGTACCGGCCAGTTCGCCGAGCTGATCGAGAAACGCTTCCGGCTGGCCTGTCGCCGTTACGACCTGAACCGCCGCAATGACAGCGGGTTGCGCACCGATCGCTTCCGTCAACCCTTGCGCACGGGCGATCAAGCGGCGCTGTTCTGATCCGGGTCAGTCCTCGAAACCGTCGGCAAATATCCTGGCAAGGGTCGCCGCGCCGTCGATCAAAAGAAGATTGCCGACGTCGACCGTGTTCGGCGCCAGGCCGTCGCCGGTCATCTCGTTGATGATCAGGTCGGCGACGCCGTCGTCGTTCAGGTCGCCGGACGCGGCGCTGTAGGCCAGCGTGTCGCCGACATTCCCGGATGCATCGCCGTTGGCGCCGTAGATCTCATGGATAGCCACTTCGTCGGCACCTGGATAAGCGCCCGGCGCCAGGTCTGAAAATCCGGGCCAGCGGCCGTCGCGGCCCAGCAGGACGTGCAGTGTCCCGGCATTCGTGCGGCCCAGCGGGTTGTCGTGGGGCGAGGAGAACGCGAGATCGTCCCTGCCGTCGCCGTCGAAATCGCCGTGGAGCGCGGTATCACCGGCGATTGCGCCGCCTATGGGGCCGAGAAATGTCGCCATTTCGATATTCGGTGGCGGCGTTTGCAGGTCGAAGCTCGCCCCCTTGAACGTCTCGATGTCGTAGATCACGTGGCCGGTTCCGGCGAAGGAGCGACTGATGCCGGCCCAGCCGTTCGCCGTGAGATCGCCGACGAAAAGGTCCGGCGCGCCGTCGTTGTCGTAGTCGAGTCCGCCGAGCATTTCCTCGCCGAAGGTCGTGTTGTCGGATGCGCCGTTGATGATGGTCGCGCTTCCGGGCCCTTCACCGACCACGAAATCGGGCGGTGGCAGCCAGTCGCCGGTGAAGTTGTCGTCCCAGGCGATGTAGACCGTCCCGTCCGGTGCGCCGCCGCTTCCGTTGCCGCTGCCGCCCAGCGGGGCCAGCGACGCGCCGGCGCGGTTCAGGGCTGCCGCGGCCAGCACCTCGGCACGACCGTTGCCGTCGAGATCGGCCATCTGCACCGTCGCCCCGAAGTGATAATCGCTGCTGCCGTCCGGCGGCCGAATCCGAGCAATGTCGCCGATCAGCGCGGTCGTGCCGAATCCCGCAAGGTCGATCTGACCGCCGCCGTCCAGGTGCGCGCCGCCCCGGATCACGTATGCGGTTCCGGCATCGGCAACCCCGCCCTCGTCACGTCGGTCGGCGCCGATCACGAGGTCGGCGATGCCGTCGCCCGTGACATCTCCGGTTCGCACCCAGATCCCCAGCCGCTCGCCGGCCTGCGCGCCCAGCAAAGTGGTGACGGACAACTCGGGCGCCGGCATTCGCAGGTCGACGGGCTGACCGGCGGCGGCGCGATCGCGCAAGGCGGCCTGGCCCGGGACGATAGTCAAGGCGCCGGCGCCGATGCGCGCGCCGCCGTCGGGGGAGAAATTCTGGCGGCATATGAGCAGGTCGGCAAGCCCGTCGCCGGTGACATCGTCGATCCAGATCTCGCTGCCGGTATTTTCCTGGACCTGATCACCGAAGAACGCCAGGATTTCGGGATCGGACTGGGCGGTATCCGACGTACCGCGGATCACGCCGTCGCCGAACGCGACAAAAACCTGGCCCGCGCGGTCTCGACCCAGCGGGCTGGCGAGCATGGCGGCGAAGGCCGTGTCGGCGTGCCCGTCGCCGTCCATATCGCCGCCGCCGGCCACGGGAACACCCACGACGCCGCTTCCCACCGACCCGTGCACTCGCTCGATCCGACCCTCGTCGGGATCGACGTCGGCCAGGTCGGTGACCGCGACCGGCTGCGCATGACCGGGGACGGCCCAGATCGCGAGCAAAAGCACCCAGGCTGCCCGTTCAGTCTTTCTCATCCCGAACCTTGTCTCTTGCCTGAGTCCAGTGTACCCCCCGTCGCCCCTCTGCCATTCCGACGGTCGTTCCTCACCGGGTTCGATCCGAGCCGGCCCGGTGTCCGTAGCCGCAGGCCTTTCAGATCGACTCGATGACCCGCTGCAAGCGACTGCGCACCTCGTCGGCGACCTTGCCGAGATCCGGGTTTTCCACCGCCTGCATGGAGGCGCTCGGATCGACGGCCGAGACTTCGACCTTGCCGTCGTCGAGTTCGCGCACGATCACGTTGCATGGCAGCATGGTGCCGATCCTGGGCTCGTGCCCGATCGCCTTCCAGGCCATTTCGGGATTGCAGGCGCCCAGGATCGTGTAGTAGCGCATGTCGCGATCGAGCTTCTTCTTCATCGTTGCCTTGACGTCGATCTCGGTCAGTACGCCGAAGCCCTCTGCGGAAAGGGCCTCCACCGCGCGCTCGCGCGCCTGTTCGGGGGTCGAGTCCAGTGTCCTCGAAAAGTCGTAGCTCATCTCTGCACCTCTTGAATATCAGGGTTATCTAAAGTATAAGCCAGCATCGCCTGACTCGTCGGCTCGATCGCTTCTGCAACCGACACTTCGAACAGTCGCTCACGAAGGCCCCGGATTCGCTATCCTCGGTCTCTTCCCAACGCCAAGGTCAACCGATGCGCGCTTTCATCATCCTTCTTGCCGTCATGCTTTCGCCGATCGCACACGCCGGCGCAGCCGATTTTCTGCCCGACTCGCGCTACGCGGCCGACGCACCTTCATTCTCGCAGGTACTCGGCTACGAGGCCGGCGAGCGCATCAGTTCGCCCGACAACGTGCGCAAGTGGTTCGACGCGCTGGAATCCGCATACCCGGACCGTATCCGCCTGTTTCCCTACGCCACCAGCTGGGAGGGCCGCGAACTCTTCTACGCCGTGATCGGCAGCCCGGAGCGGCTCTCGCGCCTCGAAGACATCAAGGCCGATATCCAGACCATCGCGCATCCCGACGAACACGACTCGGACGCCGTCGAAGCGGCCATGGGGCGCGTGCCCGGCACCGTGTGGATGGCCTATTCGGTGCACGGCAACGAAATCTCGCCGGCCGACGGCGCCATGGTCACGGCCTGGCACCTGCTGGCCGCGCAGGACGACGCGGTGGTCGATTCCGTCCTGGCCGACACGCTGGTGTTCATCAATCCGATGCAGAATCCCGACGGCCGGGCGCGCTTCGTCCACGGCTTCGAAATGGCCGAAGGGCTTGAACCGGCGGCCAGTCGGCTGGCCGCCGAGCACGATGAGCGCTGGCCCTCCGGTCGCGTGAATCACTACCTGTTCGACCTCAACCGCGACTGGCTTTCGATTACCCAGCCCGAAACGAAGGGCCACGTCGCCGCGCTGCTCGACTGGTACCCGCTGGCGTTCGTCGACGCCCACGAGATGGGCGCCGACTCGACGTTCTTCTTCGCCCCGGAAGCGATTCCCTACAACCCGCTGCTGGCCGGCGACCAGCGCGAGAACCTCGAGATGTTCGGCCGCAACAACGCGCGCTGGTTCGATCGTTTCGGTTTCCCGTACTTCACCCGCGAAGTCTTCGACGCGTTCTATCCGGGCTACGGCGCCAGCTGGCCGTCGTACTACGGCGGCATCGCGATGACCTACGAACAGGGCTCGGCCCGGGGCCTGGTGATGCGACTGCGCGACGGCACCGAGATGACCTATGCCGAGACGGTGCGCGAGTACCTGGTCGCCTCGCTGGCCACGGCCCAGACCGTTGCCGAGAATCATGAGAAGCTCTGGCGCGATTTCCGCGACTACCGCAGCAGCGCCATCGAACTGGCCGGCAGCGAAGGCCCTCGCGCCTGGGCCATCCCCGCCCAGACCGACCAGGGCGGCGCCGACAGGCTGGCCGGCCTGCTGGCCAGCCACGGCATCGACACGTTCAGGACCGCCGAGTCCATCGACGCCTGCGGCCGCGAGCTTGGCGCCGGCAGCTACGTGATTCCGGCCGACCAGCCCGAGTATCGCAAGCTGCGCGTACTGCTCGATCACCGGGTCGAAATGGACGCGGCCTTCGTCGCCGAGCAGGAGCGGCGCCGGGCCAGGGACCTGCCCGACGAGATCTACGACGTGACCGCCTGGTCGCTGCCGCTGATGTTCAACATCGACACCCTGGAGTGTCGTCGCGCGGTGGACACCAACGCCATGCAGGCCGTGGCGCCGGGCGAAATCCCGCCGGGCGAGTTCACCAACGCCGGTGCCGGCGTGGCCTGGCTGGTGCCCGGCGGCTCGCGCGCGACCGCGAAGCTGATGGCCGCGGCGCTGCGCCACGGCCTCTACCTGCAGTCAAGCGAAGAGGCCTTCGTGCACGACCAGCGCAGCTTTCCGTCGGGCACGCTGATATTTCCGAGCGCGCGCAACGATGGGGATATTGCATCGGTTCTGGAGCAACTGGCGCGCGAGACCGGCGCCGACGTCGTCGGCGTCGACGGCAGCTGGATCACTTCCGGCCCGGACTTCGGCAGCAACAAGACGCCCAGGATCGTCGCGCCGCGCGTGGCGATCGCCTGGGACGCGCCCACGGACGTCTATTCACCGGGTGCCGTCCGGTTCGTGCTGGAGCGCCAGTTCGGCTATCCGGTTGTTCCGATACGCACCCGAACGCTCAAGACCGCCGACCTGAATCGCTTCGACGTGGTGATCCTGCCCGACGAATCGCGCTGGGGCAGCGGCGGATACGCAGACGTGCTCGGGAGCGCCGGAAAGGACAACCTGGCCGACTGGGTTTCCGACGGCGGCGTGCTGGTCACGCTGGCCGGCGGCACCGAGTGGGCCGCCCATCCGGACGTGGACCTGCTGGCGTTTCGCGCCGAGCACCAGGTCCGGGAGGCAATCGCAGATGAAGAGGAAGCGGCAGCATCGGGCGACAGCGCCGACGAGACCGCTCGCGTGCCCGGCACGCTGATCGAGTCGGCCGAGCAGTTCGAGCAGCTGGCGACGCCGGAGCGCGAGAATCCGGATTCGGTCGCCGGGGTGCTGGTGCGCGCGGTTGTCGATTCGGATCACTGGCTGGCCGCCGGCGTGGCCGATACCGTCAACGTGCTGGTGCGCGGCGACAGGATATTCCAGCCCATGACCCGGGATCAGGGCCGCAACGTGGCTCGCTTCGCGGCCGCCGACGAACTGCTGGCCAGCGGCCACCTGTGGGAAGAGAACCGCGCGCAGATGGCGTTCAAGCCGTTCGTGGTCGCCCAGGACCACGGGCGCGGCATGGTGATCGGGTTTACCGAGGACCCGGCCGTGCGCGCCTACCTGGACGGGCTCAACATGCTGCTGGTCAACGCCGTGCTGCGCGCGCCCAGCTACAGCTCGAAGCTGCGATGAACGTCTTCGACGATCCCCTGAACAACTCTGCACGGGCGCGGCGTTATGCTGTGTCCGACATTTCAAATGACTTGAGGAGAACCCGCGTATGAGCAACCCTCGCATCCTCGCTTTCGCCGGCAGCACCCGCAAGGAGTCCTTCAACCGAAAACTGCTCACGGTCGCCGTCGAGCTGGCCAGACAGGCCGACCTCGACGTCGAGCACATCGAACTTGCCGATTTCCCGCTGCCGTTCATGGACGAAGACCTCGAGGCCGAGCGCGGTCAGCCCGAGAATGCCACCGCCCTGCGCCGGCTGATGCTGGACGCCGACGCGTTCATGCTGGCCTGCCCCGAGTACAACAGCTCGATCACGCCGCTGATGAAGAACGTGATCGACTGGTGCTCGCGCAAGGAAAGCGGCGGTGGCGACCTGTCGCCCTACAGCGACAAGAATGCGCTTCTTCTGGGTGCCTCTCCGGGCAGAAGTGGCGGCAAGCGCTCGGTTGAAACGGTCAGGTCGATCCTGGGAAACATCGGCGTTGAAGTGTTCGACAAGGAATTCACCCTGCCCGGCGCCGGCGATGCGTTCGACGACCTGGGCCAGCTTCGCGACGTCGAAATGGTCGACGCGCTCAAGGCGATCGTGAAGGCGTTCTCCGACTCCATTCGCTGACAGTCGCAAGAAGATCCATCAAAAACCCTGCAAGGGCGCGACGAGCCTTTGCGCCCCGGTACGGTTGTCAAGGGGTTCGCGGGTCCCGGGAGCGACAGCTGTCTGGCTTTTGAAGGACGCTGCTCTTATACTCGCGGGGTTGGTGTCGGCGGTATACGTCAAATGAACGTTACGAGAATCCGGGCAAGTGCATGCCCGAATGATTTGTTGCCAACCCGATACCAAGGAGAGGGGAATGACCGGACTCAAACAGCTGTTGATCGACCTGGCCGAGAACGCCGACCTGCAGGACCAGTACGAAAGCGCGCCGGAGAAGACCATGCAGCGCTACGAGCTTTCCGACGAAGAAGTGAAGGCGATGCTTGCCAAGGACCTCGAAACGATAAAGCGTCTCAGCGGGCTCGAGGAACTGAAGTCGAATGGGCATATCCAGGCCCACGACTACAAATAGACAGGTCCTGAAATGATTCGGGGGGTCATTGCAATCCTCGGCGCCTGGCTGACCATCGGCCTGGCGCTTGCCCAGGATGAAAGCATCGACCCCGAGGCCTTTCAGGAACGGCTTGAACGCGCGATAGAACTCAATACCACCGCACCATGGCGCGAGTCGCAGCAGATACTCGACGAGCTGCGCCCCCACCTCGATATCGCAACCCCCGCACAGTACGCCGAGTACGGCTACCTGGAAGCACGTAACCTGACGCTTTCCGGTGACCTGGCCGGAGGCCTGGACAAGGTCGCCGCGCTTCTCGAACGAGAACTGACGGCGCAGCAGAAGGTGAGGATCTACCGACTCGGCGCCAACATCGCGATCATCGCCCGCCGGTTCGAAGAGGCGTTCAGCTACCTGCGCGATGGATTGCGGCTGCTGGACGACCCGCAGGCGGACCTCGACAATGCCGGGCTATACGGGCTGGCCTCGTACTCCTATGCACAGGTCGGCGAACTGGCCCGGGCCCGAGAGTTCGGCCACCTGGCGCTGGCCGAGGCGCGCAGGAGCGGCGATCCGCGCGAACTCTGTTATGCCGAGCAGCAGCTCGCATTCGTCGACAAGCTCGACGTGCGCATCGAGACCGGCCGCCACTTTTACCAGGCTGCAATCTCGCATTGCCTGGAGGCCGGAGACGAGTTGAGCGCCGGCATTTCGGAAAGCGGGTTGGGCGATCTGCTTCGCCTCGCAGGGGAATACGAGGTTGCCGCGCACTGGCTTGCGTCGGGCCTGGCACGATTGAAAAAGACCGAATTCGAAAGCGGCGTCTCCGAAACCAGCCTTTACTTCGCGCGCCTGGAAATGGCGCGGGGCCGGCCGGACAGGGTCATCGAGCTGCTCACGCCGGTGCTTGGCGAGCTTGCGCGTGGCCAGACCTGGGATTACCTGGCCGAGGCCCACAGGATGCTCGGCGAAATCGCCCGGACCCGGCAGCAGTATCCGCGCGCCATGGAACACTTCGAGGCGCGCATGGAAGCCCGCGAGAAACACCTGGACATGGAGCGCGCGCGCCGGATCGCCTACCTGGAAGTCGAGTTCGATCTCCAGCATACCCAGCAGCAGCTCGAGCTGTTCCGGGAACAGGCGCGAGTGCGCGAACTGGAAACGCAGAACGAGAGACAGCGAAAGCGCCTCAGGACGGCCGTTTATGTCCTGGCCGGCGTCCTGTTCGCGATCCTGCTTTTGTTGCTGGCGCATGCAACGCGCGAGCGCAGGAGATTCCAGAACCTGTCGCACCGCGACGGCCTGACCGCGCTCAGCAATCACACACGGTTTTTCGAACTGGCCGAACGCGCGTTCGAACTGACCCGCGAGAAGCAGGTCCCGTTCACGCTGGTCCTGGCCGACATCGACCACTTCAAGCAGGTCAACGACATACACGGCCACCTGACCGGAGACGAGGTCCTGCGCCGGGTCGGCGCGCGGCTGCGCGAGTGCTTCGGCAAGCAGGGCATCATCGGCCGGATCGGGGGCGAGGAATTCGGGATCGCGATTCCCGGCTATCGTCCAAGCCACATCCAGGACGACCTGGACGAGCTGCGCGAAGTGCTCAAGGAGGCCCGGTCAGGCGACGAGATCATTCCCGTCACGATGAGCTTCGGTGTTGCCGTGCGCCGCCGCCACGACAGCACCCTGACCCAGGTGCGCGAGCGCGCCGACGAGGCGCTTTACAAGGCGAAACACGCCGGCCGGAATCGGGTGGTACACGCGGATCGGGGCGAATAGCCACCGTGGCGAGTGACGCGCACGCGGGCCGCCTGATCGTCGTCGGATCCGGCCTTCAGCCGGCCAGGCACGCCGGTGCCCGGACGGTTTCGGAGATCGAGCGGGCCGACGTGGTGTTTTCGCTGGTCGACGGCCTCGCGCTGGCCTGGCTGCGCAGCCTGAACCCCGACTGTCGCGACCTGGGCGTGCTTTATGACGCCGATCGCGACCGGCGCGAAAGCTACGCCGAAATGCAGCACATGATCCTCGAACAGGTTCGCGCCGGTCGCGGCGTGTGCGCGGTGCTCTACGGCCATCCGGGGGTATTCGCACAGGTCGGCCGCAAGGCGATGACGCAGGCGCGCGCCGAGGGTTTCGAGACCCGGATGGAACCGGGCATTTCCGCCGAGGCCTGCCTGTACGCCGATCTGGACCTGGATCCCGGAGAGCGCGGCGTCCAGTCGTTCGAGGCAACCCAGTTCCTGGTCCAGCAGCGACAGATCGATCCGGCAAGCCTGCTGCTGCTCTGGCAGGTCTCCCAGGCCGGAAACGTCGGCTGCATCGGGTTCGAGCCGCGACCCGACCGCGTCCGGATCCTGGTCGACAAGCTGTTGCGCTGGTATCCCGAGACCACCGAGACGATCCTCTACGAAGCCGCCACGCTGCCCATCCAGGAATTCCGCGCCGAGCGTGTGACGCTGTCTTCCCTTCCCGATGCCGTACTGAACGCGGCGACCACGCTCGTGATCCCACCGGCAACGGTCGCCGAACCCGACCAGGCGACGCTGCGCCGCCTGGCCGAAGACGACTGAAGCCGGCGTTAGTCCGCCAGCCTGGCGTGCAGGTAAGCGAAGATCAGCGCGCTGAGGTAGGCCCGCTGCTTGAGGTTGGCCGCGCCGCCGTGGCCACCCTCGATGTTTTCGTAGTACAGCACGTCGTGGCCCTGGTCGAGCATCTTCGCGACCATCTTGCGCGCGTGTCCCGGATGCACCCGGTCGTCACGTGTCGAGGTGGTGAAGAACGCGCGCGGGTATTCGGCCTCGGCCGAGACGTTCTGGTAGGGCGAGTACTTGCCGATGTATTCCCACTGCGCCGGGTCGTCCGGGTCACCGTACTCGGCCATCCAGCTGGCCCCCGCCAGCAGCTTGTGGTAGCGCTTCATGTCAAGCAGCGGCACCTGGCAGACGACCGCGTCGAACAGCTCGGGGCGCTGCACCATCACCGCACCCACCAGCAGGCCGCCGTTGCTGCCGCCCTGGATGCCCAGGTGATCGGGTGAGGTGATGTTGCGCTCGATGAGATCCTCGGACACCGCGATCAGGTCATCGAACGCGCGCTGACGGTTTTCCTTAAGCGCGGCCTGGTGCCATTTCGGCCCGAACTCGCCGCCGCCGCGAATGTTGGCCAGCACGTAGACGCCGCCACGCGACAGCCACGCCGACCCGGTCACGCCGGAGTAGAACGGCGTGCGCGAGACCTCGAAGCCGCCGTAGGCGCCCAGCAGGGTCGGGTTCTGGCCGTCGGCCTCGAAACCCTTCGGCGTGACCACAAAGTAGGGAATCCGCTCGCCGTCGGCGGAGGTCGCCTCGTACTGGGCCACGTCCATGCCGTCGGCGTCGAACCAGGCCGGTTCGGACCGGACCTCCGCGTGGGTGTTGGTCATCGCGTCGGCCTCGAACAGCGTCGACGGGGTCAGGAAGCCGGTGTAGTCGTAGAAGAAGCGGTCGGACTTGTCGTCGGCCGTGATCACATCGATCGAGCCCAGGTCCGGCACGTCCAGCGGGGTCGACGTCCAGCCCTGCTCGCCGTGCGTGAAGCGCAGCAGGCGGCTGACGACGTTGTCGAGCACGTTGACCACGACCGTGTTTTCGGTGGTCGTCACGCCCGAGATCGACGATCGCGCGTCGGGCTGGAAGACCACGCTGAGATCGGGCTGGCCAGCCTCGAACGAGGCCATCGGGCCGGCCACCAGCGCGCCCTGGGCGTAAGTCGTCCCGTCCACCGTCCAGTCCGATTTCAGCTCGACCAGCAGCTGGCCGTCAAGCATGCCGGCCAGTTCGGCGTCCTCGGGCACCTCGATGCGGCGGACTTCACCGTCGACGTAGCGAAAATAGTGACGTGAGAAAAAGTCCGGCACGCGAATGATCAGGTCGTAGTAATCGTCACCGTCCCAGAAACGCACACCGGTGGACGCCACGTCGGTCTTCTCGCCTTCAAAGATCAGCTCCGCGTCTTCGCGCGCCTGGCCGCGACGCCACAGGCGCACGGTCCGCGGGTAGCCGGAGTCTGTCATGTCAGCCTCTTCGAACGCCGGGCCGTAGAACACGCTGTCGCGATCACGCCAGCCGATGCTGCTCTTGGATTCGGGCACGAAGAAACCGTCTTCGACGAACTCGCGCGTTTCCAGGTCGAACTCGCGCCGAACTGCCGCGTCGGCGCCGCCGATGGACAGACCGACCAGGCAACGGTCGTAGTCCGGGTAGCGGCAGTTCGAGCCGGCCCAGACCCAGTTTTCGTCCTCGACCTCGGCCAGCGCATCGATGTCGAGGATCACGTCCCATTCGCGATCGTTGTCACCATCGTCGGATCGATAGTTCGCCAGCGAGGACTTCCGCCAGATGCCGCGGACGTGCTCTGCGTCGCGCCAGAAGTTGTAGACTTCGCCGCCCATCAGCGACGGGTAGGCGATGCGGTCGTCCGAGGTGTAGATTTCAAGCGCACGCTCGTGGATGAGCTCGAACAGCGGATGCGACTCGAGCTCCGAAATAGAGACTTCGTTCTGCCCGCGCGCCCATGCCAGCGCATTCGGGCCTTCGACGTCTTCCAGCCAGAGATAGGGATCGTTCTGTGCCATAACGTTTCCAGTTGCGGCCATTGTGATGACGCTTGTCGTAACAATCGTCGTAACAATCGTCGCGGTGAGTGCGAATATTCGGAATTTCATTTCGTTCTCTACCCGTCAAGAAAATTTTCAGTAGCGTATTCTGCCCTGCCCCGGTAGTCGCTGTGTCGCCGACAATCGGTGTCGAACCGTAACACCGCAATGCGCCGACTTCGAATGACATAGACTGCCGCGATGCTCGCCGACGGACCTACAAGCGGACCCTACGACGTGGTCGTCATCGGCGCGGGCGCGGCCGGGCTGATGTGCGCAATTGCGGCCGGGCGGCGGGGGCGCAAGGTGCTGGTGACCGATCACGCCAACAAGGTCGGGAAGAAGATCCTGATGTCGGGCGGCGGGCGCTGCAACTTCACCAACATGTTTTCGGCCCCGGAGAATTTCCTCTCCAACAATCCGCACTTCGCCAAGTCTGCGCTCAGCCGCTACACGCCCTGGGACTTCATTGCGCTGGTCGAAACGCACGGGATCGAGTATTACGAGAAAAAACTCGGTCAGCTGTTCTGCGTCAAGTCGTCGAAGCAGATCGTCTCGCTGCTGCTGGCCGAGTGCGAGGCCACCGGCGTCGAGGTGCGAACGCACTGCCCCGTGACCATCGATCAGACCGGGCCGCCGCACTGCCTGAAGTCCGAAACGGGCGAGATCCGGTGCGAATCACTGGTCATCGCCACCGGCGGCTATTCGATCCCGAAGATGGGCGCGACCGGCTTCGGCATCGATTTCGCGCGCTCACTCGGCCTGCCCATTCAGCCGACCTTCGCGGCGCTGGTGCCGGTGACGCTGCCGGAACGCAAGCTCGCCCAGCTCGCCGACCTGGCCGGCGCGTCGGTCGATACCGTCACGTCAGCCGGCGAGGGAAGCTTTCGCGAGAACATCCTGTTCACCCACCGCGGCCTCAGCGGTCCCGCGGTACTCCAGGCATCCAGCTACTGGCGGCCGGGCGAGCCGCTGCTCATCGACCTGTTCCCGGACCTGGACCTGGGCGCGCACCTTCGGGAGCAGCGCACGCGGCGACCGCGAGCGGCGTTGCACACGGTCCTGGCCGAGACGCTGACCCGCCGCATCGCCCAGCGCTGGTGCGAACTCTGGCTGCCCGACAAGCCGCTGGCCGAACTCGGCGACCGCGAGATCGACCGGGTCGAGGCGCGCTGCAAGCGCTGGACGGTCTGGCCCGACGGCACCGAGGGCTACCGCACCGCGGAGGTCACC
>MDTG01397181.1_pt1 | contig 13265 bp, 9 predicted proteins | sample 811421 | NCBI WGS metagenome assembly MDTG01 (sample SAMN05326645, study PRJNA326480) | marine metagenome | isolation source: seawater | place: Pacific Ocean: South East | collected 2011
AGGCAATTTTAAAAGTATATGAAATTTATCAAAAAAAAACAAAAGATTTAAATGCTTTTGATTTTGGTGATTTAATTTTATTCTGTGTAAAATTATTCGAAGAACACAAAGATATAAAAGAAATTTATCAAAAAAACTTTAAGTATATTTTAGTTGATGAATTTCAAGATACAAATTTCATACAAAATAAATGGTTAAATTTATTAGTCAATAAAGATCAAAATATTTGTTGTGTTGGTGATGATGATCAGTCAATCTATAGTTGGAGAGGTGCTGAGATCAAAAATTTTTTAACCTTTGATCAAATTTACAAAAATTGCAAAGTTTATAAATTAGAGCAAAACTATAGATCAACAAAAAATATATTAGAAACGGCTTCAACATTAATTTCTAACAATTCAAATAGAGTTGGAAAAAAACTTTGGTCATCTGCAAATGATGGTGAGTTGGTAAAATTAAATTGTTATAAAAGTGGTAAAGAAGAGGCTCAAGGTATTAGTGATATAATTGAGCATAATCTTAAAAAAAAATATTCCTTAAATGAAATATCTATACTTGTTCGAGCTATTTATCAAACCAGAGAATTTGAAGAAAGATTCTTGCAGGTTGGTCTTGGTTATAGAGTTTTAGGAGGAATTAAATTTTATGAAAGGGCAGAAATTAAAGACGCTATTTGTTATTTAAGAATTATAAATCAAAAATACGACGACCTAGCTCTTGAGCGGGTGATTGGTTCTCCAAAAAAAGGAATAGGAGATAGCACGTTAAATCAAATTTACTCTTTTGGTAATCAAAATAAATTATGTCTGGAGGACTCAATTATCAAACTTTTAGAAATAGGTGAACTAAAACCAAAAATTAAAACATCTTTAAAAATATTGATCAATTTAATTCATAAATGGAGAGTAGATGCGAAAAGCATGAAGCATTATGACTTGTTAAAATTAGTGCTGGACGAGTCTGGATATTCGGCAATGTTAAAAAATAAAAAAGATTTAGAAAATGAAAATAGATTGGAAAATTTAAAAGAGCTGCTTAGGGCTATGCAAGATTATACGGATTTGCCAAACTTTTTAGAGCATGTTGCATTAGCTACTTCTGTGGATCAAGAATGGGAGGGGGCGAAAGTAAATTTAATGACTATGCATGCAGCTAAGGGACTAGAATTTAATGTTGTCTTTTTACCCGGTTGGGAAGAGGGATTATTTCCACATCAAAAATCATTAGAAGAGAAAGGAGATTTTGCTTTAGAAGAAGAAAGAAGATTAGCTTATGTTGGGATTACAAGGGCTAAAAGTGAGGCCTATCTTTCTTTTGCTATGAAAAGAGCCTACCACGGCGATTGGATGGATACTCTTCCTTCTCGATTTATAAATGAGCTTCCAGATAAAAGTATCGAAAAAAATGAGACTGATATCGAAAAACCGATGGAAGATTTTGAGTTCAATCAAGATAATTCTTTAGAATTTGATGAGGGTTATAGGAGTCCTGGATGGGATAGGTACAGAAAAAATAAAATGATTAAATGGAAAAAATAAACAGGTTACGGAAAATCTTAAAATTCTACGATTTGGATGGATATATTATTCCAAAAAATGATGAATTTTTTGGGGAATATGTCCCAGATGAAAAAGATAAATTAAAGTACATAAGTAATTTTTCTGGCTCATATGGCTTTGCTATAATATTTAAAAACAAAAACTATCTTTTTGTTGATGGTAGATATTCACTCCAAGCAAAGATTCAGAGTGGAAAGTTTTATAAAATATTTACTATACCAAATAAGATGCCTTTTAATGTTATTACAGGAAATTTAAAAATTGGTTTTGACCCCAAATTACATACTAAAAAAATGTTGAAAACAATGTTTGGTAAGCTTTTTTCTAGTTTAAAGCCAATTGAGAGTAATTTAGTAGATAGAATTTGGTTGACTAAAAAATCTAACAATTTTAAAAAGTTTTTTATTTTGCCAAATAAAGCAGTCGGGCAAAACTACAATGCCAAAATAAATAAAATAAGAAATTTATTACGAAAAAAAAAAATTGATTATCATTTTATTTCTTCAGGTGAAAATATATCATGGTTATTGAATATTAGAGGTAATGACTCTTTATTTACTCCAATACCACATGCATATTTATTTTTAGGACTTAAAAATAAGATCTATATGTTTTGTGATTTAAGAAAACTTAATGCCTCCTTCAAAAAAAAATTAATTAATATCAATTTTGTAGATATTGGTATGATTGATATTTTTTTATCGAAAGTTAGTGGAAAAAAAATTTTATTAGACTCATCAACATGCTCATTTTTTTTTCAAAGTATTTTGGAAAAAAATAACGTAATTATAAACTATGTTGATCCAATATATTCTTTAAAATCTATCAAATCTAAAAATGAAATAAAAAATACCGTAAAATCTCATGTTTATGACGGTGTAGCGCTAACTAAATTTTTACTATGGTTAAAAAAAAGTTACCTAACAAAAAAGATAAGCGAGATTAGTGCACAAAATAAATTATTACAATTTAGAAAAAAAAATAAATATTTTAAAAGCTTAAGTTTTCCAACTATTTCTGGGTCTGGTCCAAATGGAGCTATAATTCATTACAAAGCTACTAAAAAAAGTAATAGGAAACTTAAAAATGGAGACATTTACTTAGTTGACTCAGGAGGTCAATATAATTTCGGAACAACTGATGTCACTAGAACAATTTCTTTAGGTAATAATGATCAAAGAATAAAGAAAATTTTTACAACAGTTTTAAAAAGTCACATAGCTGTAGCAAATTTTAACTTGAAAAAAAAAACTTGTGGAGATGAAATTGACGTTGTTGCTAGAAAACCCTTGAAAAAAATGAGTTTAGATTATGCACATGGAACAGGTCATGGAGTTGGTTACTTTTTAAACGTCCATGAAGGTCCCCAAGCTATTTCTAAAAAAAATAAAGTTTTTTTTAAAGAGGGGATGATAGTTTCAAATGAGCCTGGTTACTACGAAAAAGGGAAATTTGGCATAAGAATTGAAAATCTTTTATACGTTAAAAAAAATAAAAAAGGCTTTTATTTCGAAAACTTAACTTTATCCCCTATCGATAAAGAGTTAATCAATAAAAAAATTTTAAAAAATGATGAAATAAATTGGCTAAATAACTATCATAAAAAAGTTTTTAAGAATTTAAAAAGTTTTATGAATAAAATTGAGTTATCTGAGCTGAAGCGTGCATGCTCAGATATCTAAAATTTTATACCATTCTTTTTCTTGTATAATATTAATTTTTAACTTTTTTGCCAAATCAATTTTTTTTTTTGTAGGTTTCGAATTACCAATTACTAAAATATCTAATTTTTTTGTAACTGTCCCGAGTACCTTCCCACCATTATTCTCAACTAAAGCTTTGGCTTCAGACCTGCTAATTTTTTCAAATCCCCCAGTGAACATAATTGTTTTATTTGAGAATTTACCTTTTTTATTGATAATTTTATGATCGCTTATCGTTAGAACTTCAATTAATTTTTCAACAATAATTAAATTTTTATTTTTTGAAAAAAAATTATCAATAGATTCAATTTGAGTTTCACCAATACCATCAAGATCTAGTAAATTGCTTAATACATTTTTTCTTTTATTTGCCTCAAATAACTCTGAAAACATTTTAATACTTTTAAAAAAACTAGCTATAATTTTTGCATTTTCTTGCCCAATATGTCGTATACCAATAGAAAAAATAAACCTATCAAGATCAATATTTTTTGATTTTTGAATTGCTTTTTTAAGATTATTTATTGAGAGTTCACCCCATCCTTCCAATTCTTTTATCTTTTTATAATCAATTTTGAAAATGTCTGAAGGCTCTCTAATTAATTTTAAATCCCACAGTTGATCAATTACTTTTTTTCCTAGTCCATCAATATTTAAAGCTTCTTTGGATACAATATGTTTAAGTTTTTCTCGAGCGGTGTAGTCACAATCATATCCTTTTGAGCAACGTCTTACAGCGTCCTTTTTATTAGTCGTTTTACTTATTTCTTTTTGGGTTATCGCTCCGCATAAACATTTTTCAGGAAATATGTATTTTTTACTTTTTGCATTTCTTTTAGAAATATCAACCGATATAACTTGTGGTATTACATCTCCAGCTCTTTGAATTTTTACTGTATCGCCAACTCTAATATCTTTTCTTTTAATTTCATCCTCATTGTGAAGTGTAGCGTTAGAAACTACTACACCTCCAACAGTAACTGGTTCTACTTTAGCAACCGGTGTAATTGCGCCGGTTCGACCTACTTGAATAATAATGTCTTTAACTTTAGTTACTGCCTTTTCAGCTGAAAATTTATAAGCAATCGCCCAACGTGGAGAATTCGATGTATTCCCGAGTCTTGTTTGCAGTTTTAAATCATTGACTTTAAAAACTAATCCATCAATATCATAATCCAATGAAGAACGTTGTTGATCAATTTCTAAATGTTGTCTCTCAATTTCACTTATATTTTTTACTAATTTAATTAGTGGGTTTATAACAAAACCCCATTCTTCAATTTTTTTTAAAAACTCTACTTGTGTTTTAAATTTCATTGGGTTTATAGCACCAAATCCATAAGCAAAATATTTTAATGGTATTTTTGCAGTTTCTTGAGGATTTTTTTGCCTTAAAGAACCACCTGCAGCATTTCTTGGATTAGCAAAATTTCCTTTAATCTTAGTAAAATCTTTTTTTCCTATATATATTTCACCTCTTATTTCTAATAATGATGGCACGTCATTTGCTAAAATTTTTTTTGGTATACTGTTTATGGTTTTAATGTTTTCTAAAATATCCTCACCGGTAACTCCATCACCTCTTGATAATCCTTTTGTCAATATTCCCTTTTCATAAATTAATGTAGCAGAAATCCCATCAATTTTTGGTTCAGCTGAAAAATCTAAATTTTTTTCTTTTAAATTAAGGAAATTATTAATTTTACTTACAAAATCCTCCATATCATCTTTATTGAAAGCATTAGACAATGATAGCATTGGCTTTAAATGGTCAATCTTTTTAAATTTATTTGATGGTGGTGAACCCACAATCTGTTTAAATAAATTAAGTTTTTTTAAATATTTATTTTCGACTTCTAAATTATTAATTTCATTTTTTAATTCATCATATTCTGAGTCTGATATTATAGGCTTATCATCATTATAATATAATTTGTTATGTTTTTTTAGTTGACTAATTTTTTTTTTGTATAAATCGATAATATTTTTTTTTTGAACCATCAGACTTTCTTCACTTTATTTTTTTGATAATTTTTTTAATAAAACTATCTGATTTTTCATTTTTTTCTCTTTTCAATATCACGTAATCTTTATTTAATACTTTGTACGATTTTTTAAACCACTCACTAGAATTATAGTTATAGCCTAATATTCTAGCGTATTTTTTAGATTCTTCTTCTAAACCTAAATAATAATTTATTTCAACAAGGCGATGCAAAGCCTCCTCAATAAAAATAGTTTTTTCATAGTTTTCAACAATATTTTTCAATCGATTAATAGCTGGAACCCATTTTTGAACAGAAATGTAATACTTTGCTACATATAATTCTTTGGCAGCTAATTGGTTTTCAATTAAATCGCTTTTAAATCTTAAATCTATTGCATAATCAGACTCTGGATATTGTGATAGAAAAAAATTAATTTTTTCTTTTGCTTTAATTAAAGGTTTCAAATCTTTTTTTTCATCTGCAATTTGTTCATAATAAATCAAAGCAGTTAAATAATGAGCATATTTAATATTTCTGTCTGCTGGATATTTTTTTAGATACCTATCTAAATTTTCCAAAGCTTCAGAATAAAAATTTATTCCGTATAAAGCATAGCTTGCCATAATTGCTGATTTAGCGGCAAACTCCACTTTCTGAAAACTTAACTCTGCTTCTGAAAATTTTTTTTGGGCAAAAAAATAGTCGCCTTGCTCCAATGCTTTTTGGGCTTGTCGATATATAACATAAGGATCAGTTTTATCTTTAGGTTCATACTCAACTTCTTTTTTGTTACAAGAATGCAAAAATAAGATAAAAATGAGAGATATTAAAATTTTTTGAAACATACATATTATTAACAAATAATAATAGAATGGTAAATTTTAATGATTTTATGCGTTTACAGCTAATTTAATTGTTCGATTGATGTCTGCTTTTTTTGCTATTCTGATGTCTTGTTTATCAATTTCCTCTAATTTAAAGGCGGAGGTCATTTTTAAAAGTTTTCTCAAAAACAAGTTCGATAATTGATGTCCACCTTGATGACATTTCACTTTGCCAAGAATTCTGAATCCTGAAAGCAAAAAATCTCCTGCGAGATCTAAAATTTTATGATTAACAAATTCCTTTTTATTTCTTAATCCATTTTTATTTACAATTTCATTTTGATTTACAACTATTGCATTGTCTAATGAACCACCTTTAGCTAAACCGCTCTTTTTAATCTTTTCAATGTCTTCATAAAGGCAAAAAGTTCTAGATGAGTATATGTCTGATAAGTCCTCATCAGCAAAATCAACAGTATTTTTTTGATTGCCAATAATTTTATTAGAATAATTTAATTGAAAGTTTACCTCTAAAGAATCATTGTACGGCTCTATGGTTATAACTCTGCCATTATCTTCAAGTTCTACTTTTTTTAATACTTTTAAATATCTTCTTTTGGAGTTTTGTTTTTTAGTTCCCACACTTTTTAAAATTTTAATAAAATCTTTTGAAGATCCATCCATTATAGGCACCTCTTCATTATTAATTTCTACCAAGACATTATCTATTCCCAAAATATAGAATGCTGCTAATAAATGTTCTACTGTGGATACTCTACTTCCAGAGGAATTTTCTAAAGTCGTACAAAGTTTAGCTGAAGTGACATTTTCAAAGCTTGCTTCAATTATATTTTTGTTAGGTAAGTCAATTCTTTTAAACACAATGCCATGGTTTGGTTTGGCAGGTATTAATTTTACTATAGATAGTTTACCAGAATGCAAACCAATACCGTTGAAAGATACTTCATCGCTAATAGTTTGTTGAAAAACATTTTGCATTCCGAGGTTATACCGAAGCTTCAGAGATCCCTTAAAACAACAAATGTTTCAATAAATAACAAAATTAATGGAATATTGTTTCAAAAACCCTTGAAATAAAGGACTTTTTGTTTTGAGCAACAGGTATCGCCTCCTTTTTCCAGCCAAATTTAGTTAAATTTGCTACTGAAGCAATATCAGTATTAAGATCTGAATTATTCACTATCTTGATATCAAAAGTAGAGTCGTTTGAAAGATAAGTGCTTATGTAATTATTAAAATTTTTAAAAATAATCTTATCATTTATGGTTATAAAGACTTTTTTTTTATCTTTTTTAAAGGAATCAATATTGACATTCTTATTAAAAATAATGTCCAAAAATTCCTCAATTCTAGCAATAGCAATGTCGTAAACTAATTTTTTTCTAATTTTTCTATAATTAGATTTGACAAAAAACTTTTCCTCCAGGTACATATCGTCGTTTAAATTATTAAGTTCTATCAAATTTTCAGATAAAAAACTTTTTACTATTTTATTGTCTAAAGAACAAACTTTTTCTATGTCCTGAAAAATTATCTTGGAACCAAAAGCAAAATTTTCAGAATATTTATATGCAGCATTATCAAAATATGAAATATTAGAAAAATTTTCACTAATTTTTATTTTAAAAAAATTTTCATTTCCATAGTCTTCGATCAATTTTACACCTTCACAAAAATTTTTAATTATTATTTTTTCTACTTTTATATTGTTTCTATTAAACACTTGTTTTAAATTTTTCAAATCATTATTTTGTATCAAAAAAAAAGCAAGTTCATGAGTATAAAAATCACCAAATAATCCAATTGGTAAATTATCTACAAAGTTATTATCTAATACACTTTTAGAATTAAATATATGTAAAATAGTTTTTTCTTGTTCGGATTCTGTAATTGCTGATTTTAGTAGATTTAAAATATATGATATATTTTCTTTTAAAACTTGAGATCCATTTAATTTTTTGAAACCTGAAATATTTATACTTGAAAAGCTAAAGATGTCTAAAATTAATATTGTATCTCTAAATATGAAATTCGTTTTTTTTTCAATTTCATTAATATTTTTTTTTAATATAACACTTACTAATTCAATATTAGTTAACCTATTATTAGCAATTCCTTCACTTCGGACTATTATCTTTTCTTGAATCTTTAAATTTTGATTATCATCAAATACACATACTATAAAAATAAAATTTGACTCGTTAATTTCTATAAAAAGCTGAGGATTACTTATTTGCATATATCAGTTCAATATAAGTTGATCGCTTATTCGATAATCGAATTTTTTATAATTGTTAAAACTTTCTTTTGTTTTAGTGAGCATAAAACTTTTTAAACTTATTATATAATCTTTGACTGGCAATTTAATAATTTTATCATCACGCAAAATAATATCCCATCTACCAGATTCAAAAAAATAAAAAGATTTAATCATCTTTATCGGAAATTTTATATTTTGTAGGTCTTGATAAAAAGTATAAAAATCTTTCGAATTTCCGTATACTGTTGGTAAATCTTTAAATACTGGCAATTTAATAAAGTTTATAAGTTCGCCCTTATCGGAAACGTAATATTTGTTTTTTTTAAAATATAGTATTGCAATAGGTTTTTTTTCATTAATAAAAAACTTAATCGTATTAGGATAAATTTTTTTATAAGCATAGTTCTCAATAAAATCTTCTCGTCTTAATATATCCTTAACTTTTTTTTTGTTGAGGAAAAATAAATTTTCTTCATAAAGAAAATTCAACTTTTTTTTTAAAACAATAGATTCTAATATTGAATTATTTTCTATTATTATATTTTTAATTTTCAAATTTGATTTTATTCCTAGATTAAAACTTGGTGCGTAGGTAGTTAATAGTATAAAAAGTAATACTAAACCTAAATAAGATTTTTTCATCTATTTATGCTTGCGTTCAATAAAATCTTTTCAACTAAATTTTCAAAAGATATACCCCTATATTTAGCTATTTCTGGCACCAAAGATAAATTTGTCATTCCCGGTTGAGTATTTATTTCTAAAAGATAAAATTGATTTTTTTCATATTTAAAATCAGATCTAGTTACACCCCTGCAGCCCAAAGCTTTATGTGCAGTTTCAGCAATCTTCATTACCTCTTTATATTTTAAATTCTTTAGGTTAGCTGGCATGATATGCTCGGTCTTAGCGGATTTTGAATACTTGGCTTTATAATCATAAAATTTTCTTTTAGGTTTCAGCTCTATAACCCCAATTGCTTTCCCATTTATTGTTGCTACCTGTATTTCTTGTCCTCCAATATAATTTTCGTAAATTAATTCTTCATAATTTTTAAAAAGAGATTTAGAAAATTTTGTTAACGAATTCAAATTATTAGTAATTTTTACTCCAATACTTGATCCTTCGCTTACAGGTTTAACAACAATTGGATAAATCAAATTTAATTTTTTTATTTTTTTTTTTAATTCATTTTTTTTAAAATTTTCTTTTTTTAACACAAAATATTTAGGTGTTTTTATGCCGTGTCTTTTGAAAATTTCTTTAGATATTATTTTGTTCATTGCATTATGTGAGCTTACAACTCCAGAGTGCGTGTAAGGTATCCGCAAATATTCAAAATAACTTTGTGCTATTCCATCTTCACCATCTTTTCCATGTAATGCATTAAATATTATATCTGTTTTTTTTTTATTAATTAAGTTTAATGATTTTATCTTTGGATCAAATGATGAAACCTTATAACCAATTTTTTTTAGAGCTTTTATACAAGCTCTGCCAGTTTCTAAACTAACTTTTCTTTCTCCAGATGTTCCACCTAAAACGACTAAAATTCGTTTATTTTTCATAGCCTACAATCTTAACTTCTAACTCTAAATTGACGCCTGTTTTATTTGAAATTTCTTTTTTGACCTTTGTGATTAATTTTTCGATGTCTGAGGCCGTAGCTTTTCCATCATTAATAAAAAAATTGCAGTGCTTTTCCGAAATTTTTGCATCACCTATATAAAGTTTATCACAACCTGTTTCCTTAATCAGCATCCAAGCTTTTTTTTCTTTGGAATTTTTGAATGTGCTTCCACCGGTTTTAACTTGGCTTGGTTGTGATTGTTTCTTTTTATTAATTAAATCATTTTGTTTTTTTTCAATTGTTTGTTTTGATGCTAAAATTCCTTGGAGTTTTGCGGATAAAATTAAATAGTTTTTCGGTAAATTCGAACCTCTATAATAAAACTCAATATCTTTCTTTTCGAATTCCTGCTCCTTTCCGTTTTCATCAATAATGTTTATGGACTTAAGAATATTGGATATTTCCGAACCATAGCAGCCACTATTCATTATTATAGCTCCACCAATTGAACCGGGAATACAAGATAAAAATTCCATATTTCCAATACCATTTTCTTTTGCAAAGTCAGCAACTTTTCTGTCAAGTGTTGCGGCTCCTACTTGTATAGTATTTTGATCAAGTTTTTTTATCCCTGAAAATTGAGATCCTAATTTTATTACAGCGCCCTTTATACCTCCGTCTCTTATCAAAGTATTAGAGCCTGCACCTAAAAAATGAGTTTTATAATCATTTTTATTCATTTCTAAAAGAAATTTTTTTAGCTGATCTTTATTATCAGGTCTAAAAAATATTTCTGCTGGTCCGCCTAAATTAAACCAACTATATTTAGATAAGTTTTCTCCAAATTTTAATTTACTACCAAATTGCTCTTTAAGAAATTTGTTAATCTTTCTTTCTTCAATCATAATCCAGTTTTCAATTCTCTCATCCATTTTGAAATTAAGCCAGCTCCCATACCAATTATTACCTCGTCTTTTATTAGGTTTTTCTTAAAAAAATTTAAGAGTTGTTTTTGCGTATCAATCAAAATAACTTGGGTATCAGAGTTATCGGAGATTAATTTAGCAAAACTTTCAAGGTTGAAACTTTTATTTCTCTTTTCGCCAGCTGCATATATTGGGCAGATAAGAACTAAGTCTGACTTTGAAAAACATTTAGAAAAAGCTTTTTTAAGAGAATTTACTCTAGAATATCTATGTGGCTCAAAAACAGCTATTATTTTTCTATTCGAATATACTTTTCTTACCCCATTTAAAATTGATGATATTTCAGTTGGATGATGTGCATAATCATCAAAAAACTCATTATTATTATAAGTAAAAATTTTAGTCATTCTTCTCTGTACACCTGAAAAGTTTTTTAAGGATCTTTTTATTATTTTAATCGGCACACCAAGATTTATACAAACTGCTATAGCAGCAGATGCATTCAATATATTATGCTCGCCGATCAATTTTAAATTAATATTTTTTATTGATATTTTTTTATTACTTGAATTTTTATAATGAAGATCAAAGATTGAGTGATTTATAAAGTATTTTGCATTATCAATTTTATAGTTTGCTTTTTTATTAAAACCGTAGGTCAATATATTTTTATTCTTAATTTTCCACAGAATTTTTTTAATATTTTTATTGTCAATACAAATTAAAGATTTACCTATTGGAGGTGTTTTATTGATAAACTGAATGAACGCATTTTCTAAATACTTGTATTTTTTATAATAATCTAGATGTTCAAAATCAATATTTGTCACGATTGAGTAGTTTATAGGTAGCTTTAAAAAACTTCCATCAGACTCATCAGCTTCTAATATAGCCCAGTCTCCTTTACCTAATTTTGCATTGGTGTTAAAAGAGTTAATAACCCCGCCATTTATTATTGTTGGGTCTAGTTTTTGATCAGTTAAGATTTTAGCCACTAAAGATGTAGTGGTTGTTTTCCCATGTGAACCAGTTATGATTATATTTTTTTTAAGGGAGACAACATTAGCTAAAACTTCTGCTCTAGAATAAATGGGTATCTTTTTCTTTTTAGCATATTTAATTTCTACATTAGTATCTTTAATTGCTGAAGATTTTACAATAATCGTAGAATTATTTATGTTTTTTTTAGTGTGACCCAAAAAAACTTTAATACCAGCTTTATTGCAATTAGTGGTAAATTTATTTTTTTGCTGATCGCTACCTTGAATTTTAAAACCCATAGTTTTCATTACTTGTGCAAGTCCACTCATTCCAATGCCTCCGATACCTATAAAGTGAATTACTTCTTTCTGACCAATTCTAATTTTTTTCATTTAAATATCTTAATTAATTGATTATCAATATTTTTATACACTGATTTGTCAGAATGTTGACCTTGACGTTCAATTATTTTATCCAATATCGATCTATTTTCGCTTAATTTTTTGATTAATTGAAATAATTCAGTATTTAAATCTTTCTCTTCAATTAGATAGCCATACCTTTTATTAGAATAAAAAATTGCATTTTTTAACTGATGATTATCAGCAGATGAGGGCAACGGAACTGAAATAAAAGGAGTCTTAGTATTTATTAACTCTGAAAGCATCGAAGATCCAGCTCTAGTAATTACTAAATTAGCTTTTGAAAAATATTTAGTCACATTTTTACTAAAGTTAAAAATTTCATATTCTATTCCTAGTTTCTTATAAAAAGTTTCAAGAAAAGTTTTTTGGTTAAGCAAACATTGTTGAAATATTTTAATTTTTATTTTTGCATTAATACATTTTTTAAATATATCAGGTAATTCCTCAGCAAAAACCTTAGCTGCCTGGCTTCCTCCTAAAATTAAAATATTTAATTTCGTGCTGTCTTTAATTGTTGAAATGTTATAGTCAAGTATCTCTTGCCTTATAATATTGCCTATTTCAATAATTTTACTACTTTGATTTTTTGCAATTCCTTCTAACTCTTTATAAGCTACAAACATCTTCTCTGCAAAAGGCAACAAAAACCTATTAGCTTTCCCAGCATGTAAATTATTTTCATAAATTATAAAAGGGATTCCAAGTAGCTTTGAAGCTAAGCATACATGAAAAGATGAATATCCACCCATTCCAAATATTAAATCAGGCTTATTTTTTAACAAATAAATTATTGATTTTAATAATGCATAAAATAATAATATTAATGCTAACAATTTCTGGAAAAAATTTTTTTTAAAGATAGTAGTAGAGTCAATTTGAGTTATTTGTATATCTTTATATTCATCAAGATATCTCATGCCTCTTTTATCTGAAATTAATTTTACTTCAATTTTTTTTTTTAAAAAATGTTTAGCTAAACTGTAAGCTGGAAAAGTATGACCTCCTGTG
>MDTG01405900.1_pt1 | contig 13265 bp, 9 predicted proteins | sample 811421 | NCBI WGS metagenome assembly MDTG01 (sample SAMN05326645, study PRJNA326480) | marine metagenome | isolation source: seawater | place: Pacific Ocean: South East | collected 2011
AATTCAAGATGCTGGCAAGGCAATTCACCCTTTACAAGTGGAAGGCCAACTCCAAGGTGCAGCAATTCAAGGAATGGGGTGGGCGCTTAATGAAGAATACATCTACACTCAAGAGGGACAACTCGATAATCCAGGTTTTCTTGATTACAGAATGCCGGTAGCATCAGATGTTCCTATGGTTGATTGTAAAATCGTAGAGGTCCCTAACCCATTACACCCATTTGGATTGCGTGGAGTAGGTGAAGTGCCGGTTGTACCAACGATGGCAGCAGTGGGGAATGCGATTACCGCCGCGATTGGAATTAGGCCGACATCGCTGCCAATGTCACCTCCAAAGTTACTCGATTTAATTGAAAAGAGAGATACATTATACCCCTAAGATGGTTATGTTTTCTGTTGTATTTGTTTGAGTTTGTTATTTTTTAATTTTTTCTTATTCTTGGCGCAGATTTTTGGAAAAATTATAGAATCTGTTACTATCACACGAAAAACGCCATGAAATATCATTGTGATTTCTTTCAGAGGAAAACACCCAGTTTAAAAATTTTTTTTGATCCAGTAATGCAATTTCTGCTGTTGTTTGTCGGTAGCGCCCCGGCATAGTATCATTCAACCAGCCATGGGGAGCATTCTTGTAAACATGTATTTGATACGATTTTTTGTGTCTTTCTAATGAATTTCTTAATCGACGAACATTATCTATGCTGATTATATGGTCAGCTTCTCCAAACATTCCTAGAACAGGACAATCAATTTCGCCAATTAATCGATCCAGTGGTTTAGGAAACAATTTATTTTGTTCCCATTGCTGTTCTTGAGCAGAACCATACCAAAGCAATGCTGCAGCTATTTTTCGACGGGATGCTAAAACTAGTGGGAACCGTCCGGTCTGACAAACGCCTTTTACTGCGATACGTTCATTATCCACGTACTTGCATTCTTTCAAAAAATCTAAAGAGATTGATAAATACTTAAAGGCTTCGTTGTCGTCGATATCATATCTTTCACGACCCTCGTGGAGTAATTGTTTATTGGGTGCAAGAAAAAAACAATCAGGTGCGGCACACACATACCCATCTTTTGCGAGATGCTTTGCAAGATTCTTGGTATGTCTAACAAAGCCATAACGTTCATGAACTAATATTACTGCAGGTCGGTTAGTTCTAATTGTTTCAGGCTTCGCCAGAAAAATTGGTAAACCACCATCTAGGACAAAATTTTCAATGACTATTTTTTTCGTCATGGATTTTCTATGAAATCAGACTTATTACTTTGTCAGTGTCCATTACTCGTCCCATGCGAGGAAAAACACGTTCGAGGAAAAATTCATTATTATTTCCCCGCATAGAATAACAACAGTCGCTGACTATTACTAAACCAAAATCAAGGTCACGGGCAGCAAAAGCAGTTGACGCTATTCCAACATCTGTAGAGCCACCTGCAAGTATAATATTTTCAAGTCCTCGAACTCTGAGGGCAAACTCTAAATCAGTTTGAAAAAAACTATTCCAGCGATGTTTTGGCACTACCACATCGCTGTTAATTGGAGCCAATTCAGGCGCAATGTTCGCCGCATCAGTTCCCTTATAAAAACCAGGTTTTATTGGTGTCTCTTTAGCCTCAATCGGCTTAAGTTCCATATCAGTATCGGTTAAGCGGGAAACAGTATCCGTGCCACCTTCCATATGCTGTCCGATAGGATAAAATGTGACTAAATTGGAGGATCTAGCTTTCTTCAGTAACCGTTGCATGTTGTGAAGAATTTGACGTTCGGCAAGAAATTTTTCTTTTTCTGGAATACCAGAATGCAGATAACCATTCAATGTATCAAAGAGAACAAGACCAGTATTGGTTGAATTTAACTTTTCTGAAAGTCGTGAAATAAAAGCCATATTTTTTCCAATAACTATATAATTTATAAAATTAATGCAGAAACCACAAAATAATTAAGTACATAGACACTGTATACTATATAAACAAATTATGGAGGAGTGGCTTATGGCTATCATAATCACAGACAATGATGTACGAAGATACATGCCGATGAAAGATTGCATTGAAGCTATGCATACCGCATTTGCTGATTTTTCCAAAGGACAAGCCCATTCGCCACCCCGTGTCAGGTATATTTCTGAGACGGAGGATCCTAACAGAAAGTACTGGAGCAACGTACATGCTGGAGCTGTTCCAAGTCTTGGAATGGCTTGCGTTCGTGCAGGTTCACACGTTATATCTTTTGATCCTGACGCTGTTTCTGGGCGCGCCCGTTCATATCCTGATAGTAAAAATTGGAGTGTAATAATCCTTTATGATCTATCGACAGCGGAGCCCATTGCTTTTATGCACGAATCTTATTTATCAGGGATGCGTGTCGCTGCAACAAGTGGAGCAGTTGTAAATTCGGTTTCTCGGGAAACAGTTACTACGCTTGGTTTGTTTGGCGCGGGACGCCAAGCCCGAGCTCATGTATTGGCTATTTGTGCAGTACGTCCATCAATTTCGACAGTAATGCTGTATTCCCCAACTGCCGATCACTGCCAAAAATTTGCCGCAGAGATGCATGTTGATGGAGTTAAAATAATTCCTTGCAATTATCCACGAGAAGCTGTTGACGGCTGCGATATTATATGTGCGGCAACAGCAAGTTCTAGGCCGGTATTTGACGGGAAGTGGTTGCAGGATGGACAAATGGTGATTTCCATAGCCAACTCTGACAAGAATCTCAAACGGTACGAAGTAGACAGTCAGGTCTTACAAAGTGCCGAGACAATTCTGATAAACGATTGGCATAGTGTTGAAGAGAATGAACAAATTGAACTCACAGACCTTGTTTTCTCGGATAAGGTCCCGCGTAATAGAGTTATCGAAATTGGAGATTTGTTTGCCCAAAAAAGACGCGTTCGTCAAAAAAAAACCGAAATCGTATATTATAAGAATAATAGTGGTTTAGGGATTCAATTTGCTGCTGCAGGAGCAGTCATTTACAATAAAGTTAAACACTTAGATAATCGTAAAAAAATTCCCCCAGATTGGCTTGGAGCAGAGGCTTATTCCCAAGGAACAAATTGACAATTAACTTCGTAAATATGTTTATGTTATTCCGTCTGCACGTATCAAACCTGTTGTATTTAATTTCTTTAAAATGCAACCTTTAGATATTTTTTTTTGATAAACAATAATTTTCATACGAATTTTTGAATGCTTTAAGTGTATAGGAATACATGTTGTTGAACCGAACAACTTAAATAATTTTGATACAACAATTTTTTTTTCTAAAGTGGCAAGATGTTGCCAAATTTTTCTCGGATGCGTTTCTCTAAAGCTTCACTGTTTCTAGCAACAATAGGGAAGGTTTCGCGCCTTTTGAAAGGCTTACATGCGTCAACAACCACGCGGGAATTTCTGGGATCCTCATGACTATAACTCATCGGATCGAGGTGTGTACTCCAACAACCATTAAGTATATCAACTCCGTCCTTAGGATCGCAACGTGTGCACATTGACCATAATACATCATTCATATTTGCAGGATCAATATCATCATCCACTACGATTACCCAACGGTTCGCGTACGCACCAGCATGGCATTGGGATGCGACTAATCCTGCTTGTTTTGAATGTCCTCCGTACATTTGTTTGATGGAAATTGTAAGCCACATGCGGCTGCCTCCTGCCTCATGTGCCCATACACCTCTCACCTCAGGAATCCCTGCAGCCTCGAGTTGATTCCAAACTGCTCCACAACGATACGTTCCACGGTAAAATGTGTCGTCGTTTGGTGGAACTGCCGGGATTGCTCCTAAAAGAATTGGATCGTTGCGATGCATAAATGTTTCTATGCGTATGGCCGGTTGTTTGGTTTCTCCTCCCGCATAATAGCCTGTCCATTCCCCAAGAGGACCCTCGGTTACTCTATCATTTGGGTGAATAAACCCTTCGAAAGCTATTTCTGCATTTGCTGGAACGGGTAAACCGGTTTTGGGCATATTAATGATTTCAACACTTTCACCCAAAAGCCCTCCCGCCATATCATACTCGTTTTTGCCGTAAGGCACTTCTAGTCCTGCAACCATGAAAAGTGCGGGATGCATCCCTACCACTACTGCTATTGGACACGCTTCACCCTTTTCATGGTATTTGTTTCTTATAATGTCACCATGTTTCCCTTTTGACGTCATCAAAGACGCCACATTTTTGTCATGACTTTGGACACGATAAGCACCATAATTTATCCACCCAGTATCGGGATCTTTCATCACCACCATGCAGGCTGTTCCTATGAAGTAGCCGCCGTCTAATTCATGCCATCTGGGCGTTGGAATTTTGGTAATGTCAACTTTATCACCCTCATAAACATTCTCTAAAAGAGGACCCTTGCCCACGATTTTTGGCGCAATTGCAAGTTGATTTTTCATATATTTTCGCCAATAATCTACTAATTCGACTTCTTTTTTGTTAACATCCTCACCCAATGCCAAGTTTATACGAGGGACTGCGGTGAGAATGTTTGCTAAAACGCGGAAGCCTTTAGGAAAACCGGGAATTTCATCAAACATCACTGCTGGATTAGTCATTTGTCGCATAAAGATGTCTACTAACGCGCCGATTTCTTCCTCGCGCTCAACCCCAGAGAAATGCTGCACTTGATTGTTTGCTTCAAGATCACTGATCCAATCGCGTAAGTCCTTATTAGGCATAACAGAAGCTCCTTGAAAATTTATATCCGTTTGTCGAGAATAGCTTTTAAACGTTGGGGTGAAACTGGAACTTGCTTTATCGCTCCGGGAATTCCGATTGCATCATCAATTGCGCTCGCAATTGCTGCCGCGGCGCCTGTGATACCTGCTTCTCCAGCCCCCTTTATTCCTATGGGGGTTCGTATCGATGGAAAATCTTCAGTTAATAAAATTTCCGGATTGGGAATTTCCTTCATCGTCGGAATGAGATAATCAGCGAATGTCACAGACAAAGGTTCTCCATTAGGATCATAGGTAAACTCTTCATAAAGTGAACCACCTAATCCCTGAGCTAATGCTCCAACAAGCTGGCCTTCAACTAGCATAGGGTTAATAGATCTTCCTATATCGTATGCTATAAAATATTTTTCGACTTCAGTTTTTCCTGTTTCTTCATCCACCTTCACCACGCAAATATGATGTCCGTAAGGGTAAGTTTGATGGTCAATATTGAACCACTCTTCCGCAGCTAGGTACGGCACTTTATCTCCTCTTTCTTTAGCAGTGGGCAGTAAAGCTTCAGCAATCTGGCCGAGTGTTAATGAACCGCCTTCAGGGTTGTTGATCGGATGCACTATCCCGTTGGTAATTGTTAAATCGTCTGAGCGCATTTGCAGTAACTCTGACGCCATATCTAAGGCTTTTTTACGTACAGAGAGAGCTGTTGCATTTACGGCGCTACCTGTCAAAACGCTGGCGCGAGAAGCGTGCGCTCCAACGCCATAATCTATCCTGTCAGTTCGTCCATGAACAACATTGATGTTGCGGTAATTGGCTCCAAGTGCTTCGGCGCATATTTGTGCCATTGCTGTCTCGAAGCCTTGGCCGAGGGAGGCACCGCCAGTGATCACCTCTATATGTCCTGTAGTATCAACAAAAATTTTTGCACCATCAGACGGGCCAAGCCCACTTTTTTCAAAAAACATTGAAAGCCCAACACCGACCAGTTCACCGCTCGCACGACGTTTCTCTAGGTCTGCTTTTAGATTTTCCCATCGAACGGCTTTTAAACCTTGATCTAACAGGCCCGCGTAATCACCGGGATCATGCTCTACGGAGTCACCAAGAACGTCGAGATCACGGCCGTAAGGCATTTCTTCAAGAGCAATTAAATTACGCCTACGCACTGCAACTGGGTCCATTCCCATCTCTTGGGCAATTTTATCCATTAAACGTTCCCGTACGAATGTACCTTCAAAGCGCCCGGGAGATCTGTAGGTAGCCGCTGGGGTTTTGTTTGTTAAACGAAAATGACACACGGCCCTGTAATTGGGGATGCGATAAGGACCTGGCAGGGTGCCGGTGGTCATATTAGCTACTCTGGTACCGTGTGTGCGGATGTACCCACCTTGATCTAAATATAACTCGTCATCAATTGCTATCACTTCCCCATCTTCTGCGACAGCAGCCTTACAAATATGTCGCTGTTGACGAGAGTGATTTGCAGCCATCAGATTCTCTTGTCGATCCTCAATCCACTTTACAGGCCGATCAAGCCTCATCGCTGCCACACAAACTAATACATCTTCTGGATACAATTCCCCTCTGATACCGAAGCCTCCTCCCGTATGTCCCTCAAATAAATGAACGCCGGATGAGGGGCGCCCGAGCATACGGCAAATTGTATCGCGATTTCGGTGTGGTACTTTTGCTGCACCGTATAACTCAACTATATCTCGGGACGCGTCGTACCTTCCAACATTTCCTCGTGTTTCCAAAGGAACGCCCGAATGTCGACCGACTTTCACATCAACTTCAACAATTTTAAATGCTTCAGCGAAAGCTCTTTCAACATCACCGTAGCTTTGCTCTACTAATGCTGCCTCTGTTGTGTACCCATCTTTAAAATCTTGTGGAGGATCATCTGCGTTTATCAACACCTCCAAAGGTTCTAAGTCAAGTATCACATGCTCAGCAGCATCCTCCGCTATGTAAGGGTCTTCTGCAAAAACTGCAGCAACAGGGTCACCAACATAACGAACTAAATCCCGTGCAAGAGGATACTGACGAAACAACGCCAACGCTGGGTTGCTACCCTCTCGAAAGTCAATTGGGGGAATATCTTTTATATCATCAGCAGACCAAATGTCCACAACCCCCTCAACCTGGAGTGCAGCGGTTTTGTCCACCCCTATAATTCTACCGTGAGCAAGAGGGCTTCTGACTATCCTCATATGTAACTGGTTAGGAAAATTTATATCCCCAGCGAAGCGCCCCTTGCCTGTAATTAAGGGGGGGTCTTCTAGCCGTGGAACTGAATCACCTAAATGCCCGAGAAGTTCGTTTGTTTTAATATTCATAGAATAGATATAGAATTATTTTTCACTATAGAAAAGGTTTTCGTGTGCAGTTAAACTGCCGTTATTTTTACAAACTAATATATTTCTGTTATGGCAATCTGCATCTTCCATCCCTATGTAACGTTTTGGAACCAGTACGAGGAAAGTATAAATGCCTGATTCTAAGCTTTTTGGAAAGGACATTAAACGTCTAGAAGATCCGGTGCTGTTGAGAGGACAAGCAAACTTTGTTGACGACATTTTTTTGCCGGGAATGCTGCATGCATGTTTTGTTCGCAGCCCATTTGCTCATGCCAAAATAAATAGAATTGACGGCCTCGCAGCAAGTGAATGTGAAGGTGTGATTGCTGTACTTTCTTTGAAGGATTTTAGACCCCACCTGATCAGCGAATATTTAGTAGTTGGTTTGCCAAGTCCTAGTTATCGGCAAGAGAGTGATCGTCCCATATTGGCAGAGAAAGAAGTTGCTTACGTTGGGGAGCCAGTGGCAATAGTTGTGGCTAACACTCGTCATCTTGCAGAAGATGCGGCGGCCATGGTCGAGGTTGAATATGATCCACTCCCTGCAGTAAATGATTGTCAAAAAGCACTTAAAGAAGGTTCTCCGACAGCTAGATTAGATGCTCCCCACAATCTAATGGCTGAATTTCTTATGGAATATGGTAACGTTGAAAAAGCCTTTCTGGACTCTCCTCATGTTTTTAGTGAATCATTAATGATTCATCGAGGAGGCAGTCACTCTATCGAGTGTAGAGGTTGTGTTGTTCAATATGAAGAGATTTCGGACGAACTAACACTCTGGACATCACATCAGATGCCACATTCATTGATGAGAACATTTGTTGAAATTACTGGAATAGATGAAAACCGGATACGAGTTGTCACCCCCCATGTCGGCGGTGGATTTGGTCCGAAGTTAGTGGTCTATCAAGAAGACGTATCTCTGCTGTTAGCTACAAAAATTTTAAATAGACCTATTAAATGGATAGAAGATCGTAGAGAACATTTTACTAGTACTACGCAGGAACGTGATCAGTATTGGGAAGTTGAAATAGCACTAGACGATAATGGGTTAATACAGGGAGTCAGAGGGGAAGTTATTCATGATCATGGTGCCTACACTGCGCGTGGAGTAAATTTACCCTACAACGCCGCTGAGACTACTTCGTTGCCTTATGAGATCGAAAATTTTCACATGACAGTTAAGGTTGCGTTGACTAACAAGGTTCCCGTGACACCAGTTCGTGGTGCTGGGCACCCACAAGGTGTTTTTGTTATGGAACGGCTTCTAGATCGTGCTGCATCGGAGTTGGGTATCGATCGTGCAGAAATTCGACGTAGAAATCTTATTCCGGGTGATAAAATGCCCTATGAAAAACCCTTGAAAACACGCGGTGGAATGCCAGTTTTATTGGATTCTGGAAATTATCCTAAATGTCAACATCTTGCGGAAGAAGCTGCTGATTGGGCAGGGTTTCCATCAAGACAGGAGGAAGCTCGAAAAGAAGGTAGATACCTTGGAATTGGTATATCAAATTTTGTAAAAGGTACAGGTCGTGGTCCGTTCGAGCAGGTAACCGTTAGAATTGGTCCTTCCGGTAAGGTTCATGTATACACCGGTGGTGTGGCTATCGGCCAAGGAACACATACAATGCTAGCACAGATTGTTGGTGAACAGTTGGGTGCTGATGTTAATAACGTTACGCTGGTCGGTGGGGATACCCACGCGAACGCACTCGGTATAGGTACTTCAAATAGCAGGCTTGCGGTGGTTGCAGGCACTTCGGCGCATGTTGCAGCGCTGAAAGTTAGAGAAAAAACCCTTAAAATTGCTGCTCAATTGTTAGAAGCATCTGAAGAAGACTTAGACATTGAAGGTGATCAGGTTTGTATTCGTGGCACAGATATGAAGATATCTCTCGGTGATGTAGCAAATGCTGTTGCGGGAACGCCGGGCTATGCATTGCCCGAAGGCATGGAGCCTGGTTTAGAAGCTACCGAAAACGTGGTTCTGGATAATCTTGCCTTTGCTAATGGCACAAATATTATTGAGGTTGAGGTTGATCCGGAGACGGGTGGGGTAGAAATTCAGAAATTTATTCTTGCTCACGATAGCGGTGTCATAATCAATTCTATGATGGCTGATGGCCAAATACATGGCAGTGCCGCACATGGAATTGGTAATTCTTTGTTTGAATGGATGGGTTATGATCAGGATGCTAATCCTGTGACGACCAATTTCGCTGAGTATCTCTTGGTGACAGCAACAGAAATGCCCAATGTTGAAGTGATCCACAATGAGTCCCCTTCCCCACTAAATCCTCTTGGTGTTAAAGGGGTTGGCGAGTGTGGCGTTGTGCCGACCCCCGCGGCTGTGATTTCTGCTGTTGAGAACGCGTTACAGCCCTTCGGAGTGTGTATTGATAAGGCGCCAATTAGTCCTGCAGAAATTTGTGCTCTGATTCATGGCGGTAGGGTGCAGGGTGCAGCTTGAAGTAATTTCAGGGCAGCAATGACACTATTATTTGACGATATTGGTGATAGACTAAAGGCATTCCGTTTAGGATCTGGGCTTAGTGCGGAAGAAATTGCAAAACGCATTGGTGTATCACGCACAGCTCTTTATCGTCTTGAAAAGGGTGAATTAGTAAAAATTGATACGCTTGAACGCCTGTCGGAGCTGCTAGATGTTTCCGTACCGACTCTCTTGGGAGTTGGCGTGGAGTACATCGGATCTGCGGTGAGTTTCTTTGAACGTTTACGCCAAATCGAAGAGGCAAGTGAGCATATTACGGTTTTGGCGGGATCAATATCCTATCTTCTAGCAAGTGAAGAGTTCCACGGGGTTTTGGCTGAAGTTTTGGCTGAAAGTTTACCAGAAGGTACAGATTCGCGGGTAAGCAACTTGTTAGAAGTTTTAAGGAGACGAAAAGACTCATACATGAGGCGGAGGCCTGGCATTCTAAATTTAATATCAGGAACAGAAATTGAACGGTTTTTAAGCAACGGTTTAGTTGGCAAAATTGGGTTAAGTCCAGATATTCAGTTTAAACGGCGCGCGGCAGCCCGCGCAGAGGCCTGTCACTTGGCAAATTTGATGGAGTCGGAACCAATCGGCGTACAGATTGGAATTATTCCCGGAACCTTGCCGCATAATAGTTTTCAAATCTTTCGCCAAGCTCACCGCCGGTTGCTCGCCCTCAGTCCGTTTCGTCTTGGTGAACAGCCAAATATTAGTGCGGGAATCGCCATGATTACTTCCGCGGAAGAGGCTCTCGCATTACATCAAAGAACTGTTGAAAATATGTGGCTTAGATCAAAGAAGGGATGTGCTGGAGCAACTTACCTGAGGTCTTTAATTGCAATTCATGCGGTATAGGAAAGAAATGAGTCATGGCCGACTCCTACACAAAAGAATTTGAAGCTGTTGCTGCAAAGGCAATCGATGCCTACAAATCAGGTGACTTGATTTATGCAGAATCCTGTTGGAGAGAGGCTTTAAAATTAAAACCGGATCATGTCGGAGCGCGTCACAATCTTGGTGTGTTGTTGGCACGTAAGAATGAACACAACGCAGCTATCGAGACTTTTAATATGGTTATTAAGGCAAAGCCTGATCACGCGCGGGCTCACGCCAATCGGGCCGGCATCCTGCGAGCTACTGGTAATATGCGTGGGGCACTCGCAGGATACCAGACCGCAATAGAAATAGATCCAAATTTTTTTCAGGCTTATGTCGCGAAAGGTGATGCATTATTTTTTTGGCAACGGTTTACAGAAGCCGTAGAAGCATATGATGCTGTTCTTTTGCGAAATGAAAATTATCTTGGGGCGCTTAGAGGCAGAGCCTTGGCTCTATTGGCTCTTGGTGATGAAGCTGCCGCATTAAATGACTTTGAGAAGATTTTTTTAGTGAGAGCATCGTTGGAATTCCGACCGAGTAAAATTTCTCGCCTCAAACTGAGACATGACTTGGATCAATTATCGTACTCTGGAAAGGGTAAAAAATATGCTAAAATACTATCCAATTTAGAATCAGAGATCCACTGGCCCGAAGATGAAAACGAACCAGTTAGACTCTCTAAAACATGGTCAAAATCCCTTGAGGAATTTTTTAACCAACCTACAAATATTGTTTTGGCAGAAAAAGTAAGTGAACCTCTGACAGTTAAGGCTATCTCTATTCTTAATTCCTTGGATGAAATTAAGGATGGCCCACAAATTATTGACGGCTTGCTGCATGAAGACGCGTTAAAAATGCTTCGCTATTATTTATTAAAAAGTACTATTTGGAATGATTTCACACATATCGATGGATTTGTTGCAACCTATCTTGAAACTGGCCTGGCCTCTCCATTGTTTTTACAGTTAGTGACTGCACTACGTCAAACGTCAGCATTTCGTAATTTGCCTTTAGTGCAGGGTTGGGCATTTAAAGGTGTGTCTTCTGAAGCTAGGATAGGAATGCATTCCGACGAAGCAAAATTGAGTTTAAATATCTGGCTAACTCCAGATAACGCTAATCTCGAGCCAGAACATGGGGGCTTGATTGTTCATCGGCACTTGCCACCTGCAGATTGGTCTCTATCTAACTATTCTGATGATAAGGCACGCATTGAAAAGTGGATTCTTCAAAAGAACACTGACTCGCTTGAAATTCCATACCGTGAAAATCGTGCAGTTATTTTTGACTCTAGGCTTTTTCATGGATCGGGCTCAATGAAGTTTGCGGATGGATATGAAAATCAAAGGATAAATATTACATTACTTTTTGGTCACTCCAGAAAATTGTAAAAAAATTGGAAAATATATTTATTTTGAAACAAAATAGTTATAATATATATCAGTCATTATATTTTGAAGGTGGGTTATGTCGGGGCATTTAGTTGAAAATAATTATACAACCGGTGCAATACGGGCTATGGAGTTGGATCCTTTTCCAAATAAACCTGCGGGTGAGTTTATTTGTAACGTCATATCGAATGATTGGGTCAATGAGGAATACAAACTGGTTGTTCTGGGTGCGCACAAAAAAGCATTAACAGCAGTAGCAGGGCAGTTTTTTCATTTATTGTGCCCAACCCCGGATGGGGCAGAGGTATGGATGAGGCGACCTATGAGCGTATACAGAGTTGATCAAAGTGGTGGAAGAATCGAATTTTTGTACAAGAGTGAAGGGCGTGGCACTAGAGGTATAGCCACTCTTAAGTCGGGAGATGAGTTCAATATTGCAGGTCCTTTGGGAGTTGGGTTTTGGCTTGAACCAGATTGGAAAAACATTGTTGTTCTGGGGCGTGGAGTAGGCTTGGCAACACTCGCACCTTTATCGCAAATGGCATTTGAGGCTGGGGTGAATGTCACTGCACTTCTGAGTGCCCGTAATCGCGATGTAGTTATGTCACGTGATCTCTTTGAGAGTTATAATGCGGATGTAATTGAGTTAATTGATACCGATGGCTCATCAGACGTTTCAAATGTGAAAAATATTATTGAAGGTCTTATCAAAGATCAGAAAGCTGACGCATTTTTTACGTGCGGGTCAAATCGTTTATTGAATTTGTTGAAGGATCAGGGACGAAAATATGGGATTCCAGGGCAGGTGGCTATGGAACAACTGATGGTTTGTGGTGTCGGTGCTTGTTACGTCTGCGTGCGGACATTTAACGTGAATAACGAGCGGGTGTTGAGGCGAGTTTGCCGAGAGGGGCCGGTGTTCAAGATGGAGGAGACGGTTGGATGGTAGATCTATCAGTTGAAATTGGTGAGTTAACGCTTCAAAATCCGATAACACCAGCTTCGGGCTCTTTCTCTTGGGAATATGACGAATTTATTGATCTTAATGAGTTGGGTGGTCTCGTGGCAAAGACAATTTGTCGTGAGCCTCGCGATGGAAACCCAACGCCGCGTATGGCTGAAACTGAAGCAGGGATTATTCAATCCATTGGGCTTCCTGGGAAAGGTATAGATTATTTTTTGGAAAATATAGTTCCCGAATATGCGAAATTTGACCCGCCTCTTATTGTTTCCTGTTCTTCGGAAGATCCAGATGAGTTTGCTTTATTAGCTAGTGAATTAAGTGTACCAGACGTAGATGTTGTGGAATGTAACATATCTTGCCCTACCCGAAATACTTCAGGAGGAAATTTTGCTTTAAGTGATGAACATACTGGAGAGGTTGTGAGCAAGCTTCGAGCCGCTACAGATAAGCCTCTTTGGGCTAAATTGTCCC
>MDTG01248359.1_pt1 | contig 13264 bp, 12 predicted proteins | sample 811421 | NCBI WGS metagenome assembly MDTG01 (sample SAMN05326645, study PRJNA326480) | marine metagenome | isolation source: seawater | place: Pacific Ocean: South East | collected 2011
CGAAAAAAATTTAATAATGACAAATTTTTATGTACCATTGGAAATTAAAAATCGCGATTTATATGGAAGACTATTGCTTTCTCTTGAGGTTTGTAGAAAACTTGGATGGACAGTGTATTTTGGCTTTAGGGGAGATGTAAATTTTTTTGCTAAGTATTTTGAACCAGGTGTTTATTATGGACTAGCTACTATTAGAAATTTTGAAAAGCTTTATGATAAAATAAAAAATAATGGAAATTTAATTACTATTTCCGATGAGGAGGGATTGGTAACTTATTCTAAAAAATACTATGTTGCATTTAAGTTATCCAAAACCATTATAAAGAATGCAGATGCAATTTTTACGTGGGGAGAAAAAAATAAAGAGATTCTTAAAGAACAATTATCAGAAAATGATAATAAAATTTTTGCCTTAGGAAACCCAAGATTAGATCTTCTTAAAAAACCTTTTAATGAATTTTATAAAAAAGAAGTTGATATGATCAAAAAAAAATATGGAAATTTTTTCCTGATCTGTACAAATTTTTCATACACGAATTATTACGATAAAAATGTAAAATATTCAGATTTGCTGAAAAAAAGAAACTTTTTTACAAGTAATTCCGATATGGATGAGTGGAAAAAATATGAAATAATAAAACAAAATATTTTTAATGAGTTATCACTGTTTCTTAAAAATTCTTATAAAATTAAAAATGTTAATTTCATAATAAGATCACACCCTTCAGAAAACTTTGAAGTTTATAAAGATTTGGAAAAAAAATATGAAAATGTATATTTTGATAATAATTTTTCAGCCCACCCTTGGATCTTAGCCTCTGAGGGAATAATTAATCATTATTGCACAACTAGTTATGAGGGTGTTGTTGCAAATAAAAATGTCTATACAATTAAACCAGATTATAACACTAAAATGGAAGATAGTTTTTATTTTAGTTCAACTCACATAGCAAAGAACTATAGAGAGTTGATAGATTTATTATCCAATAAAAAAAACAAAAATATTGAAAACGATGGGACTTATTGTTCTGTAAATTTAAAAAAAGATTACTTAAGCTACACAAAAATATCAGATCAATTAAGTAGATTACCATTAAAAAATATCAGTAAACAAAAAAAAAATTTTTTTGTTACTAAATATAAATTTTTAAAAAAGATTCATTTTTTAAAGGATTTAATCCTAATGAGAACAAATAAGTATGTAGATTATAAAATTAAAAAAATTTCAAAAAAAGAAATTGAAAATTTTATAGAACAACAAATTAACTCCAATCATTCAATAAAAGTTGAGAAAATTTGTAATAATTTCTTTCGGTTGTCTAATGAAAAATATTAAGTTAATTATTATTGATTTTTTGAAAAGTAATAATTTATTCAACTTCATTTATTCTAAAATAATTTTTGTTAAAAGATTTATACTAAAAAAAAAAAAAATTAATTTTAAAAATAATTTTATTTTAGTTGAAGACGAAAATAGTGATAATTTTTTAGGATATTATGACATAAACAACTTTTCAAATGACAGACAAAAAATTCTATTTCATCAAAAAAACAAATTATCTGATTATGTGAATATATGTGTTTACGAATGTAATAAAAAAAGTGTAAAAATTTTTGATAGTTCATCAGCATGGTCGTGGCAATTAGGTTCAAGATTAAGGTGGTTGTCGGATAAAGAATTAATATTTAATTGTATTGATAATAATAAAAATTTGATTTGCAGGTCATTAAATATAGAAAACAAATTATCAAAAAATTTTTCTTATCCCTTTTTTTCAATAACAAGAGATAATAGATTTGCGGCAACTCTAAACTTTAAAAGACTTGAATATTGTCGATCTGGCTACGGGTATTTATTTTCACAAGAAAAATTTAATGATGATGAAAATTTTTTATATATATGGGATTTAAAAACTAATAATATTGTAAATATATATAATCAAAGTTATTTTGATATTAATCTAAAAAATTTTTTTAAAGAATATTATTTCAACCATATTTCTTGGTCTCCGAATAATTTCAATTTTATATTATATGCGATAGATAAATTTTCTAGATCAAATAAATTGATTTTTTTTAAAAATTTTAAAAGCTATGAATTAATTAAAGACATAGAAATTATTTCTCATCATGAATGGATAAATGACTATGAAATTTTATTTTTTGGGAAAATAGGAAAAGTGAAAAGTTTTTTTAGATATAATTTAAAAAGTAAACAATTTGCTAAATTGAATTTTGATTTTTCAGATAAAGATGGTCATCCAAATACATCTAATGGAAATTTATTTGTAATTGACACGTACCCAAATAAATTTCAAGAAAGATATCTATATACGTTTGATCTTAAATCAAATGAATTTAAAATTTTAGGCAGTGCTTTCAATAACTTTTATTTGACTAAAGAAAAAAAATGTGATTTTCATCCAAAAATATCAAACGATAATAAGATTATATTAATTGATACTTCGCACAATTTAAAAAGAGAGTTCATAATATTGGAAAGATAAAATGAAAAGAAACTATTTAGTTACTGGTGGAGCAGGATTTATTGGTTATCATGTTTCAAAGCATTTATTAGATACAAATCATAATGTAATTTGTATAGATAATATAAATAGTTATTATTCACAAAGATTAAAAAAGAATAGATTAAAAATATTACTTAAATACAAGAATTTTAAGTTTATAAAAGTTGATATCTCCAATAAGGCCATCTTTAGTAAAAAATTATTAAAAGTAAAAATTGATAAAATAATTCATTTAGCGGCTCAAGCTGGTGTAAGACACGCTTTTGATTATCCAAGAAAGTACTTCATAGCCAATCTTCAAGGTTTTTTTAATGTTTTAGAGTTTGCCAGAGAAAGAAAAATAAAAGAACTTTTATGCGCAAGTACAAGCAGTGTGTATGGTGATCAGAAAAGTTATCCAATAAAAGAAAAATTTGAGACTTCAAAACCAATACAATTTTATGCAGCAACAAAAAAAGCAAATGAAGTTATGGCCTATAGCTATCATAAAATGTTCAAAATTAACTTTGTTTTTATGAGATTTTTTACAGTTTATGGTCCCTGGGGGAGACCAGATTTATCTATATTCAAATTTGTTAAAAATATTACTAACGGTGAGTCAATCCAAATTTACAATTTTGGAAATCATGTAAGAGATTTTACATATATTGATGATGTTGTTAGTGGAATATCAAAAATATTAAAGAAGAAAAACAAAGGAGTAAAGATATTTAATATTGGGAGTGGTAAAAAAGTAAAACTCATGGATATTGTAAGAAAAATTGAAATTTTACTAAATAAAAAAGCTAAAATAATATATTTACCAATGCAACCAGGAGATATTTACAAAACTCATTCTAGTTCATCCTTATTAAACAAATATTGTGGTTATAAAAGTAAAGTATCAATTAACATTGGTTTAAAAAAATTCATTAATTGGTTCAAAGAATATTACAAATAATTTTCAGTGATAAAAAATTTAAATTATTTTATATCCGCGAGCATACCAAATAAAAAAGCTCACTCTGTTCAAATTTTAAAAATGTGTGATGAGCTCGCCACAAAATATAAAGTCAATCTTATTTGTGGATATTCAAATTATAAAAGAATAAGATATAATTATAATTTAAAAAATACTTTTAAAATATCCAATGTAAAAATCTTTAATTTTCGAATTTTAAATATTTTTTCAAAAATTTTGAATCTAATCAAATTTAAAAAAAAAAAGAAGATGTCCTTTACACAAGGGATGTTCATTATGCTTTTTTTGGATTGTTAGTTTATAGGGAGATCTATTTAGAGCTTCATATGACTTACTTAAGTAAATTAAATCTTTCATATCATTTTTTAAAATTAATATTTAAATTAAAAAATGTCAAAATTATATTTATATCAAAAGAATTATCAAAAATTTATAAAAAAAATTTATGCATCCCAAGATGTTATGTTATTGCTCATGATTGTTCAGATGATAATTATTCTAATAATACAAAAAAGCGGAAAAAATCAAAAAAATTATCAGTTGGATATTGTGGCCACCTTTATCATGGAAGAGGTATTGAAATGATATTCAGTTTAGCAAAATTTGAAAAAAATATTAATTTTAATATTCTTGGTGGATTTAAAAGCGATAAGGATTATCTCCAAAAGTTTAATAAAATACCTAAGAATGTAAATTTTTTTCAGCATACAGCTCATAGACACATTTCAAAATTTTTGTGTAAAAATGATATTTTAATTGCACCATATCAGAGAAAACTGGGCAAAATCGAGGAGCTGGATACAGCGAGATATATGTCACCATTAAAAATTTTTGAATATATGTCCGCAAAAAAAGCAATAATTTGCTCTAATCATAAAGTTTTGAAGGAAGTTTTAAATAATAACATTAATTCCTTATTATGTAATCCAGATAATCTTAGGGAGTGGCTTTTTGCGATTAATAAATTAAAAAAACAAAAATTTAGAGAGTTTTTAGGAAATAATGCTTATAGAGATTTTAAAAAATTTTATACATGGAATAAAAGAATTAAAAAAATTATAAATTAATAAATGAAGTTATTAAATAAAATAAAATATAACAAGACAACAATTGGTATTATCGGTCTTGGATATGTGGGACTACCTCTTCTCAAGGGTTTTGCAAGTCAAAATTTAAAGATTATAGGTTTTGATGTTGATAAAAGAAAAATTATCAAACTAAAAAATAGAATAAGTTACATTAAGCATATCAAACTAAATTCAATTCGTAAAAATAAGAAGATTATATTTACAAGTGATTTTAAAAAAATTTCAAATGTTGACTTGATAATTTTATGTTTGCCAACACCACTTACAAAAAACAATTTACCTGATCTATCTTTTATCAAAAAAACTATGTTATCGATTGAAAAATACCTAAAACCTAATCAGACAATATCATTAGAAAGTACCACCTATCCTGGCACAACAAGAGAGATAATATATCCTTTTTTAAAAAAAAAATTTAAAGTGGGGAAGAATTTTTTTCTAGTTTATTCCCCAGAAAGAGAGGATCCTGGCAGAAAGAGTATTTTATTACAGAATATTCCAAAAGTTCTTGGTGGTTATAGTGACAGATGTAAAAAGATTGGTAGGGCATTTTATAAAAAATTTTTTAAAAAGATTGTTGTTACAAAAGACCTTGAGACTGCTGAATTTTCAAAGATTTTTGAAAATATTTTTAGAGCAGTAAACATAAGTTTAGTAAATGAAATGAAGTATTTATCAGAAAAAATGAATATAAACTTTAACGATGTTATAAAAGCATCAAGCTCAAAACCATTTGGTTTTATGCCTTTTTACCCAGGTCCGGGCATCGGAGGGCATTGCATACCGATTGACCCTCTTTACCTATCTTTTAAGGCAAAACAAAAAGGACTTAAAGCACAATTAATTGAGACATCTTTTAAAGTTAATTATGAGACGACCAAAAGGATCTCTAATATAATAAATTCTAAAATAAAAAAAAAAACAAAACCTAAAGTTTTAATAATAGGCATCTCTTATAAAAAAAATATAGATGATATAAGAGAGTCACCAGCACTCAAAATCATTAGAGATTTAAAAAATAAAGGATTTAATGTAAATTATCATGATCCATTTAATAAAACTCTTCCAAGAAACAGAAATTTTTTTGCCAAGATGAAATCAAAAAATTTAAATGCAAATATGTTAAAAAAATATGATGCTGTCTTTATATGTACAGATCATAATAACGTAGATTACAGTTTAATCTACAAAAATGCTAAACAAATTTTTGATTCGCGAAATGTTTTTAAAAATTTATCAGAAAAAATTATAAGAGTTTAGTTTGTAAAATTAAAAGCATTATAGATAGCTTGTGCATATTCCGCTTTCCTTAACTCGGTATATTCCTGAATTTGAATAAGATTACGATAATCTTTAACATTATTTTTATCTTTTATAAAATTTAGAATCACATTTTCAAAACTCTCAATTTTTTTCGGATTAAAAAAAATTGCCTCTGTAGCTTGCTCAATATGAAGTTTAATATTTGACAGTATCATCTTGGTTCCTAATGATTTTGCTTCCTCGACAGTCGTTGACCAACCTTCAAAAAATGATGGATTTATCAAAGCAAGACAATTAGCATTTAAAGTATAAACGTCCTCCAGAGGCACTAGGCCAAGATATTTAATTTTTGTACTATATTTTCTAGAATACATTTTATTTAAAATAATTTTTGAAAATTTTTTATTTCTGTTATCTAAAGGTAAGCCTGTAAAAATGAATTCAGGAAGTTTTTCATAAATCTCTTTTTTTTCTTGGACTTTATCTAAAAAATCAAAAACTAATTTATGATTTTTATGTTGCCAAAATTGATTTGGGATATAAAAAAAATCTTTAGTTATATTATATTTTTTTTCTAAATAAGCTTTTTTATTCATATATTTGGAGGGTTCTAAATTAATGGAAAACGGTACAACAAAAATCTTTTTTGGATTCACTTTATAAAATTTAATACAATCTTCTTTTGCATTTTTGCTAGAAACTAAAATTCTGTTTCTCAAAGAAATTTTTATTAAATATGAAATTTCTCTTTTGTAGTAATTAATCAAATTAAAGTATTCGGGATAATACTTATGCTGAAAATCTGGAAGCCATGATACAATTTTTTTTTTACAAAAAAAACCAAAAAACTCTGTGGTTTCAAATAAAACATCAATTGAATGTTTTTTTATTATTTTATTAATTTCATAAGAAAAAATTTGTAAAAATTTTAACCATTTTGTTTTTTTTAAGTTTACGATATCGTTAAAATCATTTTTAATCTCATCATTCTCATTACTTGAATTGGAAATAAGACATAGAGTGATTTTTTCGTTTAATTTTGATTTTATAGTACCTGAAAAATTCTTTAAATATGTAATACCACCAGTCCAAGATTTACCATCAATTTCTGTTAAAGCTATTTTCATTTTGTTATGTTTCTTAGGATATTTTTGATTGAGTCATTTAAACTATATTCGGGATTATAGTTTAAAAATCTTTTAATCTTTTTATTTGAACCTATTTGACAGTGTCTATCAACTTTTCTTATTTTTTTTGGGTCAATTTTGATTGTAATTTTACTTTTTAGGACCTTTCCTATTGTCTCAACAATTTCTTTAACACTATAGTTAGTTTGATTGCAGACATTTAAAATTTCAAATCCAGTTTTTGATTTTTTTTTAATCATTAAACTTAAACATTTTGCGGTATCTCTAACATCAATATAATCTCTTTTACTTTTGATATTTCCAAGTAGTATAGATTGTTTTTTATGTCTAAGATTTATCTGTTTTAAAATATCAGGTATCAAATGAGAATTAGGATCATTTGGACCAATTGTATTAAATATTCTTGCTAAAAAAATTTGGGTCTTTTTAATTTTATTTGACCACAATTTAATTTGTATTTCACTAGTATATTTTGTTAAGGAATAATTATCATTTGGTTTAATTTTTGTTTTTATTTCATCCAGATGATTTTTTTGCCAATCATATACCGCTCCACTTGACGCAAAAATAAATTTTTTGGGTGGAAATTTTTCGAGAGATTTTAATAAGTTTTCTGTTCCAATTATATTTACTTTTTGTGTTAATTGTCTTTTTTCTTCACAAGTTGGAATATGGTGAACGGCCGCTAAATGAACTAAACAATCGGGTCTAATTTTTTTTATTATTTTATTAATTGATTTTGAGTTTGTAATATCAACTTTTAAAAAGAAAATGTTATTTAATCTTTTATTTTTATTTATATTTCTGTCTAAGACATAAGCAGTATCTTTTGTCTTATATATTATTTTAATTAGTTCTTTTCCTATAAACCCATTACCACCAGTTATGACAATTTTATTCATATAAAGTGTTATCTAAAACAATATTTACTAATTTATTAAATTAAAAATAAAACATTTCAAGAAATAGATTTTAAACCTAGAATAATATATTTTTCAGATTATATTGATCTAAAATAATCAAATAATGCCTAAATTTAGTATTTGTTTTGTAAATAAAATTTATTCTATTGGTGGTTCAGGAACCTTTATTCAAAATCTCAAGAATTATTTAAAAAGAAAAAAATATATAATTTTAGATCTTAAAAAAAGAAATATAGATTATATTTTTGTAACAGGATCTAATTTAAGAAATATTATACCAATACTGTTTAGTAAATTATTTGGATCAAAAATAATAAGTAGAGTTGATGGTAAAAATTGGGTCCATAAATATTACTCTATTTTTGAATTTAGTTATATACACTCATATTTGCAAAATTTAAATATTTTTCTTTTTCAGTTAATTTCTGACAAAATAATTTATCAAAGTATCTTTGTAAAAAAAACTTGGTATAAAAAAATATTCAAAAACAAAAGTGTTATTATTTATAATGCTTCAAACCCTTGTTACAAAAAAAGAAATTTTAGTAAAAAAGTGAAACCAACTTTAATTTCTGTTGAAGGTAGTATAGATTCAGCTTTTAATTCAAAAAAATTAATAAATTGCGTGGATAAGAACTATAAATATGAGATTTACGGGAGAGTATCAAAAAATTTTAAAGATCAATTTTCAAAAAAAAAAAATATTATATTTCACGGCGAAGTATCAAGAATTGAAATAAAAAAAATTCTCAAAAAAAATAGAAAATATATATTTATATCTCTCGAAATGTATCCTGCCTGTCCAAATTCGGTTATAGAGGCTATAAATCATGGGATACCGGTAATAGGATATGATCAAGGAAGTATGAGAGAGATAATTAAGAATAAACATGGGAAATTATTAAAAGTGGATAAAAATTTGAACCTTAGGAAATTAAAATTAAAAAATGCAATTACAGAAATAAGCCAAAATTATAAAAAATTCAATCTTGAATTGAAAAATATTGATAACAAATTCAAGTTAAATTATATGCTTCAAAAATATGAAAATGAAATTACTAAAACATAATCAAAATATATTAATAGTTTTAGGGTTATTTTTATTTTTTTTTTTATTAAGACAGAATCAAATTTTTTTTCAATTTAAATTTATAAATATTGAGACTGATATTTTTAACTCAACAATAAATTACTCAAATTTTTATCTAGATAAGCAAAATTTTTTTGAAGTTTTTATTTATTTTTTTTTATTAATTCCTGGATATTACTTGTTAAAATCAAAGTTTAATTTCGAGAATACAAGTATTTTTTTTTTGTATCTTTTCTTTTTTGTTCCATATATTATTTTTTTTACCAGTATAGATTATCAATTTTATAGAATTTTAACTAACGAAATTATATTACTTGAACAAAAAGACTTGTACCTACTATCGTTTTTTTTATATTTGAATTTAGTATTGCTTATTTTTCTAACTAAAATTAAGTTTGATTTTAAATTAAAATACTTTTACGTTAATTTCAAAAATTTAAAAAAAGTTCTTTTAGGTCTCGTTACAATTATTACATTTGTTATTTTATATAATTTTTTTTTTTTAAGTGACAAAATTAATATTGATTTACATTATTTATTGACAACAAAAAGTTATTTAAAAGCCTTGACTTCTGGCCCCTCTGGATATCTTTACTATTTTACCATTTATATTTTTCTCCCGTTAATTTATTTATTGGAAAAAAAAAGGGAAAATTTAATATTTGTTCTGATAATTTATTTATTACTATTTTTTTTCATAAAATCTAAAATTATCCTTTTTTTCATGATTTCCATATTAACATTTCATTATCAACCATTAATATTTTCCAGAAAATTATATGCTAAAGTCATTAAGTTTATCTTAATATATTTAATTTTGGTATTTTTTTTGTCTTACTTAATGGATCACTTTTATCAAATTAAAACTTCATTATTTTTTGAGAGATTTTTTTTGTCTCAGACCAAAAATTTGTTTTTTGTATATGACAACTTGCTAGTAAATGGACCAATACATTTGTCACATATAGGAATTCTCAATAAATCCTTAACATTACCTGAAGGCGCAGAAAATTTTTTTGATCTCATAAAGAGTATCTATGGTGGAGGTAGTGCAGTATCAAATTCTTATATAATGGATGGTATCGCGTCTTTTGGTTTAAAAGGTTTATTTTTTGTCTCAATATTATTGGCAATTTTATTTAAGTTAGTCGATTTAAGCATCAATCTTGAAAATAGTGAATTTCGATTAATTTATTTGTTTCAAATTATAGGTTTTTTATCATTTCCTTTAAGTACACATTTATTAACTTATGGTTTAGGAATTACTATTTTTTTAGGTATGATAAAAATTAAAAGGTAATATATGAAGATTCTTAATAAAAAGATTTGTCAAAAAATTTTTGAGATTGGTATAATTTATTGTTAAAAAGTTAAAAAAAAAAATTCGAAGAATTTGAAAAAAAAAATTAAATTTGGAATAATTGGATGTGGAAGAATTTTTTCAAAACATTATGAAATTTTTTTAAGAAATCAAATTCCGGATATTGAACTAGTGGCAGTTAGCGATAAGAAACAAAAAAAATTGGATCTTATTAAAGATAAAAATTTATTAAAATCGCAAAATTACAAAGATATTTTAAGTTTTAAAGAAATCAATACAATAGTAATTTTAACAGAAAGTGGAAATCATTATAATATTATAAAAGAAGCTTTATTAAATAAAAAAAATATTATTGTAGAAAAACCTTTATGTTTGAAACTAAAACAGGCTTATGAATTGATAAAAATTTCAAAAAAACAAAAAAAAAAAATATTTGTTATCATGCAAAATAGATTTAATAATCCTATACAAATTACTAAAAGTTATATTAATCAGAATAAATTTGGAAAAATAATAAGTATTACATCTAGAGTTAGATGGTCAAGAGATCAAAAATATTATGATCAGGCTTCATGGAGGGGAACATGGAAGTATGATGGTGGTGCCCTAACCAATCAAGGTATTCATCACATAGATTTGATGTACTATCTTGGTGGTCCAGTAATTGAGACATTTGCATTCAGCACAAGAAGGCTTGCAAAAATTCAAACAGAGGATACTGCTGTTGCAGTTCTAAAATTTAAAAATGGTGCTTTAGGCACGTTTGAGGTTACAACTGCTACAAGGCCAAAAGATTTGGAAGGATCAATCTCAATTTTAGGCGAAAAAGGCACCATGATAATTGGTGGTTTTGCAGCTAATAAAATTGAATATTGTGAATTTACAAACAAAAAAGATAATATAATCAAAAAACAGTATTTCGAAAATCCAAAAAATGTTTATGGTTTTGGGCACAAAAAAATTTATTTAGAAATAGTTAAAAATTTAAAAAATAAAAAAAACAGAGCTATTCTAGCTCAAGAAAGCCTAGAAAGTCTTAAAATTCTTCATAGTTTGTATTCTTCGATCGAAAGCAACAAAAAAATATTAGTAAATTTAAAAAATTTTAGGAATAAATTAAATAATGCATAAATATTTAAAAAAAAAAATCAGTATTAAAAAAGTTAAAGTTGGTAAAAATGTTAAAATCTATAATCCATCAAATATCTATGAATGTGAGATAGGTGATAATTCAACTATAGGACCCTTTGTGGAAATTCAAAAGGGTGTGAAAATTGGAAAAAATGCAAAAATCCAATCTCATAGTTTTATTTGTGAGTTGGTAAGTATAAAAGATAATGTGTTTATAGGTCATAGTGTAGTTTTCATAAATGATAAATTAAAAAATAATGGTCCTGCCAAGGGTAATAGAAGTTTATGGAAAAAAACAATTATAAATGAAAACGTTAGTATTGGGTCTAATTCAACTATATTACCTGTAATTATTTGTTCTAATGTAATTATAGGAGCTGGGTCAGTCGTCACCAAAGATATAAAATCTCCTGGAGTATATGCAGGAAATCCTGCTAAAAAAATTAAAAAAAACAAATGAAAGTAATATTTAATAATTTATATTTACAAAATAAAATATTTTATAATGAGTTTTTAGACTCTTTTAAAAAAATACTAAATAAATCAAATTTTATTGGGGGAAAAGAGGTTCAATTATTTGAGAAAAAATTCAAAAAACTGTGTAATTCTAAATACTGTATATCTGTAGCCAATGGTACTGATGCATTAATTATTTCCTTAAAATGTCTTGGTATAAAGCAAGGTGATGAGGTTATCTTACCTGCACATACTTGGGTTTCTACTGCTGGTGCAATTATAGCAGTTGGGGCGAAACCAGTTTTTGTCGACACTGATAAATTTTTCACTATTAACACAAACAAAATTGAGGCAAAAATTACAAAAAAGACGAAAGCAATAATACCAGTGCATTTATATGGTCAGCCATGCAAAATTGAGGAGATAGTAAAAGTATCAAAGAAATATAATTTAAAAATAATTGAGGATTGTGCCCAAGCGCACCTCACCAAGTATAAAAATAAAATAGTTGGAAATTTTGGACATGTAGGTACTTTTAGTTTTTTCCCAGCGAAAAATATTGGTGCCCTTGGAGATGCTGGTGCGATTATTTGTAATAATAAAAAGTTATATTCCCAAATAAAAAAATATAAAAATCATGGGTCTTTAAATAAAAATGAAAATGAAACATTTGGAATTAATTCAAGATTGGACACTATTCAAGCATGTGTATTAAACAGAAAAATAAAAAAAATTAAAACATTTAATTCAAAAAGAATTTATTTTTCAAAAATTTATAAACGTTTTCTGCAGAATAACTCTTTTATACAATTACCTAATAATAGACATAACGGATTTCATACTTATCATCAGTTTGTTATTAAAGTAAAAAAAAATAGGAATTCTTTAATCAAATTTTTAAAAAAAAAGAATATTGAGACAGGAATACATTATCCTAAAATGTTGATTAATTTAAAACCATACAGAATTTTTAAAAACGGAAGTGATTTTAAAAATTGTTTAAAATATGAAAACCAAATTCTTTCTCTACCTATGCATCCGTTTTTAAAGATTAAAGAAATAAAATATGTTTGTAATTCCATAAATTTATTTTTTAAAAGGAAGTTTTGAGATGAAAATTTTACATTTGATAAATTATTTTAATGATGGGCTAAATTATCAAGAAAATTTCTTAACTAAATATCAGGCCGATGATGGACACATGGTTCAAGTAATTACTTCCGATAGATTTTACCCTTTTGAAAATTACAATAAAATTTACCATAAATTATTGGGGAATAGATTAATTGAAAAAAGAAAATACAAAATTGAAAAAGTAGAAATTATTAGAAAAAAAGCTTACTTTGAGTCAAAAA
>MDTG01262861.1_pt1 | contig 13264 bp, 11 predicted proteins | sample 811421 | NCBI WGS metagenome assembly MDTG01 (sample SAMN05326645, study PRJNA326480) | marine metagenome | isolation source: seawater | place: Pacific Ocean: South East | collected 2011
GCAAAAGATTGACTTAATATCCTTAGAGGGTTTTTAAAATTTTTTCCTCCAGAGAAATTTCCCCAACCAAAACCGAAACTTAAGTCAAAATTATTCAATCTATAACTGGCAACAATAAATTCAGCATCATATAAATTTGTTCCAGCTAAGTCGTATATTCCAAATGCAATTGCAGGGAAATTATCCTGTTGTCTTAATTGGATTTTTGTATTGAAACCTTTATCGATATAGTCTCTTCCAAAAGATCCTTCTATATTATTTAGTGATGAGTAAAATATACTTGCTTCGAACCAGTTATATGGTGTGGCTTTAAAAACAAATTTTTTATCTGTAGCACTTTGGTGAATTGAGATGCTATAGTCTCCCTCATCATCTACTCTAGCATTAGGGGTATTTATAGCGCCCGTTAAACCAGTATAAGTATGGTTATAGTTTATCTTTATCTCTTTTTCTTTGCTTTCAAGCTCTTTTGCAAAAATTAAAATTAATAGAAACAGTAGGTTTTTATACACTTCTAGATTTTACAGCAGCGTAAGGCGATATGTAATATTTTATTGGCGAATTTGATTATGCTTCAATTATTATTTTCAAGTATGTTTAGGGATGCAGATGCAAATGCTAAGTTTGAAAGCGTTTGTGTAATTGGGAGAAGCACTGTTCTCCAATCATCCCTTATATCAATGTCTCTTGGAACAACAATTACATCACCAACATAAATTTCTAAATTTTTTCTGAAAAGCCAGTTTCGAACAGTATCAATTTTACCATCTGCTCTTATAACATAGATTGATCTTTTATCTGCAAATTGCTTAAAACCACCTGATTTTTCTATATAATCATTCAACCTATATTTCTCATTGTGTAGCAATGTTAATGGCTGCAAAACTTCTCCAATAACTGAGACACTATTTACTTTTTTAGGGATTCTTATTACATCTCCGTCTTGGAGAAAAAAGTCTTTAGTAATTGGCGAATCTAATGAAAAATCACCTGCAATCCTGCCAAGACTCTCTTTGCTAAAGTTTTGTTTTGCCAATAGCAAAATTTCAGGATTAATATTTTCACCTTCTTGCAAGTTTGCAAGCAAAAATTCATTTAATTGTTTTCTCGCAACTTCTACTGCTTCTTCATTTTTAAGTTTTACCGACTCTCTTGAAAAAATTACTATGTCTTGATCTGCTGATACTTTCAAGCCTCCTAAAAGATTATATAATTCATACAATGTTGTAGAGGAGCTTAGTATATAGTTTCCTGGTAACTGTGCCTCACCAATAACAGTCACATTTATAGGTTCCCTATCTTGAAACCTGAATGAAAGTGAATGAAATTTTTTTGACTTTAAAACCATTGATTTGTGCGAACCGATAATCACCTCATCTTCCAAAGGAGCAATGTAAGTAGTTTTGTCTTCCTCAATGTTATCCAAATCTAAACCAAGGAAACTAACTATTTCAGAAACACTGAATTCACCGAAGACTGGGAAATTTATTACTCCATTTCTGAACTGTATCTTCAATATATAGTCATTAAGCATCCTTGAAGAATTTGGATTTAATCTTTTATCAGCTGCAGGTGTATCTTCTGATGTATAAAAGAATACTTTGCTATTTTTTGATAGATTTATATCCCATGTATTCTTGTCATTAAGAGAAAATAGTTTTGAATTATTCGTATTCTCAACTATTCCAATGTATGGATTTATAACTGTGGAGAATTTTAAGTCAACTATCAAGTCTGCAAGATTTTCATATTTTGCGGAATTAAAATAGCCTGTATTTTCTAGAGGACCAAATACTCTTATTTCTAGATCTGGGCTGGTAGCTATTGAAAAAACTTCGACCATTTGAGGATTATTAAAATTATTTAGGATTATAGTTTCATCAAGATCAAAGCTTTTAGAAATAACCTTTAAATTTTCTTTATCAAAATCAATGACAGACACATTCTTTTTATTTGCTATAGGAGTTACACCCATGGCGAACTTTATTATGTCTTGTAATGTTTCTTCTTTTTTATACTCATATGTCATTGGTCTCAAAACTTCGCCACTTATTGTAATAAAGTTTGTTGTTGAACCTACAACAATAACATCGCCTTGCTGCAGGCTAATATCTTTACTTCTATCACCGTTTATCAATAGATCATATAAATCAAAAGTGTGTTCTTTACCGTTTCTTAATACTTTTATATTTCTCAAAGAAGTATATTTATTAACACCGCCTGAGTATGCCAAAACACCACTAACTGTGGTAAAAGGGTTGACTAAGTAGGTACCGGGAGTATTTATTGCTCCAATAATACTCACTTTTCTTGCGCTAAGTGATTTAAGTGATATATCTATATTTACACCTACATATGTATTCTGTATGAGTTCAGTCAATCTTTTTTGCAAGTCATCATATGTGTCTCCCGCAACTTGTATTGAACCAATTTCAGGAAAAAGAATAGAGCCATCAAGATCAACTGATAAATTAAACTTTCTTTCTCGACTTCCAGAAAGAATGATAGATATTTCATCTCTCAGTGAAATTACGTAATCATTGGGTACAGGCAGATCTGAAGTCGTATTTATGGAAGTAGGTGCGGTTTTAATATAATTGAAACCGAATGTAGACGGTTCAGCAATTTTTAACACCTTTAAGGATTCAGGTTTAGGAGAATCTTTGGAGATGTCATTCTCATCATTCTGTTCTTTGAAATTATTAGCAATTTCTTGAAAATTTTCTGGCAAAGCATTTATATTTATATTGTCTAAAGATGTTGGCAGCTCTTGGGAGTATAGGTTAATTGAAAGAAAAATTTTTACTAAGAGAAGTATTTTTTTCATAGGACGAATTTTATAACACATTTCAATTAATAAACAGTATAGGTGGACTTCCTATTTAGAAATAGGTAAATATAACTAATTAAACCAGAAATTAAGAACGATAAGCTTATGCCGTTATAACCTATAAATATATAAAGTATAGGGTTTAGTATAATTAAATTTATTACAAACATAACTTGGGATTTTAAATTTAATCTATAGAAACCAAGAACCTCATTAATTGAAATTTCTAATTGGCTCACGAATCTTAAAAAAGAATATGTAGCTAAAAAAATAAATGTAGTGGTCAATGGAATTGTGAGAAATAAATCCTGAAAGCTCCAGAAAAGAAAGAAAAAACTGAACCCTAGCACAATTGCTGAAAGCAATATGATGTACCTAGCCTTAATAATGCTAAAATTTTTATGTAAATAAGAGATTAAAACTGGTTGAAAGAATAAAAAGGATGCACTGAATATTGCAAAAATTCTTTCTTCTAATCGAAATAGTGCTATTTCTTCTGACTTTGCAAATAAAATCATAAAAATTGGATAACCATTTATGTAGAAATATCCAAGTAAATTATTTTTTATGATTGTTGTATTTTCAAAAAATACATATGCACTCTTTTCTTGATTTCTATTAAGCACATAAAATAATAAGAGAAATGCACATAAGATAAATATTGGAAGCGATAAAGATAATACTGAAACTGAATTATTTATGTAGAGAATTAAAAGTAAAATAATTACATTTTGTAATCCTGAATCTAGCAAAGCTGAAAATATTAATTTACCTTTTGTTTTAAAAAAACTTGAAGTAACTTTTGTAATAAAAAAGATGGGCAGAAATAAAGCAAGAACTGAATATTTAATACTAATATTAAGAGCCCATAACAATAAAACAAAGGAAACAATAGAAAGAATATATTGATAAATTTTGGTTCGAGAAAAAATAAATTGAGTTATTTCATATGAGTTTTCAATTTTATCCTTAAGCCTTATAACAGTAACGGGAAAACCTTCATTGTAAAGAACAATCAATAAAAATAGAAAAGCTATTGCACTTATAAAAAGGCCTGCTTCTTGCTGAGAAAAATAAATATTTAAAAATATTGCAAGAACTAAAGTCATAGCAACATTTATCGATTTAAAAAATAAGTAAAAAAAAATTTTCATTACAATGAAGGATTAAAGTTCAATAATTGATAGCAGCTCCTCATTTTTTTTGTTTATATCAAATCTTTTTGATGCAAGCTTTCTGCCCTTTTTCCCCATCTCAACAACTGATTTTTTGTTGAGTATGAAAAACTCCATTTTTTCAATGAGCTGTTTTCGATCAGAAACTATGAAACCCGTTGTTCCATTTTTAACTGTGTCAATACAACCAGGCTGATCATATGTGATAATTGGCCTACCAACAGCTATAGCTTCCTGAAGCACTCTTGGAACTCCTTCTCTATATCTGGATGGTAAGACCATTACAGAGCAATTGGAATAGAATTTGTAGATATCATTTACATAACCTTCATAGTTAATAATCCCTTTTTTAACATAATAATGCATATCTTCCTTACTTATTTCACTCGCTTTTGGTTCAAAATCGCCAAGTACTGTGAAAATAGTCTCAGGGTATTTTGACTTTATATGTTCAGCTGCTTTCATAAAATGTACAATTCCTTTACTTTTTAACAACCTTCCTACAAATAAAAAATTCAAATTTTGAGGAAATTCAGAATTAAACTTAAATTTTTCAAGATCTACACCAATACCTCCTAAATTAACAATTTTGTTACTGGATGCTATTTTTTTTTCTAAGAGATAGTTTTTATCGTCTAAATTTAAAACTATTATTTTTACAACAAGAAAACTTACCAGCCTTAACAAGGTGACTACAATTCTTCCGGTGAGAGATTTTTTAAATCGGTAATTATCATCGTAATATGCAATTCCAAGCCCTTCAATCATTGCAATTACTTCTCTAACACTTGCTGCTTTTCCTGCTAAGCTTCCATAAATTATAGGTTTAATGAAATAACAGAAAATCTTATCAGGATTAACTTCCTTAATAATTTTATATAAAGATTTTATCGACTTGAATTCATTTAATGGATTTAGGCTAAATCTTTCACCCTCATATCTGTGCGTTATAACACCAATAGAATGCAGCAATCTAATCTCATGTTCTTCAAAGCCAGTGCAACAAAGATGAACTTCATAATTTTTTGAAAGCAAAAGTTTAAAAAACTCTAATCTGAAATTTACAGCTGATCTACCAAGCCCACCAACAAAGAGAATTTTTTTTAACATTTTAACTGGAGTATCTCCTATGACTATACACTGCATAAATTAACATAATAGATATCCAAAATAGTTCATTCCTAATAAAGTTTGCAAATAACGCAATTATTAAAAGTGGCACCAAAACACAAAGCCCATCCAAGTTTAATTTTAAAAAGAAATCTGACATAAATATTAATGAAATAATTAAAGTGAAGCCTAAAAAGAAGCCCATAGAATAAAAAAGTGACAATGGAGTGTTGTGAATTTCTTCACCATAAAGATATTCAAAATCTCCATAACCTCTTCCTAAAATGATATTCTCCTGAAAACTCTCTATTGATTGCAAAAAATATTCTGGCCGATCGCTATCAAAGAAGGCACCCCGATCTAGAAGAGTTAATATTCTTACACTTTCAAAATTACTTCCCAAAGCTTCGAGAAAAAATTCGATATTTAAAATTATAAGAAAAAGAGCTAGATATAGTGCAAGCAAAGAAAAAAAATGTTTTTTTAATATAAATATAAAATTTATACCAATAAAAAAAGCAACTACTGCTTTTCTTCCTCCAGCAAAGAAAAGTTGCGCCAACAAAGCAACTATAATCATCAAAGCAATAAATTTATGTGAATTACTAAAATTTTCAATTTGCATTAAAAGTAAAAAAATTAAAGCAATAGAAAAAATTTGCACATTTCCAGGATGGTCAGTAAATCCAGTAAACCTTAAAGAATTAGCAAATACTATTCCAACACCATATGCATAGAGAATAATTGGCAATACTGAAACTACAAAAAGAATAAAAAGAAAAAAAGTCCCATCAAGTTTAAAGTAATTAGAAAATGAAAAATTTGTTACTACAAAAAAAGTTATTACTGCAGCTATAATTTTTATATAGTTGAGAAGATTTGCGTTACCCTCAAATGAATGAATTGTATAATTAGCAACTAATGAAGTTATGGCAAATAGCAGCATTATAAATTTAATTTTAGATACAGAAATTCTGTCGAGATTTGTAAAAACTAGTAAAGAAATAGGCAATAAAGCCAAACTTAGAGCAGATGGCAAAAACTGAAATGGTAAAAAAATTATTGAACACTTTATCAAAGCTTCGTTAACGAAGTTCCTACTCAAGATATGAGGTGTGGCATTGCTTGCAATCATTTTAAAGAATTATAAATTTTTATATCTTCAGAATAATATTTATTGATAATGTCATTTAATTTATGCTCATCTATACATAAATCAGAAATATTTTTATTTTTTATTCTTTTAGGATTGAAGTCTACTGATTTAGTTTCCAAGTATTTTCTTACATCATCCATTCTCTCTACAAGACCTATAAAATCAAAAGCATCAAGATTCCCCAAAAAGAAACTCTGTGTTTTAAAAATTGGGTCCCTATCTTCATCATCTGTCTTATCTAAATAAATTTTTAATTCATCTAAACTGTTCTCTGGTGTAAATAATGGCCCATTATATTGCCCTTCGTTGGTACCGCGTGATACGGCATATTTTATTGAGCTTCTTATTCTTGACCTTGGCTCTCTTATTACTGTGAAATAATCGTAATCATCTCCAAATAAGCTAAATAAATAATTAAATGGCATATGACCAAGATTTCTTCCGTATAGTTTTTCAGAAATAGATGATCCAGCAGCTTTAGCTACGTGAATGAAGATTAATTTATTTTTATATTCTGGTTTTCTGTAATGATAAGAAAGAAAATTAGAGATTTTAGGCAGGTGAGTCCTAAATTTTTTTCTTGCCCAAATTAAAAAAAAAGTTAAAAATGACAAATGTTTATTTAGAAATTGTTTAATTTTAAGAATATTTTTCCGCATAGATTAATTCTTTCTAAATGCATTTATTAGACCTAATAAGAAACCGACTAATAAGCCGAATATAAATATGAAAACCCTAACAGGTTTATAGTGCAATTCAGAAACTAGCGGTGGATCGATAGTTTTAAAAACATATTCTTCATTCGATTCAACTAACATCAAAACTTGTGTTTGTTGTTTAATTAGGTTGGAAAGAGCGTCTTTAACTTCAGCTAGATTTGTATTAGTTAACTGTTCTTTTAAGAAAGCAATGGATTTTAGAGCACTTTTTTTGTCATTTTCCCTCATTATTTCATTTATTTCTACGACGCTTCCTTCAGCCCAATTTTTTGCAATGTAAGGGGATATGTGTTCAACAGAAATCACTACGAAACCATTATCTTCATTTTCAGTAACAGAATATAGTTCAGTAAATTTTTCAAATGCTTCTTGTGAGCTTGGAATCTGTTTATATGGAAAATCAACATCTCTAACCCATTCACCTGTTTTAACGTTAAAGACGTCACTGTCATAATTAATTTGATTAGTCTCAGGATCCCAACTTTTTGCTGCAAATAAATCTTTTAACTCAATTGTTCCATCAAGTAGAACTTCAAAAAAGGCGAAGGATCTTAGCCTCTCTGTAGCCTCAATTATTTTTGAAGGAGCATTTTCATCTAAGCCCAAATTTAAACCAGGTAATGTATTAAGCTCTAATAAACTTGAGCTTAAATTGCTCTCTGGATTCACTGGCGCTACTACTGCTTCTGTTCTGTAAATATTTGAGAAGGCCAAAGAAATTAAAAAAAATATCAATCCAAATGTTATCGAGTAGACAACAAGCTTTATCTTATTTGATTTTATAATGCTTAATATTCCTAATAAGTCATAGTTTTCAAAATTACTTTCTTTCATTTTTACTTCTTCTAGCTTGGTGCCCAGGGCCGGACTTGAACCGGCACGAAGTTTCCTTCGAGGGATTTTAAGTCCCTTGTGTCTACCAATTTCACCACCTGGGCAGCAAGCTCAAATTTTATCATCAAATGATACATTTTGCTCAGCCTCCCGATGATCAAGTTCAGTATATTCAGATCTGATTTTATTATTTTTTTTTATAGCAGATTTAAGTATTGATAAATCTACATTTAATTCATCTGCGTACTTCACCAAAGCAAGACTATCCTTTGGGAAGCAGGCACCACCAAAACCTTTTTTTCCATCATGGCCTGGAACATTCATATGGCTTTTTCCAATTCGTTTATCTTTAGATACAGACTCAGTAAATTCTTTCCAACTGCTTGACACACCTAACTTTTCAAAAAGATGATTTAACTCATTAAAATAAATAACTTTAGTTGCTAAATAAGTATTGATTGCATATTTTATCAATGAAGCTGTTTTTAAATCAGTGAATATATATTCGTTTGATTTACATTTAGAGTGATTCTTGTATATCAACGATACATTCATAGCTATTTCTTTGTCACCACCAAGAATTATCATTTCTGAATTAATAAAATCATTATTTGCATGTTTCTCTCTAAGGAATTCAGGATTGTAAATTATTTTGCTATCTATCTTTGAGATATCATCAATTGTTGACGGGGTAACAGTGCTTTTTAAAACTTTAATTGCTGATGGGCAATACTTAAGTATTTCAGAAACTACATTAACAACTATTGATGAATCTTGAGATCCATCATCCCCCATTGGCGTAGGCACGCATATAAAAATAATATCAGGTTCTATATCTATAAGACTATCTATGGTTGTTCCGTTTTTTGGATCGATGATATATTTCTTAACATTTTCACTAAATCCAAAATCTGTTGCCCTTCCAACAAAGCCATGACCAATAATTGCTAGCTTAAGATAATTTTTATTTTGTGTATTCATTATGCCATTCTATGAAATTTAAAATTCCATTTTCAAAATTAACTTTTGGATTATATCCTAGTATCCTTTGTGCTTTTTCGATAGATGCATGGGTGTAAAATGATTCATTTATTGAATCTTTAGACACAACAGATATATCTTTACTTAATTTCAATTTTTTTCTAATTTCCTCAAGCAATTCTAAAGTTGATACTGGCTTATTATTTCCTAAATTAAAAATTTCGTGAGAGCCTAAGTCATTTTTATGGGAAATGTAATCTATGCTTGAAATTATTCCATCTACTATGTCATCAATATATGTCATATCTCTATACATGAGACCATTGTTATATAGCGTAATAGGTTTTTTATTTTTAAGTTGCTCAGTAAATAAATAATATGCCATATCAGGCCTACCCCATGGGCCATAGACTGAAAAAAATCTTAGCCCAACCATATCTACATTATTTTTTATGCTATTTCTTTGAGCATATTCTTCATTATGAAGTTTTGATTTTCCATAAACTGATTTAGGCATAATTTTGCTTGTGTTCTCACAGAACGCACCATTGTTTTCATCCGAGTAAACTGAACTGCTTGAAGCATATATAATTTTATTGATATTTTTTTTCTTGCAAAAATTACAAAAAAATTTAAAACCATCTATATTTGTATCTTTATACAAATGCTTTCTATCTTTGTGTACTCTAACACCAGCTTGTGCTGCAAGATTAATAGCCACATCAAATTCATGAGATATATCATCTAAATTATGAATATTGGTTTGGTAAAAAGTAAAACTATCTGAATCTAAAAGTTCTTTTCTTCGCTTTTTAAGTTGTGGATCATAGTGGTTGTTATGATCGTCAATACCTATAACCTCAAAACCCTTAGAAATTAAATTTTTAACAAGATGATAGCCAATAAATCCAGAAGACCCTGTGACCAATATCCTCATAAAATTAATTTTTCTGATGCAGATGAGATAAAACAGGGATTAAGAAGTTTTTCTTTATTGTATAGCAATCTATTTTTTTCAATATCTACCAAAAATCCGCCTGCCTCAGTTAGAACAAGATCTGCAGCACATGTGTCCCATTCCATTGTAGGGCCAAACCTAGGATAAAGATGCGCTGCACCTTCTGCTATTTTACAAATTTTTAAAGAGCTGCCAAATTGCAATAAATTTATGTCATGATTCGATGAAATCATATCTATAAAATTCTGAGTCTTCTTATTTAGGTGTGATTTGCTTGCAACTAAGTGCACTAAATTATCGATGTTATTGTTTATATTGATCTTTCTATTATTTTTTGTTGCGCCTTGATCCTTTTTTGCAATAAATAACTCTTCCCTAGCAGGTGCATAAACAATAGAAAATATAGGTCTATCTTTCATACATAAAGCAACATTAATTGTGTAATCACTTCCTCCTGATATGTATTCTTTGGTTCCATCAATAGGATCTATGCACCAAAAAAAATCCCATTTTTTTCTTTTTTTAAAAGGAATCTCCTCATTTTCTTCTGATATTACATTTGTATAGTCAGTGCTTAAAAAAAATTTATTTAGCTCACCATTTATTAAAATATCTGCTTTTGTTATTGGTGAGCTATCTTCTTTGAAGTCTATATTGAGATTAGATTTTCTTAAGAGTTCTGCTTCCTTGCCCAAATCACATACTATTGAGATCAGATTTTTAAGACTAACATTGGATAACATGTTACTTGTTTAAATTTGTTTTTCCGAACTTAATATAGTTAACCCAAACACGCTCATGTATAAAATAAAGTACAAATTTAATTACAAGGTCAGCAAAGAAAACCATTCCTATAGCTTTAGCAGGTAGCCCAAAAGCATATGCAATAATTGTTGTGACAATTGAAGCTATGATTCTCCATGATAAAGCTTTTATGAGGCTTCTTGTTTTAGTCTCTGATGACATTTTTTTCCTTTAAGTATTCTAATATTTTTTTTACCGCTTTTTCAGCTGAAGTGTCTTTAGTGTTAATTTTAATATTTGGTGATTCAGGCACTTCATATGCTGAACTTACTCCAGTAAAATTTGGAATTTTTCCTTCTATTGCTTTCGCATAAAGCCCTTTTGGATCTCTTGATTTTACCGTTTCAAGATCTGCATCAATATGAATCTCTATGAAATCTTCATCTGTAAATAAATTTTTTATTGCCTCTCTGTCTTTTTTATAAGGAGAGATGAATGAAGCTAAGACCACAATACCAGCATCATGTAAAATCTTTGCAACTTCGCCAACTCTTCTTAAGTTCTCGATTCTATCTTCCTTTTTAAAACCTAAGTCTTTATTTAATCCATGACGTAAATTATCTCCATCAAGCAAATAAGTAACAATACCATTTGATGATAGTTTCTTTTCTAGACTGTTAGCAATAGTTGACTTGCCTGAACCACTTAAACCAGTAAACCAAACAACAAATGATTTTTGATTGAGAATTTTTTCTCTTTTTTGTCTAGTAATTTCAGTATCTTGCCATTTGACATTTGTAGCTCTTCTTAAGTCATGCTTAATTGTTCCCGCAGCAACAGTTAGGTTGCTCTTTTTATCTATTAAAATGTAGTTTCCGAGTGTTTTATTTTCAATGTATGGTAGCAAACATAATTCGTTATCCAGTAACAGCTCACATTCTGCAATATCATTCATTTCCAATGAGCCGGCAGCAATTTTTTCATAATTGTTTATGTTAATTTTATTTTTTATCTTTATGATCTCACAGCCTGTTTGCTTGTTTCCAGATTTTAAGATGTATGACCTATTAGGAAAGCAGGCTTCCTCATTAAACCAAATTAAGTTTGCTAGAAATGCATTACTTTTTTCAACTTTATAACTTTTGTTAAATAAAATATCGCCTCTTGAAATATCTATTTCTTTATTAAGCGTGATTGTTACAGCATCACCTTCATTACAGGATTCAACATTTTTATCTGCTATATAAATTTCATTTACATTAGCAGCCTGAAGTGAACTTGAAACAATAATTTCATCATTTACTGCCAATGAACCTGAGCTAATTGTCCCACTAAAACCTCTAAAATTTAAATTAGGTCTGTTTACATATTGAACTGGCATTGAAAATATATCTTTTTTTGTTTTGTCTATATTTATTGATTCAAGCATGCTCATCAAAGGCTTATCAGAATACCAAGGTGTTTTAGGTGAATTTTTTATTATATTATCGCCTCCAAGTGCTGAGACCGGTATAAAACTTACTTCATCAAATTTAACTTCTGAGAGAACAATCTTTTTATAATCATCAGTAATTTGTTCAAATACATCTTTCTCGAAATTTATTAAATCCATTTTATTAACCGCAACAATGATCTTTTTTATTCCGACAAGATTTGCTATGAATGAGTGTCTCTTGGTTTGAGGTAAAATACCATTTCTTGCATCAATAAGGATAATTGCTATTTCTGCACTTGATGCTGCAGTAACCATATTTCTGGTGTATTGCTCATGTCCTGGTGAATCTGCAACTATAAACTTTCTTTTTTCGGTACTAAAAAATCTATAAGCAACATCAATTGTTATACCTTGCTCTCTTTCAGCTGCTAAACCATCAACTAATAAGGCAAAATCTATTTCACCCCCTTGAGTGCCAATTTTTTTTGAATCACTTACCAAACTATCAACCTGATCATCAAAAATCAAATGAGCCTCATATAACATCCTACCTAGCAGTGTGCTCTTTCCATCATCTACGCTTCCACAAGTAATGAACCTTAATGTGTCGAGAGCATTTTGTTTGTTTATGAATTTTCTTATTTCTGTATTCTTGCTCATTAAAAGTACCCTTCTTTTTTCTTTTGCTCCATTGAAGCATTTTCATCTTTATCTATTGCTCTGCCTTGTCGTTCACTTGAAGTAGATTTCAATAATTCCAAAACTATCTCCTCCAAAGTAGATGCATTAGACTCGACTGCTCCTGTAAGTGGGTAACATCCAAGAGTTCTAAACCTAACTATTTTTTCAACAATAGTCTCGCCATCTTTAAGCTGCAATCTATCATCATTAACATCAAGCAACATCCCGTCACGTTCAATTACTTTTCTTTTTTTAGCAAAATATAGTGGAACGATATCTATTTTCTCTTCATAGATGTATTGCCATACATCAAGTTCTGTCCAATTTGATAACGGAAAAACCCTAATTGATTCTTTTGTATTCTTTCTAGTATTAAAGTTATTCCATAATTCAGGTCGTTGATTTTTTGGATCCCAAGAATGTTTTTCTGATCTAAAAGAAAAAATTCTTTCTTTTGCTCTTGATTTTTCTTCATCTCGTCTTGCTCCACCAAAAGCAACATCAAAAGCATTCTCATCCAAAGCCATCTTGAGTGCTTGTGTTTTCATAATATCTGTATGCACTTCAGAGCCATGATCTAAAGGGTTTATGTTTTCTTCGACTCCTCTTGGGTTGGTAAATACTTTGAGTTCAAAATTACC
>MDTG01123345.1_pt1 | contig 13263 bp, 11 predicted proteins | sample 811421 | NCBI WGS metagenome assembly MDTG01 (sample SAMN05326645, study PRJNA326480) | marine metagenome | isolation source: seawater | place: Pacific Ocean: South East | collected 2011
AATGGTGATCCCGCTGTGACTCGAACACAGGACCCTCTCCTTAAAAGGGAGATGCTCTAACCAACTGAGCTACGGGACCGTCCTTCGTAGGGTTCGTAATTTAAGGTAATTGAGTTTAAGTGTCAAACAAAAAACCAAAAAATATTACAAGATTCTTTACGTAATACAGCATTTAAAATAAGTTCCATGTGCTTGAATATTTATAGGTAAATAATGCAAAACCAAGAACAATTTACATACGGAAAAACTGCTTCTCTCCACACTTTGGGGTGTAGGTTGAACTCTGCGGAAACAGCTCAGTTGACTCAAAATTTCACAAAAAGAGGTTACCGTATTGTTCCATTTGGTGAGGCTTCTGACGTTGCTGTTGTAAATACTTGCACAGTAACAGATCAGGCGGATAGTAGTTGCAGAAATCTTATTAGAAAAGCGAAGAAAAATTCTCCTGAAGGACGAGTAGTTGTTGTTGGTTGTTATGCTCAAATGGAGCCAGATGCTATTGCCGAAATTGAAGGTGTCGATCTTATTTTAGGCACTAATCAAAAATACAGAATTTTTGAATATCTTGATACGGAAGAAGAGCTTGTCATCAACGTGGATATGGATAAAGAGTTTCATGGAGCCGCTACGACACCTGAAGATTCTCACACTAGAGCGTTCCTAAAAATTCAAGACGGTTGTAATTATATTTGCAGCTTCTGTATTATCCCTCAAGCACGCGGCAGAAGTCGAACGATTAGTACTGATCAATGTCTTGTTGAAGCGAATAGACTTGTCTCTAACGGCTTTAAAGAAATTATTCTTACTGGTGTTAATATAGGAGAGTATACGAGGTCATCGGGAGAGAGCTTTGAAGAGCTTGTTAAAAGACTTCTTGATGTTAATGGCCTTGAGAGATTGCGCTTAAGTTCCGTTGAGCCAAACACTGTGACAGAGGAATTATTAAAAATTTTATCTGAAAGCCCAAAGGCGATGGATCATTTCCATCTTCCTCTACAAAGTGGAAGTGATCAGATTTTAAAACTAATGAGAAGAAAGTATTCGATCTCTGAATATAAAGAAAAGCTAATGATGGTAAAGGATTACTTTCCTGCAGCTGGCATTGGCGCAGACATTATTACGGGCTTCCCGGGAGAGACGGACGAAGAGTTTGAAAAAACAATGAGCTTTCTTCGAGAAAACCCAATCACACATTTTCACCCATTCCCGTATTCAAAAAGAAAAAATACACTCGCTGCAAAAATGGATTGCCATGTTCACCCAACGGCCAAAAAACGCCGAATGCAAGAACTAATTTCTTTAGGCGAGGCGAAGCTTTCAGTTTTTACAGAGGATCAAGTTGGTACAATTAGCGATGTCCTGTTTGAGAGAAAAAATAAGCTAGGGCTATGGGAAGGGTACTCGACAAATTTTGTAAAAGTTTTAGTTGATAGTCAGAAAGACTTATCAAATAAGGTTTTTGAAGTGGAGTTAAAAAAATTTAACGATGGCCGTCTTTTTGGAGAGTTATTATAAATAATTCTTAAGAAATTTAATTTCAGATCTTTCCGGTCCATGCGCCAAAATACCAACTTTTGTTTCACAAAAATTTTCAATTAAATCAATATAGTCTCTTAACTCTTTTGAGATTTCATCTCCCTCAAATTTATCTTTGAATGGAGTCATTTCTTTGTAAATTGGTGTCACTTTTGAAAGGTCTATTCCCGGATAGGCACAATCAAGCTTTTCACCTTTATATTCGTATCCAATACAGACTTTCAGTTCATCAACTTCTGTTAAGACATCACACTTTGTAAGCGCTAAAGAGGTTAATGAAGAACATTTAATTGAATATTTAAGAAGTGGTAGATCTAACCAGCCACACCTTCTTTTTCGACCTGTTGTTGCTCCAAATTCCCCACCAATTCTTTGGATTTTCTCTCCAAGGTCATCATGAAGTTCAGTAGGAAAAGGCCCTTCCCCAACTCTTGTCGTGTAGGCTTTTGTTATTCCAAGAACTTCCTCAACATTACCTTTAGGAGTACTTGCACCGGTGAAGATACCTCCATAGCTTGTGGAGGAACTAGTAACAAACGGATAAGAGCCGTAATCAATATCTAAAAGTACTCCTTGAGCACCCTCATAAAGGATATTCTTTTTCTCTCTTCCAGCTTTATCAATAATGGAAAAGCTATCGCAGGCAAACTCTTTAATTTGTTGTCCAAGATCAAACAGTCGTTGCGCCTCTTCTTCAACCGCAGGAATTTTGGTGTCATAGAGGTTTTCAAGAATGAATTTTTTTTCAGAGAGTTGATGATTAAGCTTTTCTGTTAATTTATCAAGGTTAAAAAGGTCGTAAAGTTTTAGTCCTCGTCTTGCAATCTTGTCCTCATAGCAAGGGCCAATACCTTTCCCCGTTGTTCCGATTTTTACAGGGCCTTTTGCTTCACGGGCTCCATCAAGAAGCTGGTGGTAGCTTGTTATAATAGAGCAATTTAAAGAAACGCCAAAGTTAGATGGAGTAATCTTAACACCAGCAGACTTTATTGTATTAAGTTCATCGATTAAAGCAGAAGGAGAGAGTACAACTCCATGAGCAATAAGGGATAGGCAGTGTAAGTGCAGAATTCCTGATGGAATTAGATGAAGAACAATTTTCTTGTCTTCTACAATGATGGTGTGTCCCGCGTTGTTGCCTCCTTGAAAGCGTACAACTAAGTCAGATTTCGCGGCCAAAAGATCAGTGATTTTGCCCTTTCCTTCGTCGCCCCACTGGCTACCAACAATTGCGAGAGTTTTCATTTACTTTACCTCGTTTAGAAGATTTCCATTGATGAAAAACTCTTTTAGCTGGGATGCGGCCATAAGGCCAACCCTTATTTGAGCCTCGGCGGTGGAGGCTCCCAGGTGAGGGGTAAGAAGAACATTTGGCATGTTGATGAATGGAGAGTTTGAATCAAGGGGCTCTTGCTCAAAGACATCAAGGGCTGCTGCGGCAATACTGCTATTACTTAGTGCTTTAGCTAGGGCTTCTTCGTCAACGACTCCTCCTCTGGCAGCATTAATCAGTATCGCTGATTTTTTCATTAAGTTTATGAGCTGCTCCCCAACAAGCCCCTTTGTTTGTTCATTTAAGGGTGTGTGGACTGTAATAATGTCTGATTTCTGGAAAATTTCCTCAAGGGTTGCTTTTTGATAGTTAGGTTCAAGGTCACCTTCTATAAAAGGATCATAGAACAATATATTCGGTTCGAAGCCTGAGATTCTCTTTGCGACAATTTTTCCAATTCTGCCAAAGCCAACGAAACCAACAGTTTTCTTCCAAAGCTCATTTCCTGCAAAGAGGCTTTTTTCCCACTTTCCTTTTGTCATAGAGGCGTGAGCTGTATGAGTTTTTCTCAAAGTGGTCATTATTAAAGATACAGCATGCTCGGCAGCACTGTTTGAGTTTGCTCCAGGTGTGTTGGAAACCTTTATTCCTTTATCACTGCAATACTTCTTATCAATATTGTCAGTGCCTTCCCCTGCCCTGATAACATACTTAAGATTTGGAAGTTGGTTAATTAAATCTTGGTCTACCATTGTTGCGGATCTTACAACTAAGCCATTTACCTTTTCTCCAAGTGAGATCAAATTTTCACGACTAAGTTTCTTCTCGGGGTGGATTTCTAAGTTGCTCTCATCGCTAAGCTCTCTGAATATTTTTTCATCAAATCCATCGGATATAACGATATAGGGGGTGTCGCTCATATGGGTCTCTCCTGAATTAATCCTCGAAATTATACAGGTTTAATTTATCTCATGAAAATTAAAAACTTTTAAATTGGGTAATTTTTGAAGTAGAGGCTATTGATCTTGCTTTTGAAGTTGTGAGTTGAGCTTTTTTAGGATCTCGACTTGGTCTTTTTTATTCAAGGCTTTGAAAAGGTGAATGATTTTTGATTTTTTTCGAAGGTTCGAAATACCAGACTTAGTTTCAGATATTTTAGAAATAATTTTAGACTTTGGAGCTTGAATTTCAGAGGTGTGATCGGTGCGGTCAACCTTTTTGGCAACAAAAATGTAAATAGCAATAAAGCCAACTACCATTCCAACAAGACCGAACATTAATGAATCCAAGTACGCCCCTCTAATTTAATAAATACTTTTTCGGAAGTTAAAGGATTTACTTAAAATGAGGGGCTAAAAAAATAATTATTTATTTAGAGGACTTCTAATTCTTAAGTGTTTGAACTTCGAGGTGAGCTTTATTTGCGGAATCATTCTCGGCTTTCCGCTTCTTGTATAATACTTTTTAGTTCTGCAGGTACTATCCTCATATGATGCCTTACTTAAAATATTAGAGTTTACTATTTTACCACTTATGGAGTCTATCTCTATTTCTGCTCCATTGTCCCATTTAAATGTTAGGCTATCTTCTTCGGGGACTAAGGCCATTTTACTTCGTCCTAAATTTAATCTTCTAGCGCGGAAAGTAGAATTATAGTAAGTATCATTATCAGCCAGGTCTAAAACGAAAATGTAGGCTTTACGTCTGTACTTTTCACTCAGGCCTCCAAATTGAATACTTCTACTTGTTAATTCTCCATTTTGAGTTTCACATAATGGATTGTTAGGAATTCTCCACCTGCCTTTTAGGCTGTAAGCGATCATTTTTCCATTCTCATTACGAATCTCTTTATAGTCGATAGGTTTTACTTCCTGACAAACTCCATTCAGCGTTCTGAATTCTCTAGAGTTAGATGTAATAGTTAAAGAGTTTGAAATTTTCTTTTTTGACTTGATTGATAACTTACATGCCGGAATTTTACTTAACTTACCAACACCTTGTAACTTCTGGCAGCTTTGGATTTTGTTGTTAAGGCTTATCCACTTATTAATTTTAGAGTCGAGATTTTCTTTATTTTCAAATGCTTTTTCCTGCTGGCCGTACCTTATGGAATATTCAATCCCTTTGGCGGTTTTGTTCATTTTAGAAATATTATCTTCAGTGCACACTTCTTCCGAAGGGCAGTAGACTGTCTCTTGGGCAAGGCTTACTTGAACTGAAAATAATACCAGTAAGGTAAAGGTATAGCTCGTTTTCATTGGACTCAACTCCTAATTAAAAATTAATCAGTTACAAGGAGCATGCCAATTTTTTTAGGCAAATTAACGAGTATTTATAAATAATTTTTGTATATATTTACTTCAGTTGCTTATATATCGAGATGTTTTAAGTCTATTGAGCAGTAGGTATAAAAGTATTGATGGGGAACCAATAAGAAAAAAAAGGGTGAGAAATAAAGCTATCGTTTTTCTATTTCGTCTTTCTTGTGATGCCAAATAAAAAAAACACGAACCTGTAATAATTAAATCCCAAAAGATTTGGTCTCCAACAAGTGGGTTTATAGGCGGGAAAAAACTGAAGTAGTTGACCTCAGAGATAAACCAAAACTGTAGAGTATATAACGAAAAGAAAATAAGTACTGCGACCAAGATGTAGGAAGTTTTATGCCTCATGAGATAGTTTCTGGAAATGATCACCTAGGCTATCGAGAACTTCTTTTTCTGGTACAAGTTTTCGATAGTTGATACCAGCAAGGTCGAATATCTTTCTAGCGATACGGTTATTTTCAGTATCTCGGTATTTATCGTTGAGATAAATTACCTCTTTTATTTTTTTGGAGGCAATAAGTTTTGCACACTCATTGCAGGGGAATAATGTTACGTAGACTCTAGTTCCTTCTAGAGATCTACTTGCGTGCATAATTGCGTTTGCTTCACTATGAACAACATATCCATATTTTTGAAACTCAAGTCCTACGCTAGTGTCTCGCCCCCAGGGGATTTTTGATTCATCAATTCCAGCAACCATACCATTGTAGCCCATTGTAATTTGGTGGTTATTTTCATCAACGATGACACACCCTACCTTGGATGATGGATCTTTTGAGCGGAAGCTGGCCATCATCGCCTGAAGCATGAAGTATTCATCCCAGGAAATTTCAGAGTTCACTCTAATAAAGTTTGTTTGCATTTTTTCTTTGATCGTAGATTTTTCCATAATTACTATGCTCCGGGATCATATTCTACGTGACAAAAACCTCTTCGAAAACAGTAGAAGGGGCTTCTCAACTGCAATATGAGATACAATGGCAAAAATTAGAATAAATATGATGTTTTGTGGGTAAGCCTGTGTGAAGCTAAGAGGAGAAACCTCTCCTCCCTTTAATGGTAGGAAGAATTGTTGCCATAAGTAAATTGAATATGACCAAACTCCTATTTTTGAAAGCGCCTTATTATCAAATATAACTTTACTAAATTTATTTGGGTTAATACTTGTTGAGTAGATCGCGAGGGTAACAATGAAGGGGTAGTAAAAGCCTTTAAGCTTTGTTGTTGTTAAAGTTGTGATAATAAATAAGCCTACAAAGAATGTTTGGTATTTTTGAATCAGTGCTTTTAGTTTTCTATGACTATATTTATATTCAAAAAAGCCTATGACTGAGCCTAATAAGATAAATCTTATTTCAATAAGCCTTCCTAAAACGGCTTTCGTATGGGCTTCTAGCAGATAACCCTTCATGTAGAATAGCTGTAGCAAAATTAAGGACGTTAAAAAAAGCGCTCCAAGGGTGAGGGCAATTTTTCTCAGGTTTGAAACACAGAAAAACAAAGCGCTTTGGAAAATATAGAAATACTCTTCAAGACATAGGCTCCATATATGAACGGTATATGTGCCATTAAGTCCAACAGGGACGTGAGCGTATTTTAGAAAAATAGAACACAAAAGAATTTCATTTATCGTTATTACATCATTAGAAAATGAGCAGATAAATAGGACGAAAAGGTAAACATAAAACGGAGGGAATATTCTGAAGAACCTTTTTATTAAAAACTCTTTCAACGAAAAGTTTCCATATTTATTAACTTCTTGGATTACTCTGCTTGTAATTAAAAAGCCCGATATGACAAAAAATACTCTCACCCCGTCTAGGCCCACTTCTTTAAAATGATTATAAAGGTAGTCTGGGACAAGGTTGAATGGGAAAAGCACATGATTAAATGAAATGAACTGATCTCTGATGTGTTGGATAATGACAAGGATGACACTTATTCCTCTCCAGCCATTTAAGGAGTGTAGGTAAAAGGCTTTTTTTTCATTTTTTTTCATTTAGTAAATTATAAACATAGTAACAAAAAAAATATATTCATTCTTCTTAACAAAAAAAAGCCCGAGGAATAAACCTCGGGCTTTGTTCGTTGCTTAATTCTTTGCTCTTAAAGAAGAGGAGCAATAACAAGTGCAACAATAGACATCAATTTAACTAGGATATTCATTGCTGGACCTGAAGTATCTTTGAATGGGTCACCAACGGTGTCGCCAGTAACAGCAGCTTTGTGTGCCTCTGTGCCCTTTGTTTCACCTTCAATATGACCTTGTTCAATTGCTTTTTTTGCATTATCCCAAGCACCGCCAGCGTTAGCCATAAATAGCGCCAGTAAAACGCCTGTAACAGTCGCACCAGCAAGCATCCCGCCTAGAGCTTCTTTTCCTAAAAGAAAACCAACTAGGATTGGAGAAATGATAGCAACAACACCAGGAAGAACCATTTCTCTTAATGACGCATTGGTTGCAATTTCTACACATCTTTCAGTATCTGGCTTGCCAGTTCCTTCCATAATTCCTGGAATTTCTCTGAACTGTCTTCTCACTTCTTCAACCATTTCTTGAGCAGCAGAACCAACGGAGCTCATTGTGTTAGCGCCAACAAAAAATGGAATTACGCCACCGATTAGAAGTCCAATAACTACTGTTGGCTCCATTATATTTATCATTTGTAGGTTAACTGCACTTGAGTAAGCAGAGAACATTGCTAGTGCTGTTAGTGCAGCGGAACCAATCGCAAAACCTTTTCCAACAGCAGCTGTTGTGTTTCCAATTGAGTCAAGACCGTCAGTAATTGCACGAACTTCACTTCCAAGCTCACTCATTTCAGCGATTCCACCAGCGTTATCTGAAATTGGACCGTATGCATCAACAGTCATTGTTACACCTGTTGTTGCAAGCATACCAACAGCAGCAATACCGATTCCGTAAAGGCCAGCAAACATATCAGCAAGGTAGATACCTAGAGAAATAAGAAGGATTGGTGGAAGGCAAGAGTACATTCCGACAGCAATACCAGAGATGATATTTGTTGCAGGACCTGTTTTTCCAGCAAGGGCAACTTTTTTAACAGGGTCAAACTCACCAGCTGTAAAGTATTCAGTCGCAAAGCCAACAAATAGTCCAACTAAAGAACCTAAAACCATTGCGTAGAATGGACCCATTTCATAAGCAAAAGTTGACCCAAATGCCATAGAGTCAACAGCAAACCAAGCACCACCGAAAAGGGCAACTATACCAACTATTGGTGCAAGTCTTAATGCCCAAGCTGGATCCACCCCTTTAAGAACTTTCATTGAAGCAATACCTAATAAAGAAGCAGCTAAACCAATTGTAATAACTAGAATTGGAAGAACCATTGCAGAAACATTGTTTGAAGCAAGAGTAGAACCAATAAAAATTGTCGCAATAACTGAACCACAGTAGGACTCGAAAATATCCGCGCCCATTCCTGCCGTATCACCAACATTATCACCTACGTTATCTGCAATTGTTGCAGGGTTTCTTGGATCGTCTTCAGGAATTCCTGCCTCAACTTTTCCAACCAGATCGGCACCAACGTCAGCTGCTTTTGTGTAGATTCCACCACCAACTCTGGCAAAAAGAGCAATAGATGATGCACCCATTGCAAATCCATTAAGTGCAGAAAGAGAATTATCACCAGAAAGATATTTATAAAGAACGGCGATTCCAACAAGGCCAACAGAAGCAACAGACATACCCATGATAGATCCACCATAGAATGCAACAGATAGAGCTTTAGCTTGTCCGCTTTGTGCAGCGGCTTCAGCAGTTCTAACGTTGGCTTTGGTTGCTGCTTTCATTCCAAAGAAGCCACAAAGCATAGAACCAAGAGCACCAACAATGTAACTCATTGCCGTGTTAGTATTTAGTTTCCATGCTAAAAGAGCAGTAATTAAAGCGAGGAATCCAGCGAGGATGGTATATTCCTTTCTAAGAAATGCCATTGATCCAGACTCGATAAGACCGGCAATACCAGTCATTTTCGCGTTACCAGCAGGTTGCTTGAGAATCCACATGTAGGTCAAGCCTGCCACAAGTAGACCTAATGCGCCGACAAATGGGCTGTAAGTCAAAAAACTTTGTGTTGCTTCCATTGTTTTTTTGCTCCTTTTAAAAAGATTAAATTTAATTTTGAAAACAAATTGGGTACCATACTAAGTTATTGAGAGTAAATTGATTTTTTCACGGTGCGGCTAAAAAAACATAGCTAATAAAGGCTTAAATTGAGCTTAAAAAAAGAAAACGGAATATTTCGCTCTGCAGCTCTAATGAGTGTAGCGACTTTTATCAGTCGAATTCTGGGCTTGATCAGAGAGCTGTTAATTGCTGCATACTTCGGTGCCTCTGGGATGACGGATGCTTTCTGGGTCGCTTTTCGTGTTCCTAATATGTTGAGAGACCTTTTTGCTGAAGGTAATTTTAACTCAGCGTTTCTTCCAATCCTCACAGAAGAATCAAAAAAATCCAAGGCTAAAGGCTTGGAGGTCTTTTGGTCAGCAGGTGTTTTACTTTTGGTCAGCACGTCTTTGTGCTCTATTGGTGTGATTTACTTCAGCGAGGAAATAATATTAGGTATTGCTCCATCATTTCAAAAGCAGCCAGAGGTTTTCCAAGTTACTGTTAACTCTATCAAAGTTCTTTCCTTTTTTTTACCATTAGTTTCGCTCGCTGCACTAAGCATGTCTTATCTCAATACAAAAAAAGTATTTTTTGCTCCCGCACTCGCACCAGCATCTCTAAATGTGATGATGATATTATCGATCATTTTTATGACTCCCATTTTTATCTCGAATGGAGCTCAGCCTGTCTACGCCTTAACTTTAGGGGGGATAACGGGTGGGGCGATGCAGCTTCTTGTGCAAGTACCTTTTCTCGTGAAGAATTCAGCCTTTTCTCGAGTGAAAATAGCCTTAATGAGCGCACCTGTGAAAAAGATTCTTTATAGAATGAGTTTTGGTTTGGTTGGTGTTGCAGCGACTCAGATAAATCTTCTCGTAGGGACTTTTCTTGCGACAGGGGCGGGGGTTGGTTCGGTTAGTTATCTAACTTACTCACTCAGGCTATTTCAATTTCCTGTAGGGATTTTTGGTGTTTCATTGTCAAACTCCAATCTTGTCTTTTTTTCAGATGCAGTTAAAGACGGTGATTTTAGGTTAGCTAGGAGTATCTTGAAGAAAAGTTATCATCTGTCTGTTCTCGTTTTGATTCCAGCAAGCTTTTTTTTATGGACTTTCTCAAGAGAATTTACCTACTTAATATTTGAGCGAGGAGCTTTTGGGGAACTTGACCGAGAGATGACTTCAACTGCTTTAAGAGCCTACTTGTACGGCTTACCTTTTTATTGTGTTTTTAAGCTATTAGCACCGACATTCTATGCTTTGGATAAAGAAAAGTACCCTATCTTGATTTCTGCATTCTCCGTGTTGATAAATATCTTATTCTCAGTAAGTTTAATTGATTCCTATGGTTTTGTTATCTTAGCCTATGGGGTTAGTATTTCCGTGGTTGTGAATTCTCTGCTTCAGGTTATCTTTCTTAGACCACTTCTGGGCATCGGTTTTAGATTTTTCTTAACAGCAACAGCTGCTCGTATATTGTCGAGTGGTTTAATTGCTCTTGGTTTAATATTTTATTTAAAAAGCTTTATGTTCGATCTTTTATTTAAATCTTGGTTTAAGACTTTTATCTCTGTTTTTACTCTGGGGTTTTTGTTTGCTCTTATTTATTTAACTTGCTTGTACTCCCTTGGAGCAAAAGAGCAAATAAATTATTTCATTAATAAAATAAACCGAAATAAGTAAGCTTAATTGCTTGTAGGAACAACATCTTATGGGTTATGATGTGACACATATTAATTAATGCCATGAATCAACATTTGTCTTCACAGCTAGGTTTTTAAAAAGGATATTTTTGATGAAAACTGATTTTGAAACGTTGAAATTGTTAGCAAGCTTTACTGTAAATCACCTTAAGGAAGGCAATTTCATTGATTTTAACCTTGATGATCGCGGAACTCTGATTGATTCACTTGCGACCGAACTAGGTGTTTCATTTTCTACAGACGAAGACATTAGGGATCAAGCCCTTGAGGAAGTAGAGGAAAAGCTTGGTAGTGATGCGATGACAGAGGATATCACAGAATCAGAAGTTTATAATCATGCAAGAAAAGAAATTATCAAATCTTTTAACGGCGAGAACATTGGTGGGTTGTATTTGGTAGAATCTCTTCATCAGGTTGCAATAAGAGTTAATAATTTTATTCTTAATAGTGACTACGTTGATGATGTTTTCGGTACCGATGATGAGATTGTTGATTTTATCGTCTCAAGAGTTAGGCACTTTTCAACAAAAAGAATGTAAGGTTTTACTTATTCAATATTTTGCAGGACCTTCTCAACATAAGGTCCTTCAACACAGCCATTTAAAATAGAGCTCCTACTTATAACTTCCATAAACTCATTCTTTTCTTTTCTTGTTACGACTGCAATATCCATATAAACTCGTTTAATTCCATTTTCGGTACTCATTCCCTCATGCCTATAAACAGAGACATTATCAACTACAAATTTTTCGGGCTCAAAACCTAAATCAAATTTTATCCCTAGCTCGTTTACTAACGTTTGAAGGTGTTCCTCAGGGTTGAGCATCTTTGACTCAATCGTCTCAAAAGTGATGGCCCACTCATACTTAGTGTCTGTCCTTTCGAACTGTAGCTTTGACTCACTTTCAAGTGTTAAGCCCCACCAGGATGGCACCCTTAATATGAAGTTTCCAAGTTGTTTACGCACAGATGTTTTATCATACTGGTCTGGCTCATTTTTAATTTTAAATGCAGCGTAGGTTAATACTATTAAAGTCACGCCTAATGTTAGCCACTGAAAAAAGTGAGGGTGGTGTATTAAGTCCATCTGATATTTCCATAAATATTTAATATTTAATGATTTACTGAAGTTTTTCTCAATAAATCAAATTGTTTTAAAGTTTATCTCAATAACTGCCGAAAATATAAACAGGTAGCACCCATTTTTGGAGTTTTAAATGGAAAACACTTTAAAAGTTTACTCGATTTATAGCATTTTGATCTGTTTGATCTTCACCTCAGTTGAAAATGCTTACTCATGCGATGAATATATTGGAAGGTCAGAACTTTATGAAAGTTGTATAAAGTCACAAGAGCAAAATTCAGATGATTGTGATGATTGCTCGACACAAAAAGCTCCGCGAGATGCTTTTTACGAAAGAGAAAGGTCTACAGGTGATTACATCTTGGAGGGGTTGGGTATTTTAGCCGGCCCAGCAGCTATGTTTGGAAGTGTTTACCTACAAACAAATGCAATGAAGCACGGCTATACTGCTTATAAAGACATGTACCTCAATGGGCAAGAAGCTTGCACCATGCGATTCAATAACTTCACAGAGTACTATAACAAAGCAGAGCAAAACTTAATTGATCCCAAACTTGGCTTACAGGCGGCAGCGACGTGTAATGCGTCTCCGTTAAGTTCTTTCGCTGGCTTTGGGGGGATGTTTGGAACAGGTTTTGGAGGACTAGGTGCTAACCCATTTTTAAGTGCAGGGTTTTCTCCTGGGTTTATTGGTGGAATGGGTGGCTTTGGCATGCCTGGAATGTACCCAGGTATGGGTGGTCTTTATGGTGGACTTGGTGTTCCAGGACTTGGTGGGGTCGGTTTATATGGCTCTCTTGGTGGGCTTGGTGGAATGGGCGGCCTTGGAATAGGTATGGGATTAGGGCTAGGACTAGGAATGGGTGGACTCGGTATGGGAGGTTATCCAGGAATGGGTCTTGGAGTAGGACTTGGTTTAGGTGGTCTTGGTATGGGTGGTTACCCTGGAATGGGTGGCTTAGGAATGCCTGGGCTTGGAATATACGGAGGCCTTGGAGGTATGGGAATGCCTGGAATAGGACTCGGAGTTGGAATGGGAATGCCTGGAATGGGCATGGGAATGCCAGGAATGGGACTTGGAGTTGGAATGGGAATGCCAGGAATGGGCATGGGAATGCCAGGAATGGGACTTGGAGTTGGAATGGGAATGCCTGGAATGGGCATGGGAATGCCTGGAATGGGCATGGGAATGCCTGGAATGGG
>MDTG01237643.1_pt1 | contig 13263 bp, 15 predicted proteins | sample 811421 | NCBI WGS metagenome assembly MDTG01 (sample SAMN05326645, study PRJNA326480) | marine metagenome | isolation source: seawater | place: Pacific Ocean: South East | collected 2011
ATATTCATCATCATCTTGAAAATAATTGTCTCCAAGGGCTCCCTCACTGAGATTAGAAACTATAGAATCGTTTTTAAAAATCTCAGAAAGTTTTTTTACGGTTGTTTTAGTAGTAAGATGTCCTACTTTTCCTTTCTCAATGGCAAATTTTTGGCTATCTGAACAGCTAATAATTAATGATAATAGCGCTAAAAAAAGAAAGAGGAGACTGTGTTTTTTCATTATAAGTTTTTAAATGATCATTAATAGAACGATTGAAGCTATTACATCGTATTTATAAAGCTTAAATATCTATGTAAATATATAAAAAGAATTAAAATATTAAATACTATTATCTATCTATCCATTTTTTAAATTCCTTGACTCTTTCTCTACTAACTATAATTTCTGTATCAGAAAAAGAATTTAAGACCAATCTAAGTCTACTATTCGTGTATGCAATTATATCTTTAATTGCACTAACATGAATGATGAAGGTTCTACTGACTCTAAAAAAGTTTTCTGGATCTACTTTATCTTGCCAATATTCTAATGAATTATCTATTAAATAATTTCTATTTGATTGAGAGTAAATATATGTTGATTTGTTTTCACTGTAAAAACATTCAATTTCATTTGTTGGAATAATTTTAATATGCTGACCAATTTTAATGATAAATCTCTTTTTATACTTCCTGTCTATAGGATTAATCAAGAGTTTACGAATATCATCCATATTAACTTTAAGGTTAGATGATTTAGGCAGTTGTTTGTGATATTTATCTACTGCATTTTTTAATTCATCTTCATCTATGGGTTTTAATAAATAATCTATACTGTTTAATTTAAATGCTTTTAAAGCATACTCGTCATAAGCAGTGGTAAATATAATAGCACTATCTATGGCAACTTCTTCAAAAATTTCAAAAGACAAGCCATCTGACAATTGAATATCTAGAAATATTAGGTCTGGCTGATCATTAGTTTGAAACCAGTTCAAAGACTCTTCTACAGAATGTAACATGACTTGAACTTCTATATCAAGTTTTTGCAGCATTCGTTTTAATCTTCTTGCGGCAGGTTTTTCATCTTCAATAACAATAACATTCATATAACTATTAATTATTTTTCGTTCATGTATTCTTTGATCTTTTTATCTTCCCAACTTTTATTCATAAAAAGTAGGTTTTCTGAAAAAGTATTGTAGGTGTGAAAAGCAATAGCAATACCCCACCAAAACCAGAGAGAAAAATTATTTCCTTCAAAAATAGCTTCCTCAAAAGAATCTCCTCTTACAAGATCTTTATAAACTTTGTATGATGATAACACAATGTTTACAAATAAATAAACACTAACATGACTATAATATTTTTTTAATTTTTCAACTCTTTTTTTAGCTCTTAAATAGCTCTTATCTAGTTCTTTATTATCTATATCCATCTTCTATTTATTTAGTATTTCATTAGTCCTTTCATGATCATTCTTCATTAATTCTTTAATTTTCTTTTCTTCCCAAGCACTTCCAAATAAGTTTTTAAAACCGAAAACACTTATCCAATGAAAGAAAATACCTATTCCCCAAAATAACCAGGTAGAATAAACGCCAAAGTTTGTGAAAGATTCTGATAAACTACTACTATCGCTGTAGGTTAATCCAAAAATAATAATACCACTAATAAAAATATTTATTAATACATATATCAATAAGTGAGAATAAAAACCTTTTATTTCTTTAACTCTTTTTTTTGCATTTAAATACTGTTGTTCTTTTAAATATTCTTGTTCCATTTTATTTTTTATTTATTTTTTTTCATGTATTCTTCAATCTTCTTCCGCTCCCAGTCTTTTCCAAAACCAATAGATGGTAGACCTAACACCTTTAACCAATGAAAAAATAATCCCAATACGTTTCCAAGTATAGCCCACCAAAACCAATGATAACCTGGCGATAACTTCAAATTAATAAACACTAGAAATGGAAGTAAGAAAAACATTACTGTCAGATGTGAGTAAAACCCCTTAATCTCCTTAACTTTTTTCTGAGCATTTAAATATTGAAGCTCTTTGTTATATTTAATTTCCATATTTTACAATTTATCTTTTGAATTATTCATAATTTCTTTAATCTTTTTTTCTTCCCAATTTTTACCCAAGAAAATATTATAATTATTAGCCTCTAGTAACTGCGAAACTAAGCCAATACTCCATCCAAATAATGGAAACCAAAACCACTGAAAATAGGGTATGAAGCTTAAATTTATAAAAATTAAAAAAGGCATTATTATGACAAAAGAAGCTAAGCTTGTGTAAAACTTTTTGAGTTTTTCTACTCGCTCAACTGCTAGTATATATTTACTATTTTCTAAGTTTTCTGAATACATTGTATTATTTGTTTTAATTAAAAGAGGAATACTTACTTTAAATATTTTATGATTATTTTCTATGATTACATTTTTATCTGAAATCAATCCATACCTGTCTGCTATATTTCGAAGTCCTACCCTAGTTCCTTTCCCTATAGCTTCTTTTGGGTTGATATTATTTTCGATAATTAAATAACTACCTTGTTCATATATTCTAACAGTTAATGGTTTAGAAGATGAGACTACATTATGCTTTAGTGCATTCTCTAAAAGTAACTGTAATGAAAGAGGAACAATCTTTAGGTTTTCATCACTAACTGATGAGGGTATGTCAAACTTCACAGCATCTTCAAACCTCATTCCAAGCAATTCCATGTAGGTGTTCGCAAATTTAATTTCTTGCATTAATGGGATAAGATCTTTATTTCTTTGTTCTAAAACATACCTGTAAACTTTAGATAGTTTTGTAGTAAATTTTTCTGCTTGATATGGGTTTTCACCAATTAAAGAAGTTAATACATTGAGGCTGTTAAATAAGAAATGGGGGTCTAATTGACTTTTTAAAGATTCAAATTTTGCAGTTTCTGTTTTCGCTACAATCTCTTGTTTTGTACTTTCATTTGTCATAGCAAGCTTCCAGTTGGTCATAAAGTCCTTAGCATGTAAAAAAGTTGAAACTCCTAAAGAAAGTAAAATGTAAAAGAAATGAACATACAAGTTAGAACCTTTTAAAAATAATGAAGGATCATTGTCATTAAGAACGTACCAAGTAATATAATTTATTCCTAAAATTATAGGAACAGTGTATATAATAGTTCCAATAATCCCTAGAGTAACTCGTTGTTTAGTTTGAGAAATCCAATCCCATTTAGTATTTAAATAATAATTGATAAACCCATTACCAAGACCTAATCCAAAAGAAAACATTCCAGAAACTATAAATGAATATACTATACCTTTAGAGCTAAATTGTTGGAAAATTAAAATGAAAATAATTCCAAAAAAGATAGTCATTTGCAAACAAATAATGGCATCCTTTTTTAAACTTCTAATTCTAAAAACTTCATTATTTCTCATTTTGTTAGGTCAAGTGTTTTTATTGGTTAAATTTAGTTAAAGTTCTGAAACATTAAATAAAAGTTACTAAAACTTAACTTCTAAAGTTAAATCTTCTTCTGCTAACCTAAATTTTGAATCTAAAAAAGAAGGAGGTCCAAAGTCCATATTATTATTTGAAGACCCATAATCTTCTAAAGGCATTCCATTTTCGTTAAAATATATCTTCCCTTTATTATTCTTATCATGAAAACATATCGCAGAATATTCACCTTGCGCTATGTTTTTAAAAGTAACAGTACTTTTCCCATCTATAATTTTTTCAGATTTAGCTTCTAAAGGTGTTTTCATAAATGTTACTTCGTCAAACAATGCGAAAGATACTTTTCCATTATCAGTCGTTGCATTAACTACTGATACTGTAATTTTTTTATTCTCTGAAGTTAATAAACTCAGTGAAAACATCATGGTTGTTGTTAAAATTATTGCTAAAATTTTCATCATTTTTTGTTTTAAATTTTTTACTGAAATTAGTTCAGAAATTGTTAAGTATGGTACAAATATGCAACGATGATAAGGTTCTATAAATAATAAGATACTGAGTTGTATTTTTTTGAGGATGAGCTGTAGAGTGATTCCGTTTTTTAATTGAACAGTCTTTTAAATAAGGCTAAAACAAATCTAAGCGGCGGCATAGATAACATAATTTTTAAATCTTCAATAAAGCTTGTCTCTTCATCAAGAAATCTAAAAACATTTTTTAATGAATTTCTTTGAAATAATTTAGAAAACAGTTTAGATCCTAGATGATTATGAGTAGATAGAACATCCAACATTAATAAATCATAGAACCAAAACCTTGTTTTCTTTCTAAAATTTTTAAAATCATTTTCTGTTTTAAGAAAAATAATTAGTTCTTTTGTTTTCTTTGAAGTGTTTTTAAAGGTATAACCAGTACTGGCTTTTGTCCAGCCTCCAACAGTTCCAATATGTAAAATATTCTTTGAGTTTTCTTTCCAAAACCTATAGGAAGTCATTGGAATAATTCCTTTTTCTTTTTCAATAATGGTATACTCTGTAATAGATTTTAATGCAAGATATTTTTGCAACTCATCTTCATATTCTTCTTTCGGTAAAACATTTTTAGAAAACAAGGTATATTCAAATAATGCTTTGTTTGGCGCTATTGGCAAAACGTACATAAACCTGGTGTTCTTTTTTTGATCAACAGTAAAGTCCATAAAAGTAGCTTCAGAATCGTCAAAGTAATCTTTTTTAGTTTCTATAAACCATCCCGTAAAATGTTGTAATAAAACAGGAAACTCTTCTTGTTGTGTGTATTTTTGATCAAAATCAATACTGTTTATTAACTTAACTGCATGATATTTATTTGTTAAGGTAGTCACAGAAGCACCTTCATCTTTATGTTGAATACTCTCAACAGTTGCTTCAATAAAATGAATATTTTTTTTAGTGGCTATAAAATTCCATAATTTTTCATAGAACTTAGCACTTCTAATCATTTTATAGGCATAAGATCGTAATGGTATTGTGTTTTGATAAGAGTTGCTTTCAAATAGTATTTTTTCCCAAGATTTATAAACTAAATCATCCCACTCTCCAGTATCTTTCTCCCAAAAACACCAAGTTCTATCATTGGTAGTTTTTTTCTCTTTATCAACAATTAAAATTGATGCATCATTAAAAAAAGAATCTTTCGCCATTCTGTAGGCAAGCATCAGTCCTGATGCTCCAGATCCAGTAATAATGTAGTCGTATCGTTGCATTAAAAAATTAAAAAGGTGATAAAGAAAATGGTGATAGCAACAAATATATGAATAGATACTTTCTTATTTGTTTTTATCTTAATTTGATGATATAAATAATGTGCTATGCTACCTATAATGAACCAAGCTATATAATTTTTTAAAGGAATAACATTATTTTCAAATTCCCAAAAATCAAATCTCGGCGCAGATACTTCTATCATAATATCTAGTAACATCATTGTAAACCCACCAAGTAACGATTGTACAATTGTTTTTTTATGAATTAATTTACTCAAATCAGCAGTAATGATTGTTAATACTGCCCAATTAATACAGATCATGAAAGGAACTCCACCAATTTTTAATCCTAGATTATCTCCATAAGAATATGATCCAAAAATTAATCCGTAATTAACACCAAGATATTCAGTTAAAAAGCCAATGAAAAAAGGTATTGAGAAAGCAAACAATAACTTCTTAGAAAAATTATCTATATTCCATATAATTAGGAAAACATACATAGATAGATTTACTGGAGTTAATCTTAAAAACCAATCAGAATTAGATGATAGAATACCTAGAATTCCAGAAATATTAAAGAGCCAAATAATAAAAACGGTAATTGTTATTTTATTTTTTGAAATCATCTGTTTTTTAAAATTAATTCTGAAACTATTTTACCAGAGAGCAAACAAAGTGGAATACCACCCCCCGGATGAACACTACCACCACAAAAGTACAGATTTGAAATTTGTTGACTAAAATTTGGATGTCTTAAAAAAGCTGCAAACTTATTATTGCTTGAAGCACCATACAATGCACCTTGATAAGAATTAGTGTTAGACTCAATTAATCTAGGATCTAAAATAGTTTCAAATTCAATTAGATCTTCTAAGTCGATCTTTAGTGAATCTGATATTTTTTTTATGACGTCTGCTTTAACATTTTTTATTATCGTATCCCAATCTTGGCCTGTATTACTTGGAACGTTTACCATAACAAACCAATTTTCACAGCCTTTAGGTGCATCAGATTTATTTTCTTTTGATGAAATATTTACATACACCGTAGGATCTTTATAAACTTCTTGTTTGGAAAAAATATGGTTAAATTCTTGTTTATAATCATCAGAAAAAAATATGTTGTGTAAATCTAACGATGGAAACTCTTTTTTAATTCCCCAATAAAATATTAAAGCAGAACTAGACCTTGGTTGTTGTAAGATTTTTTCTGGTGATTTTTGATCCTTTAATAATGTTCTGTAGGTTGGAACAACATCACTATTAGAAATAATGTACTCAGCAAAATAATCTTTAGTATTTGTAGATATCCCAATAGCTTTTTTATCTAGAACATGAATTTTATCTACCTTAGAATTAAAGTTAAATTCTACACCCAAATCAATGGCTAATTTATAAATACTCTGTGTTATTGAGTGCATACCTCCTTTTGGAAAAAAAGTACCGTAATACTGCTCTAAATGAGGAATCATAGACATAATTCCAGGTGTTTGATAAGGAGATGAACCATTATAAGTGGCATATCTATCAAATAACTGAACTAATCTTGAATCCTTAAAGCAGAAAGTATTGTAATCATGTAAGGTTGTATTAATATCTAAACTATTTACATTGAATACTGCCGTAAGAGTATCTTTTGAAAAAAAAGTAGCAAATTTGTGTAATGAATTTTCTAAAAATAATGAGGATGTTAAATCATACTTTTTTTTACTTTTCTGAAAGTAATTCAAAAGTTTATCTTCATCAACATCAAAAGTTTTTGCTGCAGACGTAGCAAATTTATTAACATCTGACAAAGCTTTAAAAGTGGTTCCATCTTTATAGAAATAATGGCAAACAGTTTCTTTTTTTTTATAGGAGAAATAATCTTTTATGTTTTTTTTTGAAACCGTAAACAATTCCTCAACAAATTGTGGCATTGTAAATAGTGAAGGTCCCATATCAAACCTATAACCCTCTTTTGACAAATCGGTTAGCTTACCACCAGGATACTCATTAGACTCAAAAACAGCAACCTGAAAACCCTCATTTTGAAGTCTAATTGCTACAGATAATCCAGCAATTCCAGCACCAATTACGATTGCATTGTTAGGTTTTTTTTTATTCAAACCTAAACTTTTTTAGGTTTTCTAAAATATTTAAAAGGAACAAATAGCATCCCAAAACATTCACCATCTCCTTTCATTAATTTCTTATGATGAATTTTGTGAGCTTTTCTTAAACCTAATAAATACCAGTTTTTTGTACGTTTAAACCATTTAAATCTTTGATGAATTAAAACATCATGAACTAAGAAATAAGCAACACCATAAAGCATAATACCAAAACCTATGGCTGCCAAAAAATAGATTTGTTGTTCTAAACCTACATAGATAGATAACGAGCTTGGCAGAGCAAAAATGATAAAGAATAAGTCATTTTTCTCAAATAAGTTTTTATACTTTGGTTGGTGATGATCTTCATGTAAATACCATAAAAATCCATGCATTACAAATTTGTGAGTGCACCAAGTAATACCTTCCATCAATAAAAAAGTAGCAAACGATGTTAAGATTAATAGCAGCATTAAATCATATTTAATTTATACTTCACATAACTTCTAGCCAATAAATTTATTTTCATTGGATCAGAAATTCTAACCCTTGTTTCAATAATTTCTGAGGAAGGAACGCTGTTTAATTTCTTTAAAAGCCTTCTATAATATCTGTAAGCCATATAAACTCCAAACTTAGCTTCTACTGGTAATTTAAGAATACCTTGATTGAAAGCAAAATCAAAATCTTCTTCTATTTCTTTAATAATCAAGTATTTAGATTCTGTGTCTAAAGAAGTTAAATCTACATTTGGAAAATAAGAACGGTTTAGTAATTCAAAATCATCTTTTAAATCTCTTAAAAAGTTTACTTTTTGAAATGCAGATCCTAATCTCATGGCTGCATCTTTTAATTCATTATATTTTTCATCATCACCATCAACAAATACTTTTAGACACATTAAACCAACAACATCTGCTGATCCATATATATATTCATTATACTCTTCTTGTGTTTCGTATGCAGTTTTTGATAAATCTGCACGCATACTCTTCAAAAAAGATTTTACAAGGTCGTCTGTTATGTTATATCTTTTTACTGTAGCTTGGAAAGAATTTAAAATAGGATTTAAACTGATACCATTGTCAAGTGCCTTGTAATATTCCTTCTCAAAATCATCTAACAACTCTTCTTTTTTATAATCGTGAAAAGTATCTACAATTTCGTCAGCAAAACGGACAAAACCATAAATATTATAAATTGCAGATCTTATGGTTGGAGACAACATTTTTACAGCCAATGAAAAAGATGTACTGTATTTTTTTGTTACTAATTTACTAGTATCAAAACTAACCTGATCAAATAATTCCTTCATTAAACTCTTGTTTTTTGTATTAACTCAGCTACAATTTTCCCAGATATGAGTGAGGGAGGAACTCCTGGTCCAGGAACAGTAAGCTGCCCAGTGAAATATAAATTTTTTACTTTATTACTCTTTAGTTTAGGTCTTAAGAATGCAGTCTGAAGTAAAGTCATTGCCATACCATAAGCATTCCCTTTGTATGAATTGTATTCTGACTTAAAATCGTCTACACAAAATGAATCTTTAAATATAATATTATTTTGAATTGATTGTTGTGTTTTTTGTTCAAATCTTTGAATGATTTTTTTTAGATAAGTATTTCTTAACTCAGGAGTGTCTTCAATATTAGTCGCAATCGGCATTAATATAAATAAGGCATCACAACCTTTTGGTGCCATAGAAGGGTCTGTTTTTGAAGGTACATTTACGTAGAATAAAGGGTGAGTAGGCCATTTAGGATCGTCATAAATTTCTACAGCATGTTTTTCAAAATTAGCATCGAAAAATAAATTGTGGTGCTCTATATTCTTCAGTTTTTTATCTATTCCAATATAAAATAATAAAGATGAAGGAGCAAAAATTTTCTTATCCCAATATGCTTCGGTGTATTGTCTGAATTTACGATCTAAAAGCGTCTCAGAATGATGATAATCTGCTCCACTTAAGACAATATCTGACTCTATAAAAATATTATTTGATATCAAACCAGTTATAGAATTATTTTCAATAACGATTTTTTCGACTGGGTGATTTAAGTTTATCGATACTCCTAATTCAATAGCCAAAGATTCCATTCCCTTAATAACTTGATACATTCCCCCTTTAGGGTGCCAAGTTCCTAGGCCAAAATCAGCAAAATTCATAAAGCTGAAAAATGAAGGAGTCTTACTAGGTTTAGCACCCAAAAATAAGGATGGGAACTCTAGTGTTGAGATTAACTTTGGGTTACTGAAATTTTTTCTAACTTCTTGGCTTATATTTTTAAAAAATTGATCTAAACGTAAAACAGTATCTTTAGTAACTAGTTCCAATGGGGAGATTCCTGGAGCATTATATAAGATTTTATTAACTGCAATATCATAATTGTCTTGAGCCTTTTTAATAAATTTATTTAATTTAATACCACTACCTTTTTCAATACGTTCAAATTCATTAGATATTTTGTCCATACAGTCACCTACAGTGATGATATCGTCATCGAAAAATATCTTGTAGGCAGGGTCAAGTTTATCAATTTGATAATAATCTGATGTTTTTTTACCAAAGTCTGAGAAAAACCGATCAAATATATCTGGCATCCAATACCAAGACGGACCAATATCAAAAGTAAATCCTTTTTTGATTAGTTGTCTAGCACGACCTCCTACAGAACTATTTTTTTCGTAAATAGATACTTGGTGACCAGCCTTTGCCAAATAGCAAGCAGCAGATAAAGAAGAAAATCCAGAGCCTATGATGTGTATGTTTTTATTCATTTGTTAGTTTGTTGAACAAATATAAATATAAGCTAAACAAAAGAAGAAGCTATAACTAAAATTATATTTCTTTTAACAATTTAGATATAGTTGGATATAGTGATATTTTAGATGTGAAGTCTTCATTAATTAACTCCATTGGCTTTTTACCAATTGCAATTAGTGAATGGTTAGAATTATTTAAAATAGCATCTAATTCATTAAAATAATCTATTATTTTATCATCATAAGGTTTTAAAGTCATAGATGTAATAAAACAAACATCAGCACTAATATCAAAGAAGTAATTTAAATTATCTATTGGTAAATTTTGACCTAAATAAATAGTTTTATAACCTCTTAAAACTAGCTCATAATTTAAATATAAAAGTCCTAATTCATGAATCTCATTTTCTGGCAAGAACAATACAAACGTTTTATTGCTAATTATAGTTGAGTATTTAAGTTCTTCAGTATTTACTTGAATTTTTTGGGAGATTAAATTAGATACAAAATGTTCATGAGCAGGTAATATAGTTTCAGTTTGCCATAACAAACCAACCTGTTCTAAAAAAGGAATAAAAACCTCTTTAAATATTTCTTTGAAAGATTTTTTAAGAAGTAATTTGTTATAGGTGTTGTTAAACAATACTTGATCGAACTGAAGCATTGCTAATTTTAAAGAATTAATAGCCTCGTCATTTATAGCTCTATCAAAAAATAATTCTCTGGCTACTAAAGAGATATGATCATCTTTCATTTCTGCAATCTTAGAAATTTTATAATTATTGTTGTTTAATAAAACAATATTTAAAAGTTTTTGCAGGTTTTTGGTAGAATAATTTCTGATGTTAGTTTCAGATCTTTCAGGTGATAATAGGTTATACCTCTTTTCCCAAATTCGAATGGTATGTGCCTTCACACCTGTTATGTTCTCTAAATCCTTTATGCTAAAATTATTCTTTATAGTATCCAAAAGTTGAGTAAGTCTAGTTTAATAACTCCTCTAAAGATAATATTTTATTTTAAAAAAGAAAATATTTGTAACTTTTTAAGATTAAATTAGACATATAGAAGAAACTAACTAAATAGTGCAAAACAAATTAGAGAAAAAATTCTTGAGTGATTTTGAAAAAAATCAAAATATTGTTCACAAGGTTTGTAGAATATATACTACAAACCAAGATCAACACAATGATTTGTTTCAAGAGATTGCAATACAAGTTTGGAAAAACTACTCTAAATTTAGAGGAGATGCGAAATTTAGTACTTGGATGTATAGAGTAGCTTTAAATACAGCTATTTCTTTGTATAGAAAATCAAGTCGTAGTATTAAAACTCAAGACTTTAGTGATGTTAGTTTTAAAATAAAGTCTGTTGATTATGATGACACTAAAGACCAACAATTAAAAGCTTTATATGATGGAATTAGAGAATTAAGTGATATTGAAAAAGCCTTAATATTTCTATATCTAGAAGACAAACCCTACAAAGAAATTGCTATAACGTTAGGTATTACCGAGGTAAATGCTAGAGTGAAAATGAACAGAGCTAAGGATAAACTAAAAAAATCATTAAACCCTTAACAAGGAATTATATGGATTTAGCAAACTATAAAAAAGTCTGGAAGGACCAGCCAGAAGAAAGAAATAAGATTTCTTCCTTAGAAATTTATAAAATGACTCAATCAAAATCTAACTCTATAGTAAAGTGGATTTTTATAATTGGACTACTTGAATTTATTTTCTGGTTTTCTATTAATTATTTTGCAACCAAAAATGGAACTTTTGAACCCTATGCAAAACTTAATTTGATGACATTCTTAGATTACTCAAACTATCTTCACTATTTAATTGTGCTTTTATTTCTTTTACTTTTTTACAGAAATTTCTCCTCCGTTTCGGCTATTGACGATACCAAAACATTAATGAAAAAAGTTTTATTGGTTAGAAAAACTGTTAAATGGTATGTTTACTATAATTTAATAAGTTGTGTAGTTTTTTCTATTGTTCTAAATGTTTTAATTTTTAATACACCAAATTATTTAAGTATCTTATATGATATTAATACAGCATCTATAGATCAAGGACAAATGATGACGATCATTATAATCACTCAAATTATTATGATTGCTCTAATGTTATTTTTATTGTGGTTGTTCTACTACTTGCTGTATGGTATTCTTTTAAAGAAATTAAATAAAAATTACTTAGAACTTACAAAGCTTAGTGAAATAGAAGTGATTTAAACTTTAAATCACTTATAAAGTTAAAAAAAGCCTCTAAATATTTAGAGGCTTTTTCTTATACTAGAATTTTTTTAATTCATAGAGTAATTTTTCTAACATTTCATCAGAAAAATCTAAGTGCGTAACTATTCTAATTTTACCATCGCCCATAGGGGTTAATAAAATATTCTTCTTAGCCATACTGGCAATAAAATCATCAGCATTTAAGTGATCCTCAACATAAAAAATGATAATATTAGTTTCAACAGGTTCTACTTTTTTCACATAAGTTAAAGAATTTAAAACCAGTTCAATATCTTTTGCTTTTTTGTGGTCTTCTGCTAATCGCTCTATATGATTATCAAAAGCATAAATTGCTGCTGCTGCCAAAAACCCAACTTGACGCATTGCGCCTCCAAACAATTTTCTAATTCGAAATGCTTTTGCAATATGCTCTTTAGTTCCTAATAAGATTGAGCCTACAGGCGCTCCTAATCCTTTAGATAAACAAATTGAAATGGTATCAAACAATTCTCCATATTGTTTTGGGGATTCGTTTTTAGCAACCAAAGCATTAAATAATCTAGCACCATCCATATGATAATCTAAATTATTATGTAAACAAACTTTCTTTATTTTTTTCAATTCTTCAAAATCCCAACAAGCACCTCCTCCTTTATTCGTTGTATTTTCTATACAAACTAATCTTGAATAAGGTACATGAATATCTGCTCTTCCTGCTGCAGCAATTTCTAATTGCTCAGCCGTAAACATTCCCCGATGTCCGTCTATTAACTTACAAGAAACCCCAGAATTAAATGCTGCACCACCACCTTCATAATTGTAGACATGTGCCCATTTATCGCAAAATAATTTATCTCCAGGCTGTGTATGTAATTTAATGGCAGTTTGATTTGCCATTGTTCCAGAAGGAAAAAATAAAGCTGCTTCCATACCAAACATTTTGGCTGCTTTTTCTTGTAATAAATTTACTGAAGG
>MDTG01378265.1_pt1 | contig 13263 bp, 12 predicted proteins | sample 811421 | NCBI WGS metagenome assembly MDTG01 (sample SAMN05326645, study PRJNA326480) | marine metagenome | isolation source: seawater | place: Pacific Ocean: South East | collected 2011
AGGGCCGTCGAAGTGGGCGATACAGGACTCGAACCTGTGACCTCACGGGTGTGATCCGTGCGTTCTAGCCAACTGAACTAATCGCCCGAAGGGGGGCAGTATACCCCCGAGAGATCGGTGTGGTCTGGAGACTGGCGGGCCGCGGCATCAGCCGTTCTGACTGGGCGGAGCAGCGTCGGATTCGGGCATCACCTTGCCCATCGCATCCTGCACCGAGGAGGAATCGTTTCGCCCAAGCGAATTGTCGCTGATCTGGGGGGTTGCCGGTGCGTGCGTCTGGGTATCGACATCGTCTTCGATGCCCTTCACGCCCTTCTTGAACTCCACGATGCTTCGACCGATGCTCCGACCGACCTCGGGAAGCCTGCGTCCGAAGATGAGCAGGCCGATGACGAGGATGACGAGCAGTTCGGGCATGGACGGCATGCCGAAGGCCAGAACGTGGGAATGGAGAAAGGTCGGATTGATCATGGGACGTGTTTCCTCGCGTATCCAGACCCGATTTCCGGGCCGGAATCTCAATGCCTCATTCTATCGTGTCGGCGATCCGTCGGGGGTCGAATGAATGAAACCATGGCATCAAGGGCGGGAAGTCGTGATTTCAGGCCTCCTCGGCCGATAGTACTGGTGCAAATCGACCTACTGAGACGAGGTGAACCGATGATTCGATACCGGCTGACAGGGGTTCTCGGACCCATCACGATGTGCATGATCTCCTTGATGCTTCTGGCCGGCTGCAGCCATCAGGCGGAGCAGCCCCGAAGCGAGATCGCCAAGAACTACAACCGCCCCCTCCCGGCCGGCACCTCGCCGATCCGTAAGGTGACCGACAGCACCCGGATGCCCGACCTCGCGATGGCCTGGTCGCAGCGCGACGTCTTTCTCGGCGATGCCATGGATCAGAGCATCGCCTGGTACGACGCCCCCTCCAGTCGACAGTGGTTCCCCTGCTGCAACATCTCCCATGAACAGGCCAAGGCCTCCGTCGTGGCGATGCGCGATCTGATGCGGACGACACCCGATCCCCAGACGTTCGCGACTGAAGTCCGAAGGCGATTCGACGTGTATGAATCGGTCGGGTGCGACGGTGACGGCACGGTGCTCTTCACCGGCTACTACTCCCCGGACTTCTACGCGTCGCGAGAACGAAGCAGTCGATTCAATACACCGCTCTACGGACGTCCCCACGATCTCGCCACGAATGCCGGCGACGGCAAGCCTCTGGGCCGCCGGCTTCCCGACGGAACGATCGTGTCCTATCCATCCCGACGCACGATCGAACGGACCGGCATGCTGGACGGAACCGAAGTGGTCTGGCTCGAGGATCCGCTGTCGGCCTACATCGTCCATGTCAATGGATCGGCCAAGTTGCGGATGGAGGACGGCTCCATCGCCTACTTCGGCTATGCGGGCAAGACCGATCGCCCCTACACCGGGCTCGGCCGATCGATGGTCGACTCCGGACTGCTGGAGGAGAGCGAACTGAGCCTTCCGGCCATCCGAAGCGCATGGAAGCGCAATCCGACCGGAGTCGAGGATCTCATCCACCGGAACGAAAGCTACGTCTTCTTCCAGGAATACTCCGGCGACAACTGGCCCGCCGGATCGCTCGGGGTACCCGTGACGGCCGAACGCTCGCTCGCCACCGACAAGTCCATCTTTCCCCGGGGATCGATCGTCCTCGTCGATACCGATGCCGTGACGCTGTCACGAGGAACACGTCCCTTTCTGCAGTTCATGCTCGATCAGGACACCGGCGGCGCCATCAACGCACCCGGACGGGCCGACATCTTCATGGGCATCGGCTCGACGGCGGAGATCCTTGCCGGCGGGCAGTACGCCGAAGGTCGAATGTACTACTTCTTCCTGAAGCCGAATCGATCATTCGCCAGCGTCGACTGATCCGTCGTCGGCGACGACGATCGTGCCGTGTCCCGGCCATGCCCGCGTCCATTTGATCGAATCGACTCCGGGGTTGACCAGTCGCTCCGAGGCGAACTGCCGCATGGCATTGCGTTCATCCAGACGAACCGAACCTTCTCCGACGGCCACGCCGATCAGCCAGCACACGAAAATGACCACCAGCGAGCGAAGCACCATGGACACGGTCAACTGGAGTCTGGCCGGCTCGACGAACGGTGCCCCGCATTCATTGCACGGACCGGTCCCGTCGCCCGCCGGGTAGCCGCACGAACTGCAGCATCCATTTCTCCATCGCCTGGAGTACCGGGACACCCTGATCACATCAGGGAGATGCCACACCATCGCCGTCCAGCAGACGAGCATCATCAGCACGAGGCTCACCGCCCCGGCCCGCACGGCGATCCATGGCGAGCGAAGTCCCAACTCGTCGACGTCGTAGGTACGCGACAGCGCGTATCCCGCGAATGCGAAGAACGAAAGCACCGCCAGAAGCGAAACACGAAGCAGCACGACACCGAACTGACCGACCATCGCCCTTGAAGGATGGTGATCGACGTTCATGCGAGACCGAAGTCGCTCTTTCGACGGTCGATGCGATCCACCACATCCGGATCCATCGAGATGATCGGCGGCCAGGGCCTCGTCGGCTCGTCGTTGCGTTCCCAGCCAACCTGCTTGCAGGTGCCGTCCAGCACCATGCGATGGTCGCGGATGAACGCATCGCGAAGCACGTCCATGTTGGCCATCAGCATGAACAACGCACGCTCGTGATCCGCAGGATCGACATCTCCATCGACGGCGAAGATCAACTCGGCCCCTTCACCCATGGCTTCCGAAGCATCGAGCAGGATCTCGATGGCTTCCGCCGATGCGCCGATGCGGCTCGAGTCCACCGCGGCGAGGACGATGCGTCCCAGACCCCACGCCGGCACCTCGATGGCCTTCACCCGATGGCCGTCGACGACGGTCCCGAGACGGGCCCGCACCACTTCCACATCGGCCTGTGGCGGAGAACCGACGGGTATTCCGCCGACCTCTTCTCCGGGAATCGATGCGGTGGCGTCGATGCCCATCTTGCCTCCGGCCCCGAGCCGAGGAGCGGAATGGTCGAGGATGTCGAGGGGACCGTTGACGATCTCCAGATCGCGGGGAAACTCCGCATGACGGGCCACGGCCTGCAGCACCGCTTCGTGATCATGCACGTCGACATCGTCGTCGACGACGATGATCGTCTTGGTCCAGGCCATCTGCCCCGCTCCCCAGATCGCATGCATCACGCGTCTGGCCTGAAGCGGATAGGCCTTGGAGATCTGCACGAAGACGCACTGGTGGAACGACCCGAACATCGGCAGGTGGTAGTCGACGATGTCGTGGATCAACGTCTTCAGCAGCGGAAGGAAGATGCGTTCCGTCGCCTTGCCGAGGTAGTAGTCCTCCTGAGGCGGCAGTCCCACCACCGTGGCGGGAAACACGGCGTTCCGCCGGTGGGTCATGGCGGAGACCTCCATGATCGGATACCGATCGGGCATGGAGTAGAACCCGGTGTGATCCCCGAAGGGCCCTTCGAAGACGGCTCCCTCTCCGAGCGGCTCATCTCCATCGGGATCCCACCCGATGCCGCCGGCATCGGTGCGGACGTGTCCCTCGATGACGATCTCGCTGTTGGCGGGGACCCGGAGCGGAACCGTACGGGCCTTGACCAGTGGGATTCCCCCACCATTGAGGTACCCCGCAAGCAGGAGCTCGCTGATGCCGGGCGGGAGGGGCGCCGATGCCGCATAGGGCATGATTGATTCGCCTCCGAAGCAGATCGCAACCGGCATCGGTTTGCCGATCTTCTTCCATGAACGCCAGTGGGCCGCACCGTCATGGTGCATGTGCCAATGCATGCAGAGGTGCGTGTCGTCGACCAACTGCACCCGGTACATGCCGATGTTGTGACTCGGTGGAGACGGATCGTCGCGATCATCGGCGTGGATCGTGTGGATTCCCGCGAAGGTGATGAAACGCCCCTGCCCCTGCTCTGCCCCGGTGCCGCCGGGACAGGTGCGACCGACCGCATCGACGTCGCCATCGAGCGGCCAGCACTTGAGGATCGGCAGACGCGACAACGACACTTCGCCAGCTTCGGCGAGTCGCACCACCTCCTGACATGGTCCCGAACGTCGAAGACGGGGCTTGGCCCGAAGCAGGGGAAGAAAACGTCGCCCCATCCGGATCGCATCGCGCAGTCCGCGAGGCGGCTGGGGCTGGGCGATCGCGGCCAATCGGCCCGCGATCGCCTCGAATCCTTCTTCCTCATGGCACCCAAGGGCCATCTCGGCCCGTGCGTAGGATCCGAACAGATTGATGGCCAGTGGGAAGTCGCACCCTTCGACCGATTCGAACAGGAGCGCCTTGCCACCCAGATCGGCGTGGCGAGGATCGAACCCCTTGGCGGCCGAACTGACCAGCTCGGTCTTCGCCTTGCTGTGCCGATCGGCGATTTCCGTGATTTCGAGAATCGGCGACACGGAAGAGGAGATCCGCAGCAGCTCTCCGACCTCTTCGAGGCGGTCGATGAACGAAGCGAAATCCCCATACGGTTGGTTTGACACGAGATGATCATAGCCCTGCGACGGACCGATGGCACGCGAGGTACCATGTCTTGTAATGAGTTCTTCACCGATCATCGACCTCCGCAACGTACGAAAGACCTTCGGACGCAAGGTCCAGGCTCTGCGTGGAGTCGATCTGTCGGTCAATCCGGGCGAGGTCTTCGGACTGCTCGGCCCGAATGGCGCAGGCAAGTCGACGCTCGTGAAGATCCTGATGACCGTGATCAGGCCCGATGGCATCGAGGGTACGCTTCTGGGCAAGCCGATCGGCCACAAGCCTTCGCTTGCGCGAGTCGGCTATCTACCCGAGCACCATCACTTTCCCGACTACCTCACGGGACGGCAGGTCATCCGATTCTCCGGAGCCATGACCGGCATGAGGCGGGTGACTCGAAACAGAAATGCCGACCGCCTGCTCGAGCGGGTCGGCATGAGCAGCTGGGCCGACAAGCGGCTGAAGAGCTACTCGAAGGGCATGCTTCAGCGGATCGGCCTTGCCCAGGCGATGGTGAACGAACCGGACCTGATCGTGCTGGACGAGCCCACCGACGGCGTCGACCCCGTCGGCCGGAGGGAGATCCGCGATCTGCTTCTCGAACTTCGCGACGAAGGCAAGACGATCTTCCTCAACAGCCATCTGCTCAGTGAACTCGAGATGGTCTGCGACCAGGTGGCCATCATGGTCAAGGGCGAAGTCGCGATGCATGGCGCCATCGACGACCTGACGCTGGACAGCAGGCGATTCGAAATCGACGTGCAGGGCACCGCACCGGACTGGTTCGATGCGATGCCGAACACGACGGTCTCGACCCATGATGAAACCACCCGCATCGTGCTCCGGACGGATCAGGCCGAGGAGATCCAGCCGCTGATCGATCGGCTGCGGTCCGAGCACCGCACCATCATCCGCATCACACCGGTACAGGAATCGCTCGAGGACCTCTTCATGCGGGCGGTCACCGAGGACGACGGCACCGTGCAGGGGCCCGGGGGCGTCATCAAGGAAGGCAGGGGGCGGCAATGATTCAGACGCTCGCACTGTTCTCCGACGCCTATCGGCTGCTGAACGCAAGGAAGATCTTCTGGTTCACCCTGCTGCTGACCGCACTTGTGGTCCTTGCCTTCCTGATGGTCGGCATCCACGAGACCGGGATCCGGATCATCGTCTGGGACATCGACCTTCCCATCAACACCTCCAGCGGCTGGTCCGAAAGCCTGTTCTACAAGACCATCTTCATGAATCTGGGCGTCAAGATCTGGCTCACCTGGGTGGCGACCATTCTGGGTCTGATCACGACGGCGAGCATCTTTCCCGAGTTCATCAGCACCGGTTCGATCGAGGTGATCCTCAGCAAGCCGATCGGTCGATTCAGGCTGTTCCTCACCAAGTATGCCACCGGACTGCTGTTCGTGACCCTTCAGGTGAGCGTCTTCACCGTCGGCAGCTTCCTGGTCATCGGCATCAAGAGCGGCATCTGGATGCCCGGAATCTTCATCGCGATTCCGATCGTCGTGCTGTTCTTCAGCTATCTCTACGCCATCTGCGCGTTCTTCGGCGTGGTCACGAAATCGACCATCGCAGCACTGCTGCTCACGATCCTGTGCTGGTTCTGCATCTTCATCGTGCAGACTTCGGAGACGACGCTCCTCTTCTTCGTCAAGTACCAGGAGCAGGAGATCCAGGCCTTCGAAGACGATCTCCAACGTTCCAAGGAACGCCTGGCCGGAGTCGAGGACCCCGACGATCACGAACGCTGGAAGTTCCTCTACGAGACGATCGAGGTCCGCGAGAAGAACCTGAAGGAAGCGAATGAAAGCAACGGCGTCAGGCTGACCCACAACATCATCATGGGCGCCCTGACCGTGCTTCCCAAGACCGACGCGACGATCGAACTGCTCGAACGCTGGACGATCGATCTTTCCGATCTGCCGCAGTCGAACCCGGATACGCCCCCCCCATTCGTCACCGAAGACGGTGATTTCGAGGCGAATGAGCAGGAGATCACCAGGTCCATGAGTCAGGATCTGAAATCGAGATCACCGCTCTGGATCATCGGAACCTCGCTGCTCTTCGAACTGTTCGTCTGCGGCTTTGCCGGCTGGCTCTTCTGTCGACGCGACTACTGATCGGACCTGCCCAGGGCGTCGCCCCGGTCCCGTGCCGCGACGATGCCGGCCCGCACCGATTCGACGAACCCTGCATCGCGCATCGCGGCGAGCCCCGCCTCGGTCGTCCCACCCTTTGAAGCGATGCCGGCAAGGAGGTCCTCGACGCCTGCGTCGTCACTGTCGAGCGTTCTCGCCGCAGCCAGAATCGTCTGACGGACCATCGTGTCGGCATCGGCCCCATCGATTCCGACCTCGGCGGCGGCGGCGATCATGGACGACGCCAGCAGGTACACCCAACCCGGCCCCGAACCGCTCACCGCGGTCGCGGCGCTGAGCATCCCCTCATCGACATCGACGGTACGACCGATCGCATCGAACAGGGTGTCCACGAACTCGATATCCGAATCCAGGGCACCATGCCCTGCGGACACTGCGGTCATCGAACACCCGATCAACGCCCCCGTGTTCGGCATCGTCCGTACGACACGGCAGGAGCCTCCGAGGTGGCGGCTGATCGTGGCCGAGTCGATGCCGGCCATCACGGAGATCAGCAGATGGTCCGGAGACAGTTCGCCGAGGAGTTCCGCGGCGGCCGGGAACTCCTGCGGACGGACGGCACAGAGGATCCGTGATGATTCGGCGAGGGCGCGGGCCGAATCGGCGATCCCGCATCCCATCTCGGCGAACCGCCGCAAACGCTCCGGCGAATGGTCGAAGAGCCGCACCTCATCCGGAGAGAGGATTCCGTGTTCGAACACACCATCGAGTATCGCACTGGCCATGTGCCCCGTGCCGAGTACGCTCAGTTTCAATGCCATGTCGGAAGTCTCCGTCGGGCGGATCGATCAAACCACGATTCACGGCCCTGAGGGTAGAATATCACGCGAGCCACAAAGACCCGGAGCCACCATGAGCACGACCTACACCCTGCCGTTCGAGGAACCCGTCGTCGAACTCGATCGCCAGATCGAGGTCCTTGCCGCTCGCGAGGACGCCAAGGGACTGGAAACCGAACTCGACAGCCTTCGCCGGAATCGCGACAGCCTGCTGCAGAAGATCTACGGCCAACTGACGCCATGGGACACGGTTCGGGTCGCCCGCCATCCCAACCGTCCCCAGACCGCCGACTACATCAACATGATCTGCCGGGACTTCCGGGAACTTCACGGCGATCGCACGTTCGGCGACGACCGCAGCATCATCACCGGGTTCGGACGCATCGGTTCATTCAAGGCCCTCATCGTCGGACACCAGAAGGGACGGACGACCCAGGAACGGATCGCATGCCACTTCGGCTGCGCGCATCCGGAGGGATACCGCAAGGCCCTGAAGAAGATGAAGCTGGCCGAGAAGTTCGGGCTGCCGATCGTGACCTTCATCGACACGCCGGGTGCATACCCCGGACTCAAGGCGGAAGAGCGCGGGCAGGCCGAGGCCATCGCGATCAACCTTCGTGAGATGAGTCGACTGAAGACACCGATCATCAGCATCGTCATCGGCGAAGGCGGCTCGGGCGGCGCATTGGGCATCGGCGTGGCCGATCGAGTCGCGATGCTGGAGTTCGCGTGGTATTCGGTGATCAGTCCGGAAGGCTGCGCCGCCATCCTCTGGAAGCAGGCGAACGAAGAGACGAACACCCTGGCTGCGACTTCGCTCTCACTGACCGCATCGCAGAACATGAAGAACGGAATCGTCGATGCGACGATCACCGAACCGGTCGGAGGCGCGCATCGCGATCCGCAGCATGCTGCGGAACAACTCCAGAAGTGGATCATCGATTCCCTACGCGATCTCGAACGATTCAACTCGCGTTCACTGGTCGAACGGCGCTATGAAAAGTTCCGCCGAATGGGTTCCATGACCACAGCCTGATCCGGAGCACTCCATCCGGGTCGCCTTCCGACTCACGTTGACGCGGTCCCTCGGGCTACCTACAATCCCCGATCGATTGCAGCGGCCCCAGAATACTGGCAAGCCACAAACTGCCGTCTTCACGTCACTTGGAACAAGGTGATTCCACCCGATGGCCAAGAAGACCACCAAGAAGAAAACTGCGAAGAAGTCGACCTCCACCAAGAAGTCGACCAAGAAGGCTGCGCCCAAGAAGACGGCCAAGAAGACGGCCAAGAAGGCTGCAACCAAGAAGACCGCAAAGAAGGCTGCGACCAAGAAGACCGCAAAGAAGACCGCCAAGAAGACCGCCAAGAAGACGGCCAAGAAGACGGCCAAGAAGGCTGCAACGAAGAAGACCGCAAAGAAGTCGAAGAAGAAAAGCACTCCCACGAGCACCGGCGGCAAGCGGAGACGGCAGACCGTCCAGGAAGCAGCCCTCGCGAGCGAAGCGGACGAACGAGGCTACGTGATCGTCAATGGCCGGCGGATCCGAAAGATCGCCACGAATCCGGACATGATGCCGAAGAAGAAGCGCACCTCCGCAAGTTCGACGGCAACCAAGATTCCCAAGGACGTTCTTGCGGGCAAGAAGACCAAGTTCACCACCGCCGAGCTGAAGGAGTTCCAGAAGTTGCTGATCTCCAAGCGACGAGAACTCTTCAAGGCCGTCGACTCGCTCGAGAACGAGGCGCTCAGAAGCGATGACGGCGACACGTCGACGATGCCGATCCACATGGCCGACGTCGGTTCGGACGCATACGACCAGGACCTGATGCTCGGCATGGCCGCAAGCGAACGCGAACGCATCCGGGACATCGACGAAGCCCTGCAACGCATCAAGAACAAGACGTTCGGCATCTGCATGCTCACAGGGAAGCAGATCCGCAAGGCACGACTCGCCGCCAAGCCATGGGCGAAATACAGCATCGATGCCAAGCGACAGGTCGAACGCGGCATCGTCCAGTGAGTTCGTCCGCGACTCCAGAAACGGCGCCTTCCGGCGCCGGACGCCCCTTCATTCCAGCTCGACGATCACCGATCGCATGGGTGCTCCTCATCGGCATCCTGCTGCTCGGCCTGGCCGTGGATCTGGGAACAAAGCAGTGGAGCTTCGAGCACATCGCGGACACGCCGGTCGTACTCGATCGGACCGCGATCATCGAGAACGCGAATCTCAATCCGATCCCCCCGCACGACAGCGTGGTCCTGATCCCCGGCCGGATCCTCAACATGCACCTCGTGCTCAATCCGGGTGCCGTCTTCGGAATCGGCGCCGAACAGCGAACGTTCTTCGTGATCTTCACGATCCTCGCAGTCACCGCCTGCATGCTGGCATTCACCCTGTGGATGTCGGCCGACAGCAGGCTCGCCCACATCGGACTCGCCCTCGTCCTCGCCGGCGCGCTCGGAAACCTGTGGGATCGCGTTCTCTACGGACGGGTGCGCGACTTTCTCCACATGCTTCCGGACCGACACCTGCCATTCGGATGGTCGTGGCCCGGCGGCAACAGCGAACTGTTCCCATGGATCTTCAACATCGCCGACGTCATGCTGCTGGCTGGAATGGGACTGCTGCTGATCCACCTCCAACTCAGCGACCGGAGGATCGCGAAGCAGAATCGCGAGCGGGTGGACGGTGAATCGTGACCACCGAGATCGAATCCCGAAGACTCCGCATCAGCGGACTGCTCATCGTCGACAAGCCGATCCTGCTCTCATCGATGGGAGCCATCTCGAGAGTACGCGGTCGATCGAGAGGGGTCCGCACAGGCCATGCAGGCACGCTTGATCCACTGGCGACCGGCGTGCTGGTCATCGGACTCGGAAGAGCCACGAAGCAGCTCGACCAACTCATGGGACTGGACAAGCGATACCAGACCACGATCGATCTTTCACGCACGACCCCATCCTTCGATCTGGAGATGGAGCCCGAAAGCGTGGAGATCGAGTCGATTCCCGACCGGGCGATGATCGAACGGTCGCTGGCCGGTTTCGTGGGGGAATGCATGCAGGCCCCCCCCGCCTTCAGTGCGATCAAGGTCAACGGCAAGCGTTCCTACACCCAGGCCAGAAAGCAGCAGCACGACGATCTGCCCCCTCGTCCCGTCCAGGTCCACGCACTGGAAATGACTCGATTCGAGTGGCCGGAAGTGGATGTCGAGATCCATTGCGGAAAGGGCTTCTACGTCAGGGCCCTGGCTCGCGATCTGGGCCGGGCACTCGGGTGCGGAGGCGTCTGCACGCGAATCCATCGATCGGCGATCGGGCCCTATAACGACGAAATGGCTCTTCATTTCGACGACATTCCCGACCCGATCGAGCAGGAGCACCTTCAACCCGTCCCCACGGACGGTGCCTGACATTTTTCACTTGAATCGACCTTGGATCATGATCAAATAACAACGTGAAATCATCCATGAACACATCAAGAAACATCGTCGCCGGACTGGCGCTGGCCATCAGCTCGCTCGCCTGTGCGTTTCCAACCAGCACCCCCCTCTCCATCAGGTCGGCCACGCCGGAGCAGATCGCCAAATTCGGCGGCACTCCGCTCCAGATCGATCGCCAACAGGTGAGAGTACAGGACGACCTGATCATGAAGGACGTCCCCCTGGACGCCCTGCGGAAGGTGGACCTGGTACTCGAACGAATCGATGTGCTGGCCCCCGGAGCGATCACCCAGGTGGCGTTCGTCGACGACGAAGGCCGCACCCGGAACACCACGGTCCCGACGCTCCGCGTCGACTGCTTCCAGGGATACGTCGATGGCGATCCGGACTCGCACGTCTTTCTTGCCATCGGTGATCATGGTGCCAACGGATGGATCGAACGAACCGGCGAACAGCACGTCATCACCACGCATCCGACCGAACAGTGGACCGCCATCTACGACCTGAAGACCATCGACCCCGGCGACATGCACTGGGCGGACTTCAGCTGCTCGACCAAGGCGACCCCCGCTCCGCACGTGGAGCCGAAGACGAACAGCTCCTTCAGAGGCGACCTCTCGTGCCTGTCGCTGCTGATGGCGGTGGAGACCGACGCCGAGTTCACCTCCATGTACGGCGGCAACCTCGATGCGGCGCAGGAATACATCCAGACACTGGTCGGAGCGGTCTCCAGCATCTACGACCGGGACATCGGCATCAAGGTCACGATCAGCTATTCCCGGCTCTGGTCCGACGCCAACGATCCCTGGACCGGCTCCGATTCGGGCGCCCAGCTCTACCAGTTCCAGTCGTACTGGCAATCCAACATGGACTTCGTCAATCGACATGTCGCCCACTTCCTGAGTCCTCGCAACCTCGGCGGCGGTGTCGCGTTCCTCAGCGGGGTCTGCACATCGAACGGATACGCCGTCTCGGGAAACCTGAACGGCTCGTTTCCGACTCCGCTCGAGGACAACAACGGAGCGAACTGGGATCCCATGGTGGTCGCCCACGAAACCGGACACAACTGCGGCAGCGGTCACACGCATGATTCGTACAACCCTGCGATCGACGGATGCGGAAACAACGACTGCACCGATGCGAATCTCGGAACCATCATGAGCTACTGCCACCTCTGCTCCGGAGGCCTGTCCAACATGGCGATGCAGTTCCATCCCAGGGTCAAGGAAGTGATCATCGACTTCCTGGCAACCGACCTGTCCTGCACCCTGGCCGGAGACGGCTCCGGCCCCTTGGCGTCATCGGACATCGTCGAGACCCTCGGTGACGACCCAGTCGAGATCGCCGTCCTGCAGAACGACTACACGAACGACTGCTCGGCCCCGATCCTCAACAGCTGGGACGAGACGTCGCTCGACGGCGGACAGGTCGAACTGGTCGACGGCGACACGGCCCAGGGCATCCTCCGCTACACACCCCCCGTGGGCGGTCCGACCGCTGGCGGCGACTTCTTCAACTACGAGATCAGGGATTCCAGCGGACAACTGTCCTCCAGCGCGGTGCTGATCCTCTCGGTGCCCTCGCGGGTTCCCGATTCGCCGGTCGCGACCGAGCCCGGTTCAACCGTCGCCTACTACCAGCTGCAGAACCCGCAGTCCCTGCCCGACTTCAGCCAGCTCGAACCCTATCTGGTCGAGATCGTGGGGAACATCGACTTCCCGAGCACCAACGGCAACTTCGCGGGATCGGGCCTGAGCGACGACTTCGGAGTGGTCTTCGACGGGTTCATCGAAGTTCCCGAGGACGACTGGTACACCCTGCACACGAACTCGGACGACGGTTCCACCCTGTACGTCGGCGATGAGCTGGTCGTCTCGAACGACGGCCTGCACGGAATGCAGGAGCGAAGCGGCACGCTTGCACTGCAGGCCGGCCGGCACGCCATCCGCGTCGAGTTCTTCGAACGCGGCGGCGGCGCAGGATGCATCGTCAGCATCGAGGGCGGCGGACTCGCAAAGCAGGTCGTCTCCTCCTCGATGTGGTCACACGAAATCGAAGTCGCCGGAGACGTCAACGACGACGGCGAAGTCAACATCCTCGACCTGCTTCGGATCATCGGCGACTGGGGCCCGTGTTCACCGCTCGGATGTCCGAGCGATCTCAACGACGACCAGCGGGTCGACGTCGAGGACCTCCTGCTCCTGCTCGCGGCCTGGTAGTCGCGACCGTCCCGATCAAAAGAAAGCATGGCCGCGGACACGCCGCGGCCATGCTGAATCGGGCTGGACGGATTCGAACCGTCGACCTCTTGACCCCCAGTCAAGCGCGCTAACCAAGCTGCGCTACAGCCC
>MDTG01114382.1_pt1 | contig 13262 bp, 10 predicted proteins | sample 811421 | NCBI WGS metagenome assembly MDTG01 (sample SAMN05326645, study PRJNA326480) | marine metagenome | isolation source: seawater | place: Pacific Ocean: South East | collected 2011
TAGTTGGAATGTATGTAGTGCAGGTGTTCCGTTTACAATCACTGTTAACGAACCTGCACCGGTAATTTCCTACGCAGATTCAGAATATGAATTCTTCAAGGATGTACCAATAACTCCAGTAGTGCCAACCAGCACTGGTGGTGTACCGTCAACTTGGGAGATATCACCAGCACTACCGACTGGTCTGAGTTTGAGAGGAGATGGAGCAATTGTAGGTATTCCATTCGTGGACTCACCTGCAACGAATTACACAATTTGGGCTAACAACACTGGTGGTTCAGGAACTGCAGTTCTAGAGATTTCAATTAACGGAACTGGTATTTTCATCAACTATCCATACAATACTGCTGAACTTGCACAGTATTCGCCAATGATGGCATTGTATCCTTCAACTTCCGGAGCCGCAATTGTTTCATGGAGTATTGAACCAACCCTACCAAGTGGTATCTTCTTTGGAACTAACAATGGTACCATCTGGGGAACACCAAGCACTCTGACTGAGAGTGCTGTGTACACAATCAATGCTACAGGAGTCGAAGATTATGGTACAGCAACTGTCACCATTTCTGTTCTAACTGACACTGATCTAGACGGAATTCCTGATGACAATGATAACGATATTGATGGCGATGGGTGGTCAAACAGCGATGAAGCAAATTGTCTAACAGACGAAACAGACGTAAATGATTATCCTAGCGATATCGACCAAGATAGAATTTGTGACTTAGTAGACACAAGTGATGATAGAGCAATTATCCTGATTTACCTAAGTGACAACATCGAATTAGCTAACCACAGTGCAATGAGCCCTCTAGTACCTATTACAGCTGGTGGAGACATAACTGGCTGGGAAATATATCCTGCACTACCATTAGGATTGGAGTTCAATGGAACAATGCCTGGTCGTTCAACAACAGATACCGGAATAATTACCGGAACACCGACTGAATTGGCGGATGCGGCAATTTACACAATTTGGGCTAACAACTCTAATTCTGGTCAAAGTGGATCTTTCCAGATAACACTCAGTGTGTTGTTAGACACTGATGGTGATGGAACACCTAACGTCTACGACGATGATATTGATGGTGACACTTGGTCAAACGAAATGGAAATCCTATGTGGCGAAGACCCGCAGGATGCTTCTAGCACACCATTGGATACAGATGGCGATAACTTGTGTAATTACATCGATAGTGACGACGACGGCGATTCATTCACTGACACTGATGAAATCATGTGCAACTCTGATTCAGAAGACGCTTCTTCTGTTCCAGTAGATGAAGACAACGATGGTATCTGTGACGCACTACAATCCGATAGAGACCTAGATGGTTGGGCGGATGGTCCTGAAGAGTCCTGTGGTACAGACCCTGATGACGATTCAAGCGTACCTGTTGATTCAGATGGCGACATGATATGTGATTCACAAGATGACGACAGAGATGGCGACGGAGTTGGCAACAATGTTGACGACTTCCCAGATGACAGGTCTGCATCCAAGGATACAGATGGAGATGGTAAACCGGATTCATTATCTGGTGCATCGACATCTGTCCCACCACTTGAGGAAGATTATGATGATGACAATGACAATTGGTCAGATTACGATGAAACAATGTGTGGCACTAACCCACTTGATGAGACAGACTTCCCAACTGATTCAGACGGAGATGAAATCTGTGATGCCCTCGAAGATGACACTGATGGAGATGGTATAACAGATGCTGAAGATGCATTCCCTATGGATGCTAATGAGTGGCTAGATACCGATGAAGATGGTACTGGAAACAATGCTGACGATGATGATGACGGTGACAATTGGCCAGATGCTGATGAAGAAAGATGTGGTTCTGACCCACTAGATTCACAAAGTATTCCTGAAAACATTGAGGAAGATGGAACATGTGTAACTACAAAATCAAAATCAGATAAAAAATCAGATTCTGATTCTTCCTTTTTGTGGTGGATTTGTTGTCCACTACTGCTACTTCTATTGCTATTACTCCTAGCCTTCGTTGCTAGAGAAAGAGGCGATTCTGTTCTAGTAATGGTTGGAATAAGGAACGGTCCAGAACCAGAAAATACCACAGCAAGGCCAAAATTCGTTAGCGGAAGAGGAACAAAGGATGATCCGTTCGTTCTCAAACCTGCACATGTCAAAAACTTTGGAGATAGCGTAAATAGTGTAGAAACAATCACTATATCGAAACTTGACCCAAGTTCGTTGATTACCGTAACTGACATGGTTGCTGCAACCAACCGTGGTCGTTTCAACATGGACTCAATTCTAGTTGAAGGTAATCCAGACGAGAAAGGGTCAGGCTCTATTGTGTTCCAATTACAATTTGATGACAATGTTACAGAGGATGATGTAAGCGGAGTTTACACCGGTCAAATCCGAGTCGGAAGTGCATCAGTCTACCTACAATGGGAAGTCACTGTAGGAGACCCAGAAGAAGACATGTTTGCAGCTGCCGACCTAAGAGCAGCTGAACTCAAGGCCGAAGAAGAAGCGGAACTCAAGGCGATTGAAGAGGCTGAAGCAAAGGCAAAGGCCGAGAAAGAAGCCGCTGAAAAGAAAGCAAAAGAAGAGGCTGAAGCAAAAGCAAAGGCTGATGCTGAAGCTGCTGAAAAGAAAGCAAAAGAAGAAGCTGAAATTAAAGCAGCAGAGGAAGCAAAAGCAAAAGCCGAGATAGAGGCTGCTAACTTGAAAGCAAAAGAAGAGGCAGAAGCAAAAGCAAAGGCCGAGGCTGATGAGAGACTACGAATAGCAGAAGAGAAGGCTGCTGCTGCTGAAGCAAAAGCAAAAGCTGCAGAAGAAAAAGCCGCTGCTGAGAAGAAAGCAAAGGAAGAAGCCGAAGATGCTGCACGTGCTGCTGCTGAAAAGGCAGCTCAGGAAAGACTCGAACAAATGGAAAAAGAAATGGAAGAGCGACGTAAGAAACTCGAACAAATGGATGAAGCCACTCGAAAGAAAGAGGAAGAACTCATACGAATTTCTGAAAAGGCTAAGAGTATTGATTTCACTACGTTGGGTGTAGCTTCAAGAAGTGTTGTATCAAAACCTGTAGAAAAGGGCGCAACTGAAATGGCGATCGGTGACACATCATCATTCGATGAAACCGGAAGCGCTTGGGTTCAAGATGATGAAGGTGGCATGAATATCTCATGGACTGGAAAGACTGCAACTGCGCTTACTGGAGTTAAGGGGCTGAAGAGAGGCTTTGCTGCTGCAGCGACCGTAACAGCCAGCGACGACCTACAGAGAATCAAAGGAGTAGGTCCGTTCATCGAAGATAAGTTGAATGCTTTAGGAATCTATACATTCGAACAAGTCGGTAACATGACTGCTGAAATCGAAGAACAAGTAAATATCGCAATTGAATTCTTCCCTGGAAGAATCAAGAGAGATAAGTGGGCAAACCAAGCACGAAAGTTCGCTAAACAGAAGTGAATTGATATCGTTTGATAGCAAATTTCCTCTGTAAAAAAGAGGATTCGCTTTGCCGCTGGTTTTGAGATATTGCAAGTCTTTGTTGTTTTCCAGCATATCCATGATAACTTCATTGCCAAGTCTGACTTGGCATTGTTTAATGAGAGCAATTTTCTACCTAATGGTGGTACTAATTTGTTCAACTCAAACCACTGTTGCAATGGTTGATGCTGAGTATTCAGAGGTATACCTCAAGCGCACTATACTCGTGGAGGAAAGAACCGCAATATGGTGTCCTAGTTGCGCAGAAATAGACCCTGAGTTAGAATTAGTTGCTGAATCTCACGGTTCACGAATTGCAATCGTTGGGATTCACGTTACTGATGAATTCGAAAATAACGCTAGCATAGCTAGAATTCAATATCAGAAACAAGTTGACAATTCATCTTACGGAACACCTACTTTTTTCGTAGATGGAATAAAGACTGCTGAAGGTTATGGAGCATGGGAGGATGTACAAAAGCGCATCTTAACCCAAGAAAACAAGAAAACTTCTCCTATTGAAATTGCTTATGACCTGTCTGATGCAGATTTTGACCTTGAGGCTCCTGAATATGGTCAATTAACGATTATGGTTTTAGAACATCGAAAAGAAGTTCCTGATGATGCTGATAATCCTGGTGATGATACACGTGACAGAGTATTAGTTGGAATGAAAGTCATTACTTCTGAAGGAGATACCTCAGTCCATGGAGACTTGACTATCCCAGAAACTTGGTCGGTCTTGCTAATTCATGAACCTATTGAGGGTGGTGAACCCTATGGAGTTGTTGAAATATCTAATAGAGTGTTTGAAAATGTGAAAGATCATAATTTGATGTTCATATTAGCATCATGCCTAATTTTAGGAGGGCTGGTAGTATTTTGGCCTTCCAAAATTTCCAGTAATCGGGAAGAAGAGTAATTTTATTGTAGTAATCATACTGAATAAGACCATTTTACTCCTTTTTATGTCAAAAATGATGCTTTTTACCGAATCTTTGATAAGGTTGGAAGATAATGTATGTACATGGAAAGAACCTTTGACACAGCAGAAGATTATGAGGCAACACTGAAATCATGGATGGTTGAATTTACGGTCAAAGTAGACGAAGATTCTCATCGGCACCTTACAATGATAATGGCTACAGATATTTCTACAGTTCATCATCAATTGCTAAGAGAATTAAGAAAAGAATACCAAGACAGTGCTAGAGTAGATGTAACTGTTCACAGAATTGAACCTGTTACAACTAATACAGATGCATTATACTTCGAAGGAATATTTGTACCTTAATTCGAGGTGTATGTAATTACGATGTTCTGTCCATCAGCTAAGACCAGTTTTTCATATTGAGTATTATTTACTCCGTCTACAGTCATTTGAATCGAACCATCCCTGTAATCAAAAATTCCTGTTTCATCAAAGTGCTTCCCCCATACGTCGAAAAACACTTCAAGCGGAACGTCGACTTCTTGATGCCCCTCGACATGGATTTTACCAGTCGCATCATGTGTGTGAGTCATGTGCATAGCGTTTGGACAGATGCCTGTATCAATTCCTGTGTTAGTAGGTATCACTAATTCCTCCCCATCTATGATAATAGTTAGATAAGGATGGAAGTGCATTACAACATCGTGATTCTCTAAGCATTCATAGCCAAGAGCGTGGACTTCGTCAGAAGTGTCATACAATGAAGATTTACTTTCATCCTCACCAATTAGATTGATCATACCTTCGTACTCTAGCAATCCAATTAATGAAGCGAGACAGACCGCTGTGAATATCATCCAAAGGCGTGACTCGTCCATGTTTACTCCTCTTCATTACTTTGCTTTGGAGCAACATATCCACCGCGCTTGCGACGAGCTTTAGCGGACACTTCCTCATCGGTTTTTTCATTACCATTCCAATTACCTGATTCGACCATTCTTGCTACACGTATGAAACCTACTGTTGTAACTACATGGGCAACGTGAGCAGTTGTGCAAAACTGGCATATTTTACCGATATCATATTCTGCATACATCAGGTATAGGACGATGAATAATCCGAATATTCCAAAGTTAACTCCAACTTTGATGTTCTGAATAACCCAATTAGCACCTGGTTCTTTTGCAATTGTTATGGCTAACCACATGAATAAAGCAAACGCTAGCATTCCCAATAATCCCCAAGGCAATCCTAGGAATGGAACTGTATTCCATTCTGAATTTCCAATTACACTTGCACAATCACATACATTGCCGGAGGAACAGAAAGCACCTCCTCCCATTTCTGCTGCTTTATTGTGCATCCAAAGTGTATGTGCTGAGACTGTAAAACCACCAAAGCAAACTAGAATCAAACCTGCAAGTGCTCTACCTTGTACTGATTCAAGTGAAGGCCACCTTGAACTGAAACCTCTGGCAATATTTTCCCCGAGAGGAGTCATAATTAATATCCCGAGAAGTATAATGCCAATGTGTGGCATCAGAGTTAAATCAAAACATTCCAATCCTGCAACCATATCAATCACCTCTTGGAATGACGCTTTCCATTGCATCCCAAACTGAATCTCCAGCGGCTTCAGGAGATGCATATTCTATTATTCCATTAGGTGCAACTAAGAAATATTGAGGAGTATAATCAATTCCCCAAACATCACGGTTTGAGTTATCTAAGTCATCCATGTACGGGAATATATGGTCATATTCTTGTCTAAAATCTTTGATTTCTTGTTGGCTGTATTCCCAACCCTCAGCATCTGGGTTCAGTGAAAATGCCACAGCGATGAATTGAACATCCATATCTGGAGGCATTGACCTACTACCCGGCTCAAGCCATTTGCTTTGTTGAGGAACAAAATCTGGAGCAGACTTCTGGCAGGCTCCACAATTTGTGTCCATGAATTCTATCACATACCAAGTTCCATCTTCAGAATCTTCTGTCCATGTGAAATCTAAATTTTCGTATAAATCAAACTCAACCCAAGATTGACCGTCCCATATTTCACCATTCAATTCAGGCACTTTGTCACCAACGCCAACACCAGTGTATACCGGATTAGTTGTGAGCGCAATGTACGTAAATGCCGCAATAAAAATCACACTCACTATCATTAGACCGTCTGAACGGGCACCTGCTTCGTTATCCATGTCTCTTCGAATCATTTCATTCACCCATGATTTCTGATATCAGAACTCTTGCAGTGTGCGCCACTGCTTCCTCACTATCATAGTTAACCCCAAATCCGAGGTTGGCTAAGCGATTTATTGATAACATTGCTTTTGGTATGTCTCCAGCCCATCCTCGATCGCCACCAGTATATTCGATAGTTGCGTCTGCACATCCTGTTTCTCTAATTACAATAGCCGCAATGTTTCTTACGCTACATGTGTCATTTGAACCCAAGTTGTAGAGATTCATCTGTTCATTAGTGTTTTCAATTACAAACAAAATTGCATCGACACAATCACCTACTTCCATGTAAGATTTCTCTTGTAGTCCATTACCTAATACTTCAAGTCGATTTGGGTCTTTCTTCAGTTTATGAATGAAGTCAAAAATTACGCCATGAGTCCCTCTTTCGCCAATAATGTTTGCGAATCTGAACACCCATGCTTGGAAACCAAAGGTTCCTACCCAAGCACCAATCAAACCCTCTCCACCTTGCTTTGATGCACCGTAAAGTGAAATTGGAAGACATGGACCATGTTCTTCAGGAGTCGGCATTGGAGCATCTTCGCCGTATACTACAGAAGATGATGAGAATGCAATTTTTGAAACTCCTGCAAGACGCATCGCCTCTAGTACGTTGTATGTTACAATAGTACCTTCTTTCAAATCAGTATCTGTTATTCTTGTCCCTAATCTGATATCAGCATTTGCTGCTAAATGGAAAACCATTTCTACGCCAATAAATGACCCTTTGATAGATTCAATGTCTTTCAAATCAAGATTATGGAAATCTACTTTGCCAGAATCTATGTGGTTTTGGATAAATTCAAGCCTGCCTGATGACAGATTATCAACCACAATTACCTCATCACCCCTGTCAACTAACCTGTCAACTAAGTGTGAACCAATAAACCCTGCACCGCCTGTAACTAGTGCCCGCATATTTTATCGTCATGAATCATTGTTATAATATCTAGCAGTCTCATGCTTTTTACCTAGCACCATCATTTTCACTTTCAGCAACCTGTATTGGAAAATATATAGCACCCGTGGCGATAAGTTGAGTCTGTTGTATCCGGAGCAATACAACGAACAAAACAAGAGCTCCAGGAGTGAAAAATATGAAAAAAACAAAACAAACAAACGAGCAAGAAAACGAAACGCAGAATAGTACACTGGTTGGATTTGTAAGAAAATCTAATGCTGGTCGTGCAATTAAATTGTCAATAAACACAGAAGCATTTCAAGAATGTGGCACATACGTCACTAGCGACGGACAGACATATGTGCAACTAGTAGTAAGTTTGAACGCTTTGAATGGCGTAATAGAAGGGAAAAGAGCAGTAACATCTGTAAATCACCTAGAAGATTAATTCTAATTGATTTAATCAATACCTATCACAAACCAATTACAAATCCTTGTTGGAGCCGAATCACATATAATGGACTCGTGAGCCCAAAGATTCATGCAAAATCCCCTAAATGGTGGATATTCCATCATTGCAGGACTACCAATGTATAACGAAGAAGAAACAATTGGCACTGTTGTCACTATGACAAAAGATTTTGTTGATGAAGTAGTTTGTGTTGACGACGGATCCTCAGATTCTAGCGCTAGAATTGCGGAATCATGTGGAGCTACAGTTCATCGACACAGAGTTAACAGAGGATACGGCGGTGCTCTGAAATCATTATTTCAAGTAGCAAGAGAAAAGGATGTAGACATCTTAGTCATACTCGATAGCGACGGCCAACACGATCCTGAAAGTATACCTGACCTAGTTCAACCCATTATTGACGGAGAAGCAGATTTCGTAATAGGAAGCCGATTTGTTGATGGTGGAAAAACAGAGCACATGCCTGCATACAGAAGACTTGGAATAAAAGTAATTACAGCTGCGTCTAATCTTTCTAGTGACTTGGATATTTCAGATACTCAATCTGGTTTTAGAGCATTCTCAAGAAAGGCTATCGAAAGACTGAGATTTGATTCAGATGGAATGGAATTGTCACTTGAAATGCTGGAAGATGCCAATGAAAAGAATCTGCAAATTAGAGAAGTCCCAACAGTTATTAGGTACGATGTACCTAAAGGAAGTAATTTCACTGCAATTTCTCATGGATTCGCAGTGCTTGCGTATGCAATGATATCCCTTTCACAAAAAAAACCAATATTGGTACTCGGCCTACCAGGACTTGGATTATTTGCAGCAGGTACAGCAATGGCTTTCAATGCCATTAATGGAGTTACAGATTCTGTTGATGCGATTGTCGGTCCAGGATTGACATCATTATGGATCGGTGTTCTAGGAATATCGCTGATGGCAACTGGTTTAGTTCTACAATCTGCAAGGAACTTCATAAGACATCTTCTAATCAAAGAATTCGGCTTAGCCTAAACCAACAAGCACAGCATTCATGGATTGGTTGTGCTTCCATATTACCATGGGAGATGTACGTGAACAGCTCTCAGAGTATTCTCAAGTTGCTAAGGAGAAAGTTGAGGCGGGTTTAGAAACAGTATATTCTCAAGTATTAGCGCAACCAAAAACTACCCTTGTACTACTAGTAATATTGTCTGCATATCTTGGCAACATAGGGACTAATTTCCAAGACCAGATTGTGGACGATGTTGAGATATTTTTACCTGAAGGAGCAGAATCAACAGACCTTTTGATTGAAGTTAGAGAAGAATGGTCTACCGATATAGGTTTCATCTACATCAAGACACCAAATGCTTTCGACCCCGAGATTTACAAAGACGACTATAATGTATCTAATGTAGACATATTACACGAAATATCGTGGATAGAGGGGGATGATGAAAAATCCTCGTCACCAGGTTTGAAAAAGAATGGAATCGATTGGCATAAAGAAGATCATGGGAAAGAAGATGGCGTTCTATGGATTATTTCAATGCCACAAATAATCAAAGAAATTAATTCAAGTGATGGTAGATTTAATGATGCAATGTGTGGAAATACTGGTGAAAGGCTAACTGCTAATTTAATCGATTGTAACCTTTTATCCCAAGGGCAAAATGGAGGATTGTACGCAATCCCTGATGAGCAACAGCGTGTAGATGAAATCATAAATCAATCAAATGGGTCTCTTAGTCGTTTAGTTAATGACACTAATGGAGATGGAATTTGGGATACAACTTATGTTATGATCGGTATGATATCAGAAAACCAGATAAATCAGACTGGGAAATGGGAGAATTACAAAGAATTTTTCAGTCATGTGAATGAGATTATCGCAGAAGAAAATCGTCCTCAAGAGTATAGAGTGACTGAAATGACACAAACAGGTCTATCGAAAATTTTGGAAGACGTCTCTGATGCAATATATATTGACCTTCTGAATATGATGCCGATATCATTAGCATTGACTGTGATTGTTATCACTTTGTTACACCGCTCCTGGAAAGTTGTAATCATTTCAGGGACACCAATCGTTATGGCTCTTGCAGTGACATTTGGAGCATCAGTACTCTTGGAAATGACACTCACACCAATGATTATTGCTACATTCCCAATCCTAATTGGTTTAGGAGTAGATTATGCTTTACACATGGTTAACCGTATCGAAGAAGTGCGGCGTAAGCGAATCGATGCTGCTGTTGAAGAAAACGAAAGGCGGAGAAGAAAAGGCCAACAATCTATCGAAGTCCCTGATTTATGGGATCCTGAATTCTACAGATCCTGTGTAATGGAAATGTCACGAACAACTGGAGTTGCAGTGTTATTGTCTGCAACGACCACAATAATCGGATTCTCTGTGTTGATTATGCCAAGCATTGTATCTATTGTTCCGATTCGTTCTGTTGGACTGACATTAGTAGCAGGAATATTGTCCACATTGGTATTTTCCATGATTTTAGTCCCGGTGTTGACTTGGATTCTCAGATTCAATAAACGGACAAATCCACCAATGTGGGGTTCATTAGCAAAATTCCCAGTCAAAGGATACCTTGTGATAATTATGATTACAGCAAGTATTACCATTGCCGGATTTGCAAATCTTGACCAATTTGACAAACCGATTTCTGGTAGTGACCAAACACCAGATAATATTCCTTCTATGGAAGCTATGGTTGAATATTCCAACACATTTGGAGGAGGACAAACTTCTCTGTTTATTTTTGATGCGTCTCAGCACATAAATGATCAAGAAAAGAAAATTAGATCTCTGGATGTTCTAGACGCCATGGATCAGTTAGAAAATCAAATTCAAACAGTCGATAATACATCTACTACTAGTTTAATCACATTCCTTGAATCAATCCCTGTTACAATTTCTGAACCAACAACAAACGTCACTATTTACGAAGGTTCTCTTTGGGATTTGTTACATGATAAATGCTGGGAATCAAACTCTCCAGATTGTGCAGCATGGGTATTGCTAGACGCAACATCTGCTGACGGTAAAGGGAGAGAGCATCTTCGTAAAGACATGGTAAATGTAGCATACGATACACTTTCCAAGGAAGTTCAATGGATGCTCACAAATGAAGGCGGAAGCAAAGCACTAGTATACGTCACACAACCTTACATGAATCTAGATAACGCTAGCGTTCTAAGGGACGAGATAGATACAATGCTAGCAGACCCAATGGAAGAAGATGGCATACGAGTTTCACCCTTAACTGGGGGATTACCGGTTAGTTTAGACATTAACGAAGGAATTCATGACACTCAAAGTTACACCACAATTTTGACAATGATCATCCTAACAATCGTTCTCTGCATAGTTTTCAAATCGGTTAGAATTGGAATAATAACTATGATTCCAGTAGCTGCAATTATTGTTTGGCAACCGTTATTGATGAGTTCAGGAGATGTCAATGTGAACATATTTACTGCTATGATTGGAACTATTGTATTCGGTATTGGAGTTGATGATGCTATTCACGTGATGCATAGAATCCAAGAAGAAGGTGAAACTGCAGTTGGAATTAGCCATTCTATTGAAAAGACTGGTCAAACTATTTTTGAAACCACTGCAACAACTGTCGCAGGATTGGGAGCAGGATTCTTTGTAGCATTCCCTGGACTTGTGAATTTCTTCGTCTTGATGATGTTACTGATAATATTCGCGTTCCTAACAAGTGTATTCTTATTACCAGCTTGTATTACTGCTGAAAAGATAACAAGAAGTAAAATTAGAGGAGATGAACATTCATTCATTGATTATGGGGATGGAGTTGTACTGACTGATTCATCAATGAAACCTGTTGATGCAATAATTGAATGATTTCAATTATTTTTTTATATCCTGATTAACCATAGCGATTCATGGAAACCATGGAGAATGACACTCAACATGGTATTCCAAATTTAGTACCGAAAGTATTCTTGTTTATTCTAATTGCTAATGTAATTGGAACTAATGTTTTCATTCCCCATTATTTTACACTTGAATTCGCCTTCACAATTTGGACATGGAGTTTATTTGCAAATATTGTTTTCATTATCACTATGACACTGTCATTGATTATTCCATTAAAATTGCATGCAAAAAAAGGTAGTATATTCATAAATGGATTGATTTGTGGTGGACTAGTCTATTTCGGATATATGATTAGTTGGTTCTTTGTTTGCAATCTATCAGATGAATTTAGTATGGATGACTATACCATTGTATATCATGGATATTGGGGGGCTCTAGCGTGTATGATCACATCGATGATAATGATGGCTAAAACTGACCCTAATTATATAGATAGTAAACAAAAAAACTATGTAAAATGCCCTTATTGCAATAAATCATTTAGAGTCCCCAAGACTTATACTGGTAAAGCAAATTGTACAGGATGTAATAGCGAATTTAGAGTAGTCAGCGCACATGGAGTGTCTGTAGCCGTATTTTTAGATGCAAAATTGCCAGCACCGGTTAAACATTCTGAATGATGATGGAGGATGCAGGGAGTAAGCCCCTTTCTGTTCCCTTTCGGTGACTGCATTCAACTAAGCACCCTACCTGTCCCTGAGCGTGCAGCGTTATCGGGACTGTTTGGGCTTGCTCCAGCGGGGTTGCTCGTCTCATCGATAATATGGCAACCTCGTCCTTTCGGATTCATCGTACACACCATACCTCGTTCGTTTCTGCACCATTGACCGACCCATCTCTGTGTCTCGAATTGTTTCGACCGCCTGCACTGTGGAGAGGGGACTTTCCTCAGACTCGAAGTCTGTCAGCAGTCCTCCTGCATCCTCCAATCGCCGGTTGATGTACTACATTTGAAACCATTGGCTCAATCGAATTCAGATTCTTCTTCAGAATCTTCTTGATATTTTCTGTCTGAAACAACCAAATAACTGAGCAAACCAATCATTCCAATTATGACTATTGAAAAACCGGTAAGCATCGACGTATCTGCTCCTTCCAAGCCCTCGATTACATATTCAGATGAATCACCTGAAACTTTTACAGGACTAGTTCTTGCAAATTTCCCATCAGGAGTTGTAATTTCAATCCATGCTGCACCCGTTTCTTCTGGAATCCACGTAACTTCAAATGTTTCAGAATTATTCCCTGGAATTTGAAGATTAACAATTTCTATCAGTCGCCTGTTTTTACTGCCTTCTATTACCTCAATTCGCAAACTAGTAATTCCATCAACAA
>MDTG01234088.1_pt1 | contig 13262 bp, 13 predicted proteins | sample 811421 | NCBI WGS metagenome assembly MDTG01 (sample SAMN05326645, study PRJNA326480) | marine metagenome | isolation source: seawater | place: Pacific Ocean: South East | collected 2011
AATATAGTTTTGGATATCAAAACTGGTATCATTCAGCAAAAAAAGAATGCATCAATACTAGAAAAAATTTAGGTTTTTTTGATTTAACACCATTTGTAAAATTTGATTTAAGTGGCAAACACGCACATGAACAACTTCAATATCTATGTGCCAACAATATAAAAAATATTGAAGGTAAAACTACCTACACGCAAATGTTAAACCCATCAGGTGGAATAGAAGCCGATCTGACTGTAAGTTGTTTAAAAAAAAATTATTTTAGAATTATTTGTCCAGCATTAGCTAGAAGCCATAATAAATCTCATATTTTAAAAAATTTAAAAAAAAGTGTAAAATTTGAAGATGTTACTGACAAATATTCATGTATAGGATTATTTGGACCAAATAGTAGAAAATTTTTAACCGAATTATTTGGCAATTATTTTTCTAATGAAACTTTTCCATTTTCTAGGGGAATGTATATTAGAACCTCGAATACTAAGGTTTGGTTTCAAAGGTTATCTTTTGTAGGTGAGCTAGGTTGGGAAATTTATATCCCAATTAATAAAACTAAAATTATTTTCGAAAAGATAAGAAAATTAGGAAAAAAATATAAACTTACTTATGCAGGAATGCACGCATTAGATATTCTTAGACTAGAAAAAAAATTCTTACATTGGGGTCATGATATTACCTCAGAAAATAATCCTTATGAGTCAGGTTTATCATTTGCAGTAAATTTCAAAAAAAAAAAGAATTTTATTGGTAGAAAGACGCTAGAAAAAATGAAAAACAAACCTTTATCTAAGAGATTAGAACTTTTTTCTCTTAAAAAAAGATTTAAACCAGGAAAACCTCTATTGCTCCATGATGAGCCTATATTTAAGAAGAATAAGATTGTCGGTTACACTACAAGCTCAAACTTTTCTTTTTGCTATAATAAGAATATTTGTTTAGCTTATGTAAAAAATGAAATAAATCTTAAAAATCTTTATTTAGAAGTTGAAGGAAAAAGGTATGCTCTACATTTAGAAAAAGACCCTTTACATGACCCAACATCAAGACTGATGCGTAATTAAATCATTTTGGGTCAAGTTTTTTTTTAAACCCATTTTGCGCTTTAAATACATTTAAAATAGTTATCGATGTGCTTAAATAGTCTTATGAGCACACATTTAAATTTAGATAACAATCAACCAGAATATAATAACACTCAAGGAAAAGTTAAAGTAACCGATTTAATATCTAGAATGAATGATGAAAAAAAAATTGAAAAAAAGAGAAATTTAGCTCTAGGAGTGGCAGCAGTTTCAGCAGTTACTGTATTTGGTATTATCCTTACGATATAAAACCCTTTTTAATAATCGATATTGGTATTTTACAAGAAATTCTCGTAATTATTAAATTTATTCAAAACCATAAATATTATACAAATCAAAATTGTATATATGAAGTTTTTTACAACACTGACAATAACTTGCATTGTTTTCATTATTTCTTCATATTTTTGGCAATATATTAACATTCCTGCTTATAACCCTGATGAAGTTGTGGGACTTTTGTCACAAAAAAAAATTAATCCATTAAGCGATACTATAAGATTTATTTTTTTATTTTTTAGCACAGTTGGAACATTTTTTATTATAAGATTTTTTCAAGAAAATAGACGTGTTTCTGTAAAAATATTATTTGACAGCTCAGAATATTCTAAATTAGACTCACTAGAGTCATCTAGTATAAAATTAATTATTTTTTTTATATCTATTTATTTATTTGTAGATTTTTTTTCGTATAACCCAAATTATTTATTTTATGACCCATTACATGATGGAGATAATTTAACCCCAGCTCAAAATTTTGAATTCACTAAAAAAATTTGGTCATCTTCTTATGCAATTCATGGAGCATCTAATTCAATTTATGGATATCTTGGTTGGAAAATATTTAATATTAAATCAATTGGTGCATTAAGATTTTTTTACATACTATTGTTATTCCTCATTAAAATATTAACAATAGTTTTAGCTTTTCAAATTACAAAATTAACTAATCTTAATAAAAATAATAGAATTTCTTTTTTTTTAATATTATCCATAATTCTAATTAACTTTGTTAAATACCAAACACCAATAAATTACTCAATTTTTTCATTAAGAGATTTATATTTGATTTTATATTTAATCTTTCTAATTCAATTATTTTCTACAAAAATAATTAATAAAAATTTAGTAATTATTTTAATTTTTATTTCAAATGCGGCATTAGTTTTGCATTACGATATTGGAACGTATTTGCAAATAATAAACTTTTTACTTTTTGTATATTTTTATTTTTCACGTCAATATAAATTTTTAGTTTATATCATTATTAGTTATTTAATATTTTGGATAATTTTTGTTTTAGCACTAGGTCTTTCGGAACTGAAATTATTTATAGACCACTATATAATGATCGTCAAAAATATAGATATTATTCATGGTTTACCATATCCAAATCCAATATTTGATATTGGAAAAAATCAGCATGCCTCGAGAGCTACCAGAGCTATAATATTATTAATTATATCCTCATTTTTTATAATAGAATTAATATTTTTTAGTCAAAAAAAAAAATTTACAATTAATCAAAAGATAATACTAATTTTTTTTCTAATTATAGGTATTTTATCGTTTAAAAATGCATTGGGAAGATCAGACTCTTACCATATTAGAATGTCTACAGAGATGCCTATTATAATAATCTTATTTTTTTCAATAATTTTTATTTTAAAAAAAGATATATTTTACAAATTAGATAAAAAATTTAGAAATTTAATAATAATTTTATTTTCTTTTTTATTAATTTTTTCTAAATTTAATTATAATAATTTCAAAAATTTTAATACAAATGTAACAACCTTTTTAACCACTAGTGATAAAAAGTATTTAGATCAAGATTCTTTAATTTTTTATAAAGATGCTAAAGTAATTTTAAAAGATGAAAATTGTATTTTTAATTTTACAATGGATCTGGGCTTACCTTACTTGTTAAGAAAAAAAACTTGTACAAAATATATTCAAACATATACAGTTAGCGGTTCAGTAAATGAGCAAAAATATATCTTGGATTTGAAAAATATTAATCACAAATATTTGATTTATGAGTCACCTAAATTTGTTGTTGATAATATAAAAATTGAAGATAGGTTAAAAATTGTCAATGATTTTATTAAGAAAAACTATAATCCATTTTACAGTAAAAATGGTTTCAAAATTTTAAAAAAAAAATAATTTAATTATAATTATTAAAATATAAGTGTATGAAGTATATAAAGAGATCTAATGATTAAAAATATCACATTTGTAATACCCTCATATAATGAGAGTGAAAATATCAATGAACTATATTTAAGAATTAAGATTGTCCTGAAAGATTTAAATATAAATGACTATGAAATAATTTATATCGAAAATGGATCAACTGATAATAGTTTAAAAATCTTAAAGGAATTGAACTTAAAAGATCAAGCGGTAAAAGTTATTAGCTTTACAAGAAATTTTGGATTACAAAATGCTATACACGCTGGGTTAAATTATGCAACAAAAGACTATGTATGTGTAATGGACGGTGATCTACAAGACCCTCCAGAACTTTTAAAAAATTTTTCAAAAAAAATAAATGATGGATATGATGTTGTTTACGGAATTAGAAAAAAAAGAAAAGCCAGTTTGTTCAAAAGAGTATGCTATAAAATTTTTTACTACTTTTTTTCAAATTTAAGTGAAATTGAAATGCCGTCTCAAGTAGGAGAATTTTGTATAATGAAAAGAGAAGTAGTCAATATTTTAAGAGAATTTAAAGAAAAAAATTTATTTATAAGAGGTCTTAGAACTTGGATAGGTTTTAAACAAACAGGTGTCGAATATACTCGACCAGAGAGAAATGCTGGTAGAGAAAAATTTAATTTTTTTAGTTCATTCTTTTTTGGCTTAGATGGCATTATATCATTTTCAATTTTTCCCCTTAGAATAATATTATTATTAGGTTCAATAAGTTCAATTATTTCCATTTTATTTTCAATATTTATTTTTTTGATTAAAATACTCTCAATTTTTCAATTAATTCCAAGCGATGCACTTTTATTAATGCCTAAAGGATTAACTGCTACTACAATTTTTTTATTGATTTCATTTAGTTTAATCATTTTATCTTTGGGAATTATTGGGGAATATATCGCAAAAATTTATTTTGAAGTAAAACAGAGGCCAAACTATATAATTAAAGAATTGATAAAATAGGACAAAATTTATTATGTTTTTAAAATATTTTATTCTATATTAAATATTAAGCGATTATTATAAATGGCGAGGTAGCTCAGTTGGGTAGAGCACAGGACTCATAAGCCTGGGGTCGGCGGTTCGAATCCGCCTCTCGCTACCAAAATTATGACAAAAAATTTATTAAATATTTTTGACAATAATAAATATGTTAAATTGGCATTAAGAAATAAAAATAGATATAAAAAAAATAAACCGTTTCCACATATTTATTTTGATAATTTTCTGCCAAAAAATATAGCTAAAGTTTTAAGCAATGAATACCCTAAAATAAAAAATGTTGATAATAACTGGAAGACGCATAAAAACAAAAATGTAATAAGATACTTTCTTGAAGACTCGTCTCTTTATAAAAAAAACCTTCAAATATTTTCAATGTTAATTAATTCAAGAAAATTTTTACTTTTTTTAGAAACTTTAACAGGTATTGAGTCAATTATACCAGATCCATTCTTTATTGGAGGAGGCGCTATGACTACTGGTAAAGGTGGTTTTTTAAATGTTCATGCAGACTTTAATTACCATCACAAACTTCAATCATGGAGAAGAATTAATGTACTTTTTTATTTAACCCCTGGATGGAAAAAAACTTGGGGGGGAAATTTAGAATTTTGGACAAAAAATAAAAAAGAAAAAGTAAAAGATATTGAGCCTTTATTTAATAGAGTGGTTATATTTAATACTACCTCAAAAAGTTTTCATGGTCAGCCAAATCCAATTAACTGCCCTTCAAATATGAGTAGAAATGTTTTTTCATCATTTTATTATTCTAATGTAAAAGATAAAGAGTCATTATCTGAGCCTCATTTTACAAGATACAGTATTAAAAATAATCCTTACGCGCGAAAAATTTTAAAAGACTATAAAAAATCAACTTATTGATTTAATTTTTCTCAAACTTAAGCTCAATTTCTTTAAAAGCAGGGTTACCTGGCATATCTAGCGGGTGAGGTAACATTGGTTCATCATTTATTTTTTTTGGATTTTTTGAAAATGTTAGTTCAATTTGAGTTGGTATATTATTAACTACCAAAGCCTGATTCATTGGATGTATATGGACTAATGACATTTTCAATGACTCAATAAAACTAATAATTTTCTCTAAATGTAAATCAACATCATGAAATTCAATGGCAATACCTGTAAATTTATCTTGATTATCTAATATCTCATCGAGAATCCTATATTCTGAAGTTTCAATATCTACTTTCAAGTAATGAGGATCCTCTATACCATTTTTAAGAATATCTTTTAAAGTTATTCCTTCACTACCAGGGCCAAAACCAGGACCTACTCTTTTTGTAAAATGCAGCACATCATTTTTGAACAAATTTTTATAATCTTTATATAAAAAAATTGAAGAAATATGGCTTGAAAAAAAACCTTTTTTTAAAAAATATTTAGGCTTAAGTGTTCTAACTAATGTACTTAGAAAACTTTTTCTAGAGTATTTTTTTATTGCCGAGTAATTCACAGTGTGATCGTAACAATGAATAGGTTTGTTAAATTTCTTTTTATATTCTTTTTCAAACCTCCACTCGTATCCTAAACCTAAAGTAATTAGTGACTGAGATTTTTCAATAGAATTTTTTTCTACTAAATATCCACCATCAAAATCGCCTCCTAACCTTAGAAGATCGAATTCATGTTTTGGTTTAAAAATTATAGGTAACACTATTTAATTAATTTCCTCATTTTACTTAGATTCATAGATGAATTTTTAGGCATTAGAGTATTTCTTTTTCCTATAAACTTTTTTTTTATCTTTGGGTTATATTTCTTAGCAAATGCATATACTGTTTTCGAAGGTCCACCAATATTAATTATACCCTTCTTGTGAATTACTTTTTTAAGTATTGGAATAATATCTTCATGAAAAATGAAATTTGTAATCATATTTGCGTATGCTGACTTATGCACAAAAGGTTTTTCTGTCATACTTACTCTTAAAATAAGTGAGTTAGTGTACATTTGCACAGCGGTTTCACCTCCTAATTTTGACCAAGCGTAATTATTGCACGGGTATACTGCATCAGTCTCTTTGTAATTACCTTTTTTGCCAGGGTAGACATAAGAGGTAGAAAAATAAATTAATTTAATATTTAGTTTTTCACAAGCAATGACTACATTGCATGTTCCTATAATATTTAATTTAATACTATGAGAAATATTTTTATTGTGCGCAATCATTGGTCTAGAAAAGCCAGCTAAGTGAATAAGATATTTTGGTTTAGTTTTTTTTAGATAATTTATCATCTTTTCAATGTTTAAAATATCCAGCTCTTTTTTATTTGGGAAAAGAAACTTGTCTTTAAATTTGTTTTTTAAAACTGTACCAAATCTTCCAGTACCACCAGTAACAACTATTTTAGATTTTTTTGACATGAGAAATCCATTTTCCACCTTTTTTTATAAATTCTTTTTCTTTGTTTAGTATTTCATTTTTATGATTCCAAGAGCACAAGATTAAAATATCTGGATAATTTTTTCTAAAATATTCAATGGACACTATTGGTATGTGTGTTCCAGGAGTAAATTTGCTAATCTTTTCTTTAGTATTATCAGCGATATAATCAATAAATGTATTGTCAATATTACAAAAATTTAAAGCTGTGGTGCTTTTTGCAGATGCAGCATAACCAGCTACTTTTAATCCTTTTTTTTTGAGTTTAAATATTTTTTGTCTAAAATGTTCTCTTGATAAAAAACAATCTTTTTTGAATTTTTGACATGATTTAATACTATTAAGTTTTTTCTTTTTTTCTAATTTTAAAAGATTAAAAACTTTTTTCTTAATCTTAAATCTATTTTTTCTAGCTATAGTGTATCTCATAGAACCACCATGAGTTTTTTGCGGGGTAACATTAATTAAGTCAAAGCCTTTTTTATCAAAAATTGTTTTAACAGAATGTACTGAAAACATATAAATATGAGCATCATAAATTTGATCGTAAGATACTTTTTCAAACATTGAACCAAGGTAAGGCTCTTCAAAAACAAAAATACCATTACTATTTAGAAGAAAATCAACAGATTTAATTACATCATTTAAATTAGGTATATGGCAAATTACATTAGCTGCACAAATTAAATCAGTTTTTTTGTAATAATTTTTTAATTTAGACATTTCTTTGAAACAAAAAAATTTATTTAAAACTTTTAAATTCTTTTGTTTTGCAAAGTTTGCAACGTTTCTAGAAGGCTCAACACCCAAACAATTTAATCCATCTTTTTTAAAATAATCTAGTAGGGTGCCATCGTTAGAACCTACCTCTATACATTTAGAATTTTTATTTAATTTTTTGTTTGCCTTAATCCATTGAAAATATTTTTTGAAGTGTTTGACCATAAATTTTGATCTATTTGTAAAAAAGGGATAATAATTATTAAAAATTTTTGGTGGTTTTGGATGATCATTTACTTGAAAAAGAAAATTTTCTTTATTAAAACCCACCTCAAGATTATAAAAAAATTCCCTCTTGAAATTTTCTTTTTTTAAAAAACCATTTGCCATTGGCATTTTTCCAAAGGACATAAAAGGTTTTATTACTTTATTAGTTACTTTACATTTCATCTTTAAATAATTTACTGTTAGTTATATCATGAAATACTATTGGCCAAATTAATGGTTTAGTATATTTTTGAAACCAAAAAGATTGAAATCTTTCTATTAGGAAACCATAAATTCTCTTTAATCCGTATCCACTTTTACCAAAACCAAATACGTTCTCACATCTTTCCATCCAAGGAAATACTGTATTATAGTATTCATTCATAATTTTTTTTGATTTACAAAAAAACATACTGCTTCTGTTATAGGAATTTTTATTTATTGTAAATTGGCGAAAATCTTCACGATCATTTTTTTCTAAAAGATTAATTGCTTTATCCAAGTTGCCATAACCATGAAAAGAGTCAAAATGATATTTTATATTCCAATTATTTTTTAAAATTAATTTTGGGTTTAGTATTAAAGATTTAAGCCCATGTTTTATAATTTTTGAAAATTTCCAATTTAAAAAAATATCTTGACCTAAAATAATTTCTTTATCCTCCCATTCTTTTGGAGTATCAATTAGAAAATCGTCTAACCTATTAATTTCGAATTTATCAATTTTATTTGACCAAAATCTTCTATAGGCACAAAATCCTAGCCATTCATTATTTGATATTTTATTTAATTCATTTTTCCATAGCCAATAATGAAAAGTATATTCACCATAAAATGAATTTTTTTTGCTAATGTTGTCGCCAGAATTATCTCTAAGCCATTCACTATCAAAATTACCTTGTCCTAAACCTACTGGTATATATTTTAATTTTTTAATTTTACGTAAATTAGAATTATGAATATCTAAACAATATATTTTCATTTCTTAAAACTTTGAAGATAATTGTTTAAAGAAATATTTTTTTTATCTTTTTTTGAGATTATAATTTTTTTTTTTGGCCAATTAATTTTTAATTTTTTATCATTCCATAAAATTCCGATTTCATTATTTTTAGATCTATAATTATCATTACTATATAAAACAATATTTTCCTTACCCAACCCTAAAAAACCGTGAGCAAAACCTTTTGGAATCATCAATGATTTTGAATTCTTTTCTGATAGTATTATCCCAAAAGATTTGCAAAATGTTTTTGAACTAGGTCTTAAATCTACTACAACGTCAAATATTTCCCCTTTTAAAACTGATACAAATTTACCTTGGCTATTTTTTTTCTGTAAATGTAATCCTCTTAAAACATTTTTTTTTGATTTAGAAACACACCAAAATATTGGTTTATATGCTTTAAATAATTTTGCACGAAAAACCTCTCTAAAAAAACCTCTATTATCGTAAAAATTTACACCTGTAGCTACTTTAAGTCCTTTAAATTTAGTTTCTTTTAATTTCATTTAATAAGATCTTTTAGATATTTTGAGTATTCGCATTTACCGTAAAATTTTATAGCTTCTATTATATTTTTTCTTGAAATCCATTTTTTATTAAAAGCAATTTCTTCTAAACAAGCAATTTTTAATCCCTGACGATTTTCTACAGCTCCCACATAGTTTGAAGCTTTATAAAAGTCACTAATACTTCCAGCATCAAGCCATGAACCACCCCTACCAATAAACTCAGCTTTTAGTTTTTTTTGTTTAAGATATTTATTTAACAAATCAGTTATTTCAATTTCTTTTCTTTTTGAGGGCTTAAGTTTTTTACTTAAATTTACTACTTTGTTATCAAAAAAATATAGACCTGTTACAGCAAAATTAGATTTAGGATTTTTAGGTTTTTCAACTATTTTTAAAATTTTATCATTTTTAAAAGTTGCAACACCATAGGCTGAAGGGTTTTTAACAGGGTGCAAGAATACCTGAGCGCCCTGACTAAGCTGAACACTTTTTTTTAGCTTATTTGTTAAATTTTGACCATGAAAAAAATTATCACCTAAGATTAAGGCAACATTATCTTTTGAGATAAATTTTTCACCAATAATGAAAGCATCTGGAAGTCCTCTTGGTTTATCTTGTTCTAAATAGCGAATTTTAATACCTAGATTATTTTTTTCAGGTAGAATTTTTTTAAATTCTACGAGCTGACCTTTATTAACTATAATTAAGATATTTTTAATACCAGCAAGCATTAAAACTGAGAGTGGATAAAAAATAAGCGGTTTATCATATAATGGTAATAGCTGTTTATTCACTGATTTAGTTAATGGACTCATTCTAGTTCCTAAACCTCCAGCTAAAATAATTCCTTTTTTAATCATATATTTAAGCCCAATCTTTTTTCATAGCTTTCTTTTGAAATATTTTTTAGAAAAATTTTATTGTTTAAATACCAAGAAATTGTATCTTGTAATCCTTTTTCAAACTGAATTTTAGATTTCCATTTTAATTTTTTGTTTATTTTTTTATTATTTAAAGCGTATCTGAAATCATGACCCGGTCTATCTTTTACAAATTTAATTTTAGTATTTTTTCCAATATTTATTTTCATTAATTTAAATGTCTTTAATATTTTTTTAACCAAATCTAAATTTCTTATATTTAACCCTGTTCCAACATTATAACTTTCACCATTTTTACCTTTTAAATAAAGCGTGAATAAGGCTTGACAGTGATCAATCACATGAATCCATTCACGTGAGTTTCTGCCTTTAGCGTATATTGGTAGTTCTTTGTTATTTAAAATATTTGTAATCATTTTTGGTATTAATTTTTCTGGAAATTGGTAGGGACCATAGTTATTACAGCAGTTTGATATAACAGCCTTTAATTTATAAGTACGTACATATGATTTTACTAAATGATCTGCACTAGCTTTAGATGCTGAGTAAGGAGAACTAGGTTCATATTTATGATTTTCATCTGAGCGTTTACCTTCACTAATATCTCCGTATACTTCGTCGGTAGATATATGAATTAACTTAGGATTAATATTTTCTTTTTTCAAAAACCTTAATGACTCAAGAAGGCTAAAAGTTCCGATGATATTCGTATGAATAAATTTACTAGGTCCATCAATGGATCTATCCACATGGGTTTCAGCAGCTAAATTGAATATAGCTTTAGGTTTAAATTTTTTAATAATTTTTATAATTTTAGCTTTATTAGCTAAATCAATTTTAATTAGCTTATAATTTTTATTATTTCGAAGATTATTTTTAATCTTATTTGATGAATAGGTGAGTTTATCTAAATTGATAACAAAATATTTTTTTTTAATTAAAAAATTAACTAAATTACTCCCTATAAAACCTGATCCGCCTGTAACAATGATTTTTTCCATTTTTGTAAAGAATTTAAGCTTTGTATGTTAAATTAGTAAAAGAATTATTTATCAAAATCAATTATTATTATGCTATGGACTCAAAAGAACTCACTGTTGTAATCGTTACATTTAAAAGTGAAGCAAAAATATTAGACTGCCTCAGATCGATTGGCGATCAAGCAAATATTATAGTGGTAGAAAATTCAAAAAATAAAGATTTCAAAAATGACCTTGAGAATAAATTTACTAATTTAAAATGCATTCTTGCTGGAGAGAATTTGGGTTATGCAGCGGCAAATAATATTGGACTTAAACAAGTTAAAACAAAATATGCATTGGTATTGAACCCAGATGCAATTTTAGAAAAACACGGGGTTAAAAATTTTTTAAATAGGGCAAATCAGGTAAAAGAATTTTGGCTAATGGGACCAGGCAATGATCAGATGGTGCAATTAGAGTTTGGAGAGAAAGATTTAATTGAAGTAAGCAATTTAAAAGGTTTTGCAATTTTTTTTAATTTATCAAAGTTTAATAATGAATACTTTGATGAAAATTTTTTTTTATATTTTGAGGAGATTGATCTTTGTAAGAAAGTTAAGAATAATAATGGAAAAATTTATTTAGATAGATTAATAAAAATTAATCATCAAGGTTCACAATCTGTTAATAATTTAAATAAATCTGAATTAGAAAAGAATAGAAACTGGCATTGGATGTGGTCAACATTTTATTATCACAAAAAACACAAAGGATACTTAATTGCTTTAATAAATATTTTTCCTAAATTATTATCTGCATTAATAAAAACTATAATATATTCAATAGTATTTAATAAAAATAAAAGAGATATATATTTTTGTAGGTTGAGTGGAATAGTTAACTCAATTACAGGAAACAAATCTTGGTATAGACCATCAATAGATTGATTTATTTTATTTAAAAAGATAAAAACAAAAAATGCCTAAAAAAAATTTAATATTAGTTACAGGAGGCGCAGGTTTTGTTGGAACTAATCTGATTAAATTATTCTTAGAGAAAACAAATTATAATATTATTAGTTTAGATGATTATTCTTCAGGCTATAAAATAAATCATATTAAGAATTCTAAAGTAAAATATATCAAAGGAAAGACTTCTAACATTAACTCTTTGATTAAAAATCCCTCAAAAATTAAAACCATTTTTCATTTTGGTGAATTCGCCAGAATTTATCAAAGTTTTTTAAAAATGAATGAATGTATCGAGTCTAATTCAGTTGGATCGAATGCAGTTTTCAATTTTTGTTTAAAACATAATATTAAACTTATTTATTCTGCTACTTCAGCATCTTTAGGTAATAAAGGAAATGATAAAAATTTATCTCCCTATGCATTTACAAAATCAAAAAATTTAGAATTATTAGAAAATTTAAAAAAGTGGTTTAACTTTAAATACGAAGTAATTTACTTTTACAATGTTTACGGCCCTCACCAAATATGTAAAGGAGAAATGTCTACTGTGATAGGGATATTTGAAGAACACTATAAAAAAGGTAAAGCATTACCAGTTGTGAAACCAGGAACACAATCAAGACGTTTTACGCATATAAATGATACAGTGGAGGTTTGTTTTTTAGCATGGAAAAAGAGTCTTTGCAGACACTATAGTATAGCTAATAGAAAATCTTATTCACTTTTAGATGTTGCAAAAATGTTTAATACTAAAATTAAATTTTTACCAAAAAGGCAGGGTGAAAGGTATGCATCGGCAATTATAAATAAAAATCTATCAAATAAAATGTACACTTACTTTGGTAAAATTAACTTAAAAGATTATATCAAAAAATTTTTAGAAAATAATTAATCAATGCCCGGGGAACTCAATTAAACTCTGTGTTTTGTATCCTTTTTTTTTTAGCAATTTATTGCCTGGGAGATCAAACAAATTTATAACAAAAATAAAACTAGCGACTTCACCTCCTGAAATCTCAATTATTTTTGCTGCAGCTTCAGCTGTGCCTCCAGTAGCGATTAAATCATCAATTACTAATATTTTCTCTCCTTTTTGGATGGAGTCTTTATGAATCTCAATTGTTGCAGTTCCATATTCTAATTCAAAATCAACAGAATGAACTTCAGCTGGTAATTTATTTTTTTTTCTAAGCATTATAAATGGTTTCTTAAGCACATATGAAACAGCAGATGCAAAAACAAATCCT
>MDTG01274983.1_pt1 | contig 13261 bp, 20 predicted proteins | sample 811421 | NCBI WGS metagenome assembly MDTG01 (sample SAMN05326645, study PRJNA326480) | marine metagenome | isolation source: seawater | place: Pacific Ocean: South East | collected 2011
CCCTCTAACGCCTGGCGTTACCTGAACTCTGCTCAGCAGAATCCTGAGGTGTTCCGCAACAAACTCCTGGTGATGGAGTGATCCCTAGACTTCACTAAGTCTAAAATAGGGGGTAGGAAACTGCCCCTAATTTTTTATCAAGTTATGGCAAAAAAAAAGGCAGGAGCAAGAGAAAAGGCTGATCAATTTTTGGAGGCGATCGGTACTGCAGGTGGCCCGATTGGTGCTCCCGGTCTTGTTCAGTTTGGTGCTGGCGACACTGCACGTCAGATCATGGCTGGCAATACCGATGAATATGCGCCTATCCGCATGCAAGACATGCAGACGCAGGTTGGTAATCCAAATGCTCCTCAGCCCAGGATGCCACGTGATTTGGATAACTCTTATCTCAAACTCAATCTCCCTGGTTCTCCCCTTCCTCGCAATGGTCTATTTGTCCCTGGAATGTTGAGCTCCGCTGAGATGGTGCAAAATCAAATCGGTATTGAGCAGCAATATCAAATGATGCAGATGATGCCTGCAACGGGTCAACTCCCTCTTGGTTACCCTCCTATGCCTATTCAAAAAGCTAAGAAATGATGGACTCTAGTAAAGCTAAAAAAGCAGTTAGTAAAGCCATGATGGCAAAGGCAGTTCTAGAAGCTGCAGCGCAGCAAGCAGCTGCCGAGGGTCCTATCAACCCTGAGATTCAAGCGATGAGCCCAGATCTTCAGCCCATTGATGGCTATGTGAATCCAATGGGGCGCATGGGCACTGTTCCTCCTACACAGTATTCACCTGGGAATATGGTTGGCGGCAACCGTATGATGCAGTTTGTTAATCCGGAATCGATGTGATGGGAAAAGGTTTTACTAGTGCATTGAAAGCATCGCGTGATGCTGCAAAGAGAGGAGAGGGTATTGTAGGTATGAGTCATGCTGTAAGGGATACTCTGCAAAATGTAGGTAAACCCACCGTTCCACGTATGGCAGGTGAAGTCAAATCCCCCTCTGAAGGAGAAGAGTACCGTTCGGTAGGAGATTTCAGAAATTTTCGCTGAGACTTAAATAACCAGGTTGATAAAGCATTGCTATAATTTTTTTAATGGAATGAAAATTTCCATATTTGGAGGATTTTTTCCTCAAGTATCAGCGCCTAAAATTTAGCTGAGAAACTATTATGTTCATCGATAACGACTTTCCGAAGCTGTTGGGTGCGGAACTATACCGCCCCCATCCAGCTTATGTCGTGGAGATGGCTTGCGAGCCCGTTGTAGTCCACGACTTCACCAAGCAGCCTGGTCAAACCGTGCAGCTGGATCGTTACCGCTTTTTCGGTAACCCAGGCACTAAGACCAGCCGCGAGCGTACCCAAGACCAAACGATCGGTACTGCCAATAGCCGTTCCATCGTTAAAGACAAGGTGCTTGTGTCTCTGCGCGAGTACACCGGCCCTGCGGATCCGAATAACACCAATCTTCCGAGCACCTTTAAGATTGCTCGTGAGACCCTGATGACCGCTCAGCGTCTTCTGCTGGACACCGGGAACCTTAACATGTTCCACCAGTCCATCGGTTCACTGACCCTGCTTGACGACTATCGTCGTTGGCGCGATCGTGTGTTCCTGGACGAGCTGTTCAAGGCTGAGTCTCGTGGCCAGTCCGGCGACACCCAAGGCGGCTATTACTATCCAAACGACCACACCAAAACTGCGGTCACTGTTGGTGCCTATACCGCAACCGAATACGCCTCTGAGCGTTTCAAATTCAACGTTAAGACAGACCTTCTAAACGTTGTTAAGAGCCTGCGTAAGCGCAACGTCCCTGTGTTCCAAGACGGTTACTACCGTTGTATCGCTGATCCTTCGTTCATGAAGGACCTGCGTGCTGACCAGGGCTTCCGTGAAGTGGCTCGTTATCCTGGCATGGGTGCCCCCAATCCTCTGATGGGTATGTCTGCTCCTAACGCTGCTCTATACCAGGGCGGTCAGTATGGTCAGGCACAATTCGTGGCTGGAGAGCCCGTCATGCCTTCCGGCTTCGTGTTTGAGGGTGTGCGGTTCTTCGAGACCACCAACATGCCAAGCAAAACTGCAACTGTTGACATCGGTGATGGCTCTGGCGCTGTTGCAGGTCGTTCGACGCCTCCTGGATTGTTCTTCGGTCCTCAGGCAGTTGGTGTTGGTATCGGTGGCCCGAATGCTCAGGTCCTGATCAACAACAATGACGACTTCAGCCGCTTTATCATCTTGATTTGGCAGCTGTACGCCGGTTTCGCGAACCTGAATAAGGACTTCGTGACGACCGCCTTCACCATTACTGAGTGATAAAGGAGGTACGTAACTAATGGCATCTTACACTGCTGAAAAGGGCGCAATTCTGCAGCCCGGTAATCAAATCAATCGCCTGTCCTCCTATAACACCGAAGGTGTTTTTGGCTGGCCTGGCTTCGAGCTCTTCGAGATGGTTGGTTATGTCAAAGTCACTAACCTGACTGCTGACAAAGCCGACAACAAGAGCTTCAACCTGACGGTTCCTTCACCCGACCGTCGTCCTGACGACCGTGTGCGTGATGACCGCACTTCACTGGTTGTTCAAGCTGACGCTGATCGTCCCGCTTACATTTATAGCGCTTCGATTGCTATCGGCCAGGACATTCCTGCCGCTGGTGAGCCTTCCTATCCTGCAACTCCTTTGACTGCAGATATCGACGGCACCAACACCGAGATCCTGCTGTTCGGTCCCGACAACAGTGGCTCTCCTTTCGGCGTTCCTGCGACTCAGGCCAACGGTCTGGCTGCCGCAACCGCCGTCACCACCGCATTCTCCTCAGGCACTATTGCCCAGGGTGAATCCGATGTTTCCGTGGCAGAAGCACCTTTCTGGACCGCCGTTACCACCTCCGGTATCGACGACCAGGATGCTGCAAACGCCATGATGTTCCGCGTCACCGCTGACACCACCTTCAAGGTGTACAACGTCAACGCTGTGACCTCCACCTCAGTGGACGGCGACGGTGTCTTCATCAGCTCTGATGATAAGGACGCCGGTAAAGCTGCTTACATCATCTGCCGCGTTAACTATCTGCGTCCTGCCGCTGCTACTTCCTTCATGGATATCATTGGCAGCCTGGACTTCGCCTCTCAAGTGGGCGGTAGCGATTCCTGATCGTTACTCACAATATCAACACAGCGGGTCTTCACGGCCCGCTTTTTATTGTCCACTTAGATTAATTTTGGTATGCTATAGCAGTAATCGTCTATCACTATGTTGTATCAGAACCGTGTCACTGGAGGTCTTGTCGAGGTTGTATCTCAGCATGGTGAAGGTATTCTGATGTGCCTGGATGCGAACGAAGAAGTTTTTTACATTAATGAAGACGACCTCGTTCCACATCTAGATGCAACGGTGGAGCAAGAGCGTAATGAAGTTCGCTTGACTGAGAATCTCAAAGCTGAAGGTGCAAAGCCAGCAAAGCCTACAAAGAAGGAAACCTTCCCAATTGATACGCGAGTGAATATCAATATGGCTTCTGCTCGTCAAATCGCAGATTCAATCCCTGGGGTCGGCCTTAAAACAGCCCGTGACATCAAAGATCTTCAGCTTACGCTTCCAGGTGAGCGCTTTCAACGTCTTGAGCAATTAAGATCAATCAAACGTGTTGATTGGGAAGAAATTTTCAAGGAAAACATTGTGCGTGTCGAGTGATTATGTGCGCGTGTTAATCTGTTATTGATGCATGTAAGACGTGCACAGTAACGCTTTGGCAGTGTTAAATGCAGCTTGATACTTTTATAAAATCGAAAGTCCGATGGCATTTGGGTTACAACACCACGTCGATTCCTGCTGGTGATTTAGCCCGTCTTGAAGAAGCTCTTGACAACGTTCCTGACTCTTTCTGGTACGACAAGATCGTCGAGCAGATCGAGCGTTGTGACGAAGCCGAAAAGCGTACAGATATGACCGGCACCATGAATAACTCGACGGTGCCTAGAGGTCGAGTCGAGTCAATCGCTGGTGACGTTGATCGTACGATCGCAACCACGGATTTCAAAGAGACGTTGAAAACGTGGACTCAGATTTATTTGTACGAGACTGATCGTTTGGCGTTGCATTTATATGTACCTAATTACAGAAACCCTGAGCAAGCTCGTTACAGGTTTAACAGGGAGGGTGCGGAATTCATCCAGGCTCTTCCTGGCCCTGCTGATGTTGCTGTCGGCACCCGCCTCCTTCTCGAAACCAATCATCGATAGTACCGTGAAGCAAGTATCTCAGTCACAGCTTGCAGGTCTCCTCAGGCAAGAAGGTGTTAAAGAAGATTTGATTCCGACTATGGTTGCAATCAGCCAGGCAGAATCTGGTCTGAATCCCCGTGCTTTGAATCCCGACAGAAGCACTGGCGATTATTCGTTTGGTCTGTACCAGATCAACATGATTGATGAGCCTGGCTACATGCTGGGTGCAGAACGCCGTAGGAATTTGGGACTGAAAGCGAATGAAGAGCTTTATGATCCCAAAACTAATGTTCGTGCTGCAAAGTCAATTCTGGATTCACAAGGCCTTGGAGCTTGGTCCGTTTATAAGAGTGGTGCATACAAAAAGTATCTCCCAGGAGCTCAGAAAGCAGCTGGAGTTTCGTCTACTGTTCCAGAACTCACCGCACCTCCTCCGGTAGAACCTGAGGCAGATAAAAAGAAAGCTTCTGGTGTAAACATGAGCTTTTTGAAAAACTACATCGGTGGTGGTATCGGTGGAACGAAAGTTCTTGCACCAAAGTCTTTTGATGTATTAGGCGCACTCAGAGGCGCATTCAAGGCTCCAGAGTTGATGGACTGATGAGATTCGCTGCTGTCCCTGGGTATAGTCAATCGTTTCCTGTGACTTATAGGAATATGTATAACGATTATCAGATGCAGACGTCAGGTTTTAGTGATCCTTTCAACATGGCAAGAAAGGAACAGCACACGCCCTGTAACTTTGTCGTATCCTACACGGGCGAAAATGACCCCCGCTTCCAATTAAACAACCCTGCTTATATGAGGGAAGTTACGCGCTCACACGCAGATAACATTCCCCCTGTTATTCTTAACAAAAGACCTATACAAGCGCGATGGCAGGCGTAACCTATTTTCAAGATACTATTTTTGATACCAGTACGCAGCTGACTGCTCCTGGTAATGGCAGTGAGGTGCAAGTTGCCGTTAATAATTATTTCTCGACTTCTAGTTATAACTTGTTTGTAAAGGTTGCCGCGATCAACACTAACGTAATTGTTGCGCTGCAAGGAAGCCTTAACAATAGTGACTGGGCTGACATTATTGCTGATCAAACCATCACTTCAAACGGTAACTATTTTTATAGTGTTGATGGGCGACCTGTTAAATATATTCGTCCTGTTTTTGTAAGTGAAGCTGGGGGTACAGCCGCCACGGTTGACTTTACTGTGGCAGCGCTTTGATGTGGCCAAACCTCGGACTAATGTGGGTTACATGCTGGGCTTACGCCGGAGCGATATACCAACTGAACCTGCAGGAAAATCAACAACGTCAGTAACTTTTCAACCACTATCCTATTTTGGAAGCGGGATCCAGACGAGAATGGCAGGGGATAGACTTCCGTTAGAATTATTAGTGCCAGGTTATAGTCCTGAGCCTTATGTTTCTGGCTCCGGTTTGCGCGATGAACTTCGCGGAAATTACTTAGAGCCACGAGACCTAAATCAGTTAATTAAATAAATGGGCCAAGCTAAATCATCCCCATCCCGCAAAAATGATCGTATCGTTGTCGAGGCCCCAGGGTTGACCTCAAACGTTCAGAAAGTTGTTGATCGTTTGGCCGGGCAAGCACTGGAAACAGAGCCTGAAGACATCATCGGCACACCTGATCTTTTGGATGAACAATTTAGTAGCTCTTACAATCCTGACATGTTGTCGAAACAACCACGTTCAAGATACCTGCAAGGAGCCGGCAATAATTTAGCTAGCTCTGGCAATATGTATTCACGCTTTTAATCATGGCTAAAAATAAAATGCCCCCAGAGCTCCTGGCTCACTTTAAGAAGAAACAGGAAGGAAAGGAGGGTTCCGATAAAGAATCCAAGATGAGCGATAAGGAGAAGCGTAAGGATGCTCTCTCCAAGGCACGTAAGCGCATGGAAGAGAAGAAAAAGAAAGACTAAACCTATTCCGCTATAATACAAATAACGTTATCAGCTGATAGAAGTGTCAAGCAGTAGTTCTAATAAGCAACCATTGATGGTCGATCGCCCGGCAACAACCTCGACGTTGTTGACCGTTGCTTCAGGCCAGGCCTTCAGCACAAACCTTGTTCCTACTGCTGTTGGTAACGCAACAAAGATTTTTGATGTTGACTCCGGTGCGACGAACACGTCTATTTCTGGTGCTTACATCGATGAAATTTGGCTGCGTTATACAAAGCGTTGTCTAGAGTTTATTGACGCGCAGGCTGTCACCACGGGGACCTATTCTGCTAATAGCACGACGGTAACTGTGACCATCGCGGGTGGTCATAATGCACGAATTGGGCAAAAGGTGTGGTGTGATTTCACCACTTACAGTTCAGGCGCCGTTCCCATTGATGCTGAATTGACGATCGTCACAGTCACCCCGACAACGTTCACCGCAGCCATTCCGAGCCTCAGTGGCACTATCACCGGTAACGTGAGCGTTCGCCTTCCTATTGATATTTGTTTCTATTTAGTAAATGTTGGTATTGTCAGCAACACCAACCAATTCTTCCCACTTTTTGTCTCCAGCATTGAGGCGTTGGGCTCTGAAGTAGTTTATAGCCTAACTGATAAAGAGGATTTACCTTTTATTAATCACCCAGTGGTGCAGGCAGGTACAAATATGGGCAGCGCAAATAGCAGTAAAGCACTGAAGAGTCGCGGGTTGATGCTCAAGCGTGGGCAAGCCCTCTATGCGGCTGTAAGTGGAGCCACCGCCCTTACAAATGGCTTCTATGTCGGTGTTCAGGGCGGCTTCTATTGATTAATTGTCATGCCTTTTGGACTAAACAAGTTCAAAAGCTCTTCGTCTGGGCCTTTTGACCGTAATCAGGACAAAAATTTCGGCAGATTAACGTCTTTCGAAGGCCCAAATCGTCGTGCTGCAGCAGAAAATCCATTTGACACGACGAATAAGCCCCAAGACGCTAGTGAAATCCGTTTTTATAACCAAGATTCCCTTTGGTCACGTTGGAGAAGGGGTTTTGAGCTGTATTCCATCACTCAAAGCACATTAGGTTCGCTTTTTCGGGAAAGAAACGCCCGTGGGGACTATCGTTTATATTTTTCGTTCCAACAATTCCCAGGAATCTTTGTTCCTGCTCGCCTTTTCACCTATCCATCAGCAAGTAATGAGATAGGTGAGCAGCTGGTAGGAATGCGTGATACAAATTCGTTTTCTTTTTACGATATTGGCATTCCTATCGATGAAGTACGTTATTTATCAGCTGGAGTAGGTGCAACTTATGCACAATCGGGAACTACCATTACTGTTACAAAGTCAAATCATAATTATTTTATAGGTGACCAAATATATCTTGACTTCACAACAGGTTCAGCTACTGATGACACCTTGGCGATTGTTTCTAGAACGCAGAATACATTTACGCTGACAGCAGCAACCTCAGCTACGACAAGTGGCAACGTCACTTATTACTTATCGACAATCTTTACTGATACGAGGTGGACAAGCACCAGGGTAAAGCTTCGCGAATTACCTGAACAGGTTAGTCTTCTGAAGGATGAGCGGATGACTGACCGTATTGTCGAACGCGATCCTGGTATTGATTCGACATATAGCAGATTTGCTTCGACAGTGACAGTTACCACTGGTTCTGCCCATGGTCTTGCTACTGGAAACAAAGTGTTTCTAGATGTTTCTACCGGAGATGTATCATCAGGTCGTTATTCAATTACTGTCACCTCAACAACTACTTTTACTTTCTTAACTATTACGAGTAGCTCTACGAGCGGTAATGTAAAAGTCAATCGTCTTATAAGAGGGTTTGATTACACTGATTATGTTGGTTTCACGGTCACAGGTTCTGATGCGACAACTAAGGAAATAATTTTTCAACGTAAAGATAGCTACGGGGCTAAAACCATATCAGGACAGACCGCCACAGTTGTCCCAGCGCATCGAGGATTTACAGTTGGAAGATACCTTACCACTGAATTGAGATGGCAGTGTAGCTGTCAAGACTATACAAAAAGAAGAGGATACAATCTTTTTGCAGACAAAAATAAAAAGAAGTTTCCTGTTACACCTGTACAGAACTTAAGCCCAGGACAGACAATAAACAAAAACAATGAGCTCAGTAATAGTAGGGACAACCCAGGTGTTTTTGAAGATTTTGGCTATACAACTGTAAACAACTTTTATCAACTACCTGAGTACGAAGATACAGCGGAGTTTGCTTCTCAAACACTGCTTTACTATCAGCCCCGTTGGTGTAAGCATATCTATGCCTCCATGTGGGCTTTAATTCATGATGAAGGCGGACAGCCGATTTCATTGTCTTCGTCATACACACAGAGTGGGCCTAACATCACAATCAATGCAGTTGACCATGGGTTAGAGCAGAATCAGCGCGTAAAAATTACTTTCACCAGTGGAGCAGCCCTCAGTGGCGATTCTGTAATTTCGTCAGTCACAGACTCTAATATATTTGTGATTGTCTACCCATTCAGTGATACGACATCAGGATATTGTGATGTTTCAAACCTTCAACCACATGAATATGTAGGGACCTGGCTTTTAGAACCAAGTGATCAACCCGTTGGCAAAGGTTTACAAATTTTCTACAAAAATTTTGAAAAAGAATCAATCAAATTAAAAGAAGCAGCCGAGAAATATGTGCTTGATAGGCAATTTTTTGGCTGGGCTGGAACGCAAAACATCACAGGGCAGAATAATAATCCTGAAGATGTTGCCGACTTTAGAGCTTCGGCGCCTTCAATGTTATTGACAGACGATATCAGGCGTAACGCTCAAGGCTTGCTGGATCGAGCAGGTACTGTTTTTAATACAACTAGCAGGTTTGCGCAGCTGGTAAACAAGCTTTTTAATCTACAACCTGAGGTCATTGAAAACGCAAAGTTTGGATTGATTGATCAACCTTTGAGTGAGTACACCGATGAGTTTGAGCAGGGTTTTGTGGATGGAGGTGAATATCTCAATGGTATCCCAACAGAAAGCACAGCATCTGTTGTGAAGATTGAAGCCAGTACTTACAGTCCGTTGACTGATCAAGATAGAATAGTTGATGCTGGTGCATACATCAATACTTAAATGTCGGTACAAATACTTTCCAGACACTCCTCTGTTTTAAGAGACCGCCCATTCCCCACAAGACTTGGTGACGGTGAGATTGCTATCAATACAAATGCCGGAGAGCCAGGCCTGTTTTTCAAAGATTCAGGCACTGGTTTAATTAAAGCAGGCCCGACCTTTGTAGGAGCTACAGCACCCAATGCCTCTGCTGTTGGTTTTACGAGTAACAGTAAAGGTGAGTCCTGGCTAGATACAGCAAGTACGCAGATACTTAAAATTAATGATGGCACCAGCTTTAAGACGGTGAAGGCTGTTGTATCAAGAAGTGCAGGCCAACCTACAAGTCCTGTCGATGGGCAGCTCCACTATGACAGCACGGCCTCTAATTTTCTTATGTATGACGCAGATGCTGCTGCCTGGGTCACACTCTAACGAGACAGTAAGTGGTCCAGTATTCGGTCAAGCTTGGTATGCACCGACTCAATTTCACGTCTGAAATCTTCTTTTAGCACATATTCTTTTGTAATTTTGTCATAAAGAGAATCGTAATCCTTTTCAAGACGTTCAAAGCGCTTTTCGATTTTCTTGTTAAAACTGTTTAAGGCACGCGAAAGTCCTGTGAAGGCGCCAATACCACCTGTGATTACAGCAGTTATCAATTCAGGTGACATTCTTATTTCTCTTATCTGTTTATTCTAAAGGGTCAAACAATTTAGAATTATTAATTATAGGGTTGAAGTATGGCAACCGGCTATGAGCCCAATATAGAAGGCGCGATTGCAGTCTTAGTAGATCTAATGACTGCCAATGCCTTCACAATGACTCGGCAACCTTACGAGCCAAATTATCGTGGCCTAGTTGATGCTGTCATTGATCTCAAAGAAGGTTTCCCTGTATTTGCACCGGAAAGAATCGGTTTTGACGCTATTACTTTCGAGGCTGTGGCTGATGGCGACGCGCTGTATATGAGAAGTAGTGATGGTCAAGTAGGTAAAGCGCAGGCTGATGGTACACAGGACGAAGCTCTTGTTGTTGGTTTCGCAGATGATGCTGCGGCATTAGGTGCAACTGTGAAAGTCCTTGTTGCTGGATTGCTGGATTATCCAAGCGTCATCGACCCCGGTGATGTGTACTTTCTCAGCACGACTCCTGGAGCTATTGCCACATCACCACCTACAGGCTCTGGTGAATTTGTAGCGCGTGTTGGTGAAGGAGCAACTACATCTGAATTTAGTATTCAACTTGAGCCTCCAATGAGACTAAACTGATGGCAGGAGTCAGTAATTACAAACCATACTCTTCAAACGCCGAGGGTTTTACTCAAGTACTCATTGACTTGAAAGACACCATGGCAGGTAAAACTGTCTACGCAGTCGCTGGTTTTGGTGCTTTAGCATTTGAAAATGTGACTCAAGGTGCAGCTCTTTATTCACGTTCTTCAGATGGCAAGGTTGGTTTAGCGCGAGCTGCGGGAACGCTTGATGAAGCTACTGTTGTCGGCTTTGCACAGACCGCAAAGAATACAGGCGAAGAAGTTCGTGTTCTTACGGTCGGTGTCCTCGCTACTTCTGGTCTAAATGCAGGAGATCCGTTTTACCTTGCTCCAGGTTACGGGGGTATAACAGCAACACCACCATCGACAGCTGGACAATATCTTGTGAGAGTAGGTGAGGCGTCTACAACAGCGAACTTAATCATTCAATTAGAACCTCCGATTCTTCTGAGTTAATTTTTACCACTGATAGGATAGATCCATGGCAACAAAAAACTCATTAATCCTAAATTCAGGGTTTATCCAGGAGCTGAACCCCTCTTCGGATAAGTTAAATCTTGCTGGAAATAGTACTTCTGATCTGTCTGAAGGTACTAATCAGTACTTTACAAATGCCAGAGCAAGAGGCGCAATATCTGTTACTGATTCCGGAGGTGATGGGTCTCTTGCTTACAACTCAAGCACCGGTGTAATTACTTATACAGGACCTAGTGCAAGTGAAGTACGTGCTCATTTAAGTGTTGCATCTGGATCAGGGCTTACGTATAACAACGGGACAGGAGAATTCGATACAAGTGCAATACCTAATAGCCAGCTGGCCAATAGCTCGTTAACGGTCGGTTCGACAAGCATTTCACTTGGTGCTACCGCAGCCACGGTTGCTGGTCTTACGTCTCTCACGTCCACCACACTTGAAGGCACAACTACCGTACGAGTTGGTGCAGCAGATGCAGCAAACGGAATTCTTCTAGATTCCTCTGGGATTACATTCGAAGGTTCTAGTGCTGATGCGAACGAAACAACTATTTCAGTAACGAATGCTACTGCAGATCGTTCAATACTTTTTCCAGATGCCGGTGGCACTGTAGCGCTGCTGACCTCTCTAAGTGCAAGTAACAGCGGAACGGGTCATGGATCTTTAGCGTATAACAATTCAACAGGTGCTTTTACTTACACAAAAGTTACAGCTGCAAACATAAGAGGTGAAATCTCAGTCACTGATTCTGGTGGTGATGGCAGTCTTGCTTATAACAATTCGACAGGAGTAATAACTTACACAGGTCCGAGCGCTAGTGAAGTGCGTGCTCATTTAAGTGTGGCGTCTGGATCGGGACTTACGTATAACAGCTCGACAGGAGAGTTCGGTACAAATGCAATACCTAATTCTCAACTAGCAAACTCCACAGTAACAGTTGGCTCTACCTCAATTGCTTTAGGTAGTTCAGCCACGACTATTGCAGGCTTGACATCAGTAACTTCAGCTGCAGTAGTAACTAACGATAGTGGCTTTAGAGTTAGAGATAACTCAGACAACACCAAACAACTTGCTTTCGAGTGTTCTGGTATAGCATCCTCGACAACTCGAACGATGACCGTTCCTAATTCGAGCGGAACAATCGCTACAGAAGATTTTGCTACCGCAATTGCAGTTGCATTAGGATAGATCTATGGCAACCCAAGTACAATTCCGCAGAGGCACAACTGTCCAGCATTCAGTCTTCACAGGCGCTGCTGGTGAAGTTACTGTCGACACTGATAAGAATGCATGCGTAATACACGATGCAGTAACAGCAGGAGGTTTTCCTCTTCTCAGAGATAATGGTAGTAACTCGCAACTTGCTTTAGGCTCACTAACTAGTTGTGCTTTAAAATTTGCCTCTGATCCCAACACTGGAATTATTTCACCGGGGCCTGACCAAGTGTCATTCGTGACGGGTGGTGTTGCTAGGCTTACAATAGATTCAGCTGGCGCTATTAGCGTTCCTGGTAATGTCACGATTACTGGAAGTTTGACAGTAAGCGGTGCATTCGATTCATCCGAAAACCTCGCTCTGATTGTCGCCTTAGGATAATATGGCAAACACTTTTAAAATCGACACCAAGTCAAGCCTCGTTACTACGGTAATCACAGATTCCGCAACTAACGTTCTTACCGCAGGAAACACTGCAACCTTGGTTTTGCTTAGCTGTCTTGTTTCAAATAAAGCCAGTAGTAGCGCTGATGTTGATATTTATTTGGTCACAAACACCGGCGACGATGTTTATCTAATTCGTAATGCGCCAGTTCCTGCTGGTTCTACCCTCGAGGTGATTGCAGGATCAAAAATTATTCTTGAATCAAATGATGTGCTTAGAGCGCGTAGCAATACAGCAACAGCTCTAGATCTATCAATTAGCTACTTAGAGCAGACTCCTTAACAGGTCATGGGTTTAACAACTAATGAAGCTACAGAATTAGTAAAGGCGTTAGCTATTCGTGTAGAGGAGCTGGAAGCTCTTCTTAATCCCGTAGCAATTCTTTCGCAGGAAGATTCTTCTTGGCGTGTAGTAAGACAGAAAAGGGACGCTCGCTTACGTTCCACTGACTGGGTAATGACCCCAGGTTCTACCATTGATCAGGCTGCTTGGGCTGCATACAGACAAGCACTTCGTGATCTTCCTCAAACTTATCAGGCTGCTAGATTGGAAGATATCAGTTGGCCTGTCCAG
>MDTG01308380.1_pt1 | contig 13261 bp, 12 predicted proteins | sample 811421 | NCBI WGS metagenome assembly MDTG01 (sample SAMN05326645, study PRJNA326480) | marine metagenome | isolation source: seawater | place: Pacific Ocean: South East | collected 2011
AAAAATAAAAAAAACAATTATTTTTGCAACTCCTAATAGAAAACTTGCTAACAGGGCAGATTACAAGTTGTTTATTTCGAATGGTGATATAAAACGAGTTAATGCTGGTTAGTAATAAGAATTTTAATCATCTTAAAGTACACACACAATACTCAATATGCGAAGGCGCTATTAAAATCGACGAGTTGGTCGATTATTGTAAATTAAATAAGATAAAATCAATTGGGTTAGCTGATAGTTATAATCTATGCGGTGCCCTGGAATTTTCAGAAAAAATATCAAAAGTCGGCACTCATCCGATAATAGGCACTCAAATAAATCTCAAGATACTAGAAACAATTGGCAAAGTTTCTTTGTATGCAACATCTGAAGAAGGTTACAAAAATTTAACAAAATTATCTTCATTAAGTTATTTAAAGAACGATGCATTAACTGAACCATCATGCAGTCTAAAAAACCTTATTGAAAATAACAAAGGTTTGATTTTATTAACTGGAAATTACTCAAACTTTTTTGGAAAACTTTTTTATAAAAATAAGCTAAAAGATTTTGAACAAATATTAATTACCCTCAAAGATAATTTTAGAAATAGATTATACATTGAAATTCAACGACATAACGAATTTCAAGAAAAAAATTTTGAAAATTACCTACTCAATATTTCAAAAACGTTGCATTTGCCATTGATAGCCACACAAGAAATTTTTTATTTAAATGAAGAAATGTACGAGGCACATGATGCCTTAGTTTGTATCGGTGAAAAAAAATTTATTGAGGATAAAAATCGATTTAGATATAGCAACCATCATTATTTTAAATCTCAGCAAGAATTAGAAAAATTATACTCAGATATACCTGAGGCATTAGAAAATAATTATAATTTTCATTTAAGATTTAATTTTAAACCAAAAAAATCAAAACCTATTTTACCCTCTATTTCTAGCAAAGAAAGTAACACCCCAGAGGAAGAATTATCAAAACTAGCTAAGATGGGATTACAAAAAAGATTAGAAAATTTTATTTATAAAAAAAAAGATATTACCAAATCAAACGAACAGATAAACAAAATTTATATGGATAGGCTAACACATGAAATTAATATTATTAATTCTATGGATTACGCCAGCTATTTTTTAATAGTTTCAGATTATATAAAATGGGCTAAAAAAAATTTCATACCGGTTGGCCCAGGAAGAGGCTCAGGAGCTGGATCCCTTGTAGCATACTGTTTAGATATCACAGATTTGGATCCAATAGAATTTGATTTAATTTTTGAGAGATTTTTAAATCCTGATAGAATTTCAATGCCAGATTTTGACATAGACTTTTGTGAAGAAAAGAGAGACCAAGTATTTGAGTATTTAAAAAAGAAGTATAAAAATGGTGTGGCTCACATTATTACCTTTGGTAAGTTAAAAGCTAGAATGGTTTTGAGAGACGTTGGTCGTGTATTAGGGCTTTCTTATGGACATGTAGATCGAATTTGTAAAATGGTCCCGTTTGATCCATCTAGGCCTCTGACACTTCAAGAGTCGATTGATCGAGAGCCTCGATTTAAAGATGAGTTAAAAAAGAACATTAAAGTAAAAAAACTTTTAGAACTTTCTTTAAAATTAGAGGGACTTAATCGAAATATGGCTACTCATGCAGCAGGAGTAGTTATCGCTGGAGATAAATTAGCAGAGCAGTTTCCGTTATATATAGATCATAGTTCAAATTTAACTTTGCCATCAACACAATTTGATATGTATTCCTCAGAAAATGCGGGATTAGTTAAGTTTGATTTACTTGGTTTAAAAACGTTAACTGTAATTGATAATACAATAAAGAGATTAAAATTAAAAAATATCAATTTAGATATTAGCAAAGTAGATCACAATGATAAAAAAGTTTTTTCAATGCTTTCAACTGGTGAAACAACAGGTTTGTTTCAACTTGAAAGTGCCGGTATGAGAGATGCAATAAAACAAATGAAACCAAATAAATTTGATGACATAATTGCTCTGGTTGCTCTGTATAGACCAGGGCCAATGAGCAATATTCCTATTTATAATGATTGTAAAAATGGAATTAAAGAACCTGATTATATACATCCAACGTTAACAGAAATATTAAAACCTACATATGGAATAATTATTTATCAAGAGCAAGTAATGCAAATTGCTCAAACTTTAGCAGGATTTACAGCTGGTGAAGCAGATATCTTAAGAAGAGCAATGGGTAAAAAAAAGAAATCGGAACTAGATAAACAAAAAGAAAGATTTATAAGTGGAGCTTTAAAAAAGGCATTGCTAAAGATGTTGCTAATTTTGTTTTTACAAAAATTGAACCATTCGCACAATATGGTTTTAATAAAAGTCACGCCGCCGCTTATGCTTTAATTGCTTACCAAACAGCTTTTTTAAAAACTTACTACAAAGATGATTTTATAGCAGCAACAATGTCAACGGAACTCACAAATACATCCAAATTAAGAGAGTTTATTGAGGAATTAAAAAAACTAAAAATAGAAATAATTAAGCCATCAATAAACAAATGTTTTTCAGATTTTAGAGCTATTAACGGTAAAATCATTTATGGACTTGGCGCAATAAAGAATGTTGGGTATGAAGCTATTTCAAATATTATTAATGAGAGGGAAAAAAATGGCGCTTTCAAATCATTCGTTGATTTTATTAATAGAGTTAAAGCAAAAGATGTTAATAAGCTACAATTGGAGGGTTTGGTTAAAGCAGGTGCGTTTGATGAATTTGATAAAGACAGAAATAAGATCTTAAATTCAATACCAAAGATAATACAGAAAATTAAGAACATTAATGACGATAAAGATAATCATCAGACAAATCTTTTTGATGATCAGGAAAGTATTAAAATGGAATTTGATTTTTTACCGTCAACACCCTGGAAACAAAAAGAACTTTTATCTGAGGAATTTAAATCAATAGGATTTTATTTAACCAACCATCCACTAAATGAATTCGAAGAGATATTTAATCAATTAAATATAGGCCCTTATAATCAATTTTATGAAAGCCATAAGAATGAAGGACTAGTAGCAGGTACTATTATGTCAATTCAGGAGAAGAAAAGTGCAAAGGGAACTCCTTACGCTATTGTCAAATTTAGTGATAAGCAGGCAGAATTTGAACTTTTTTTATTTGCTGAAACATTAGTTGTTAATAGAGAAAAATTAAAAGAGTCGGAGTCTTTTGTTTTGACCTTGCAAAAAGATAAAATTACAGGCGAAAATGTAAAAAAAAGAATTAATGTCAAGAAAATTTTAAGTTTAGATGAGGTAATTAATAAGCCTTATTCTAAAGTTACAATTGAATTAAAAAATGATTTTAACTTAAATGAAATTAAAGAATTACTATCCAAAAAAGGTGAAACAGAGATCAATTTAATTGTTAAAGATAGCAATAAACAGGCACATTATTCCCTTCAAGAAAATAGAAAATTTGACATTAATCATTTGAAAACCTTAAAAGCTAAGAAATACGTTGAAAAAATAACAGTTTAGACAGTTGATTTTTTAAATTGTTTGTATATACCTGGGTCTGATTTCGCACACAGTTCCAAGGGCATTGCCCTACCGGTCCATTAATTTGGAATTACTGTGGTGGATTAACCGGAAAAACTATGAACGTACCAAAAGTTGATATAAAACAATTGCTTGAAGCTGGCGTCCACCTTGGCCACAAAACATTAAGGTGGAACCCGAAAATGAAAAAATACATTTTTGGAGAAAAAAATTCAATTCATATTATCGACTTAACTCAAACCGTCGATTTTTTAAAAAACGCTTTAGTACAAGTACATAATGTAATTTCAGGAGGTGGAAAATTATTAATTGTTTCAACAAAAAAACAAGCCTCTGAGCAAGTAAGTGACCTAGCTAAAGAAACTGGACAATATTACGTAAATTATAGATGGCTCGGCGGAATGTTAACTAATTGGAATACTATTCAAAATTCAATAAAAAGACTCAAAAAACTAGACGATCAACTATCAAAAGAAAACTTAGGATTCACAAAAAAAGAAATTCTTAAATTTGGAAAAGAAAAAGAAAAACTTCAAAGATCACTTGGTGGAATTTCAGAAATGAAAAAAACACCAGATTTGATATTTATTATAGATACAAACATTGAGTCACTGGCTGTTGCAGAAGCAAAGAAGTTGGGTATTCCAATAATAGCTGTATTAGATACTAATTCAGATCCAACTGGTATAGATTTTCCAATACCTGGAAATGACGACGCTAGAAGATCAATCAATCTGTACTGTGAACTTTTAAAAAATACAATTAAAGATGCAGAAAAGTTTATTAAAGGGTCTGAACAACAAAATGAAGGCAAACCTTCAAAAGCAAAAGAAAAATAATTTTAAATCCTTATCAAATGTCAAATAAAGATTTGCTAGACAACATAAAAAAATTGAGAGAAATGACTGGTGTTGGTTTTAAAGATTGCAAAATAGCTCTCGATGAAACTAAGGGAGATATAGAAAAATCTATAGAATTTTTGAGAAAAAAAGGAATAGCTAAAGCATCAAAAAAGATGAGCAGAACCGCCTCAGAAGGTCTTGCTTTAGTGAAAGAAAATAGCGGTCAAATCTCTATTATTGAAATAAATAGTGAAACTGATTTTGTGGCGAAAAATGCTGATTTTATAAATTTTTGCAAAGAATTGTCTGAAATTAATTTTAATACTAAAGGAGATCTTAACATATTAAATGAAACTAAAATGAAAAATGGTTCACTGGTTAAAGATAATTTAGTAAATTTAATTGCAAAAATTGGAGAAAAAATAACAATTAGAAGAGCTAATTTTTTTGGTAACTCGAATGGAAAAAATTTTTTTTATGTCCATTCAGCTTTAGAGAAAGGAATTGGAAAAATAATTGCAGTAGTAAAATTAAGCGGGTTATCTGGTGATGATAAAGGGGAAATCGGAAATAAAATTGCAATGCATATTGCTGCATCTAATCCATTAGCGATTGAAAAAGATAAAATAGATAAAAATATTGTTGACAAAGAATTAGAAATTATAAAAGCGGAAATAGTAAATTCAGGAAAACCAGCAGAGATGGCCGAGAAAATATCAAAAGGTAAAATTTCAAAATTCCTGAGTGACAATTCACTTATGAGTCAGTTGTGGATTATGGATCCCAAAAAAAAAGTTGTAGACATATTAAAAGAAAATTCATCAGAAAAACCTCTGCAGGTTCTAGAATTTGTCAGATATAAAGTAGGTGAGGGAGTTTAAAACGTGAGTTCTGAGTTTAATGAAAAAAATTATTCTCTAAAGATGGAGAAAACTATCCAATCATTAAAAAAAGATATCTCAACTTTAAGAACAGGTAGAGCTAACACTAGCATGCTAGATACAATTAAAGTTGATGTATACGGTCAGCTAATGCCAGTAGATCAACTGGCTACTGTTAGTGTACCAGAGGCAAGATTAATTTCCATTCAGGTTTGGGATAAAAATAACATATCTTTAATAGAGGGAGCTTTACAAAAATCTGATTTGGGTATTAATCCACAAATAGATGGTCAAATAATCAGACTAAGAATACCAGATTTAACTGAGGAAAGAAGAAAAGATTTGATCAAAGTTCTTAAAAATATGGGTGAGAAAAGTAAAATATCAATAAGAAATATTAGAAGAGAAGCTAATGAGGAACTAAAGAAAAAATTAAAAGAAAAATTATTATCTGAAGATGACAATAAAAACTTCGAAAAAAATATACAAAAACTTACTGATCAAAATATTGAAACTATTGAAAAAATTTTAACTGAAAAAGAAAAAGAGATAATTCAAATATGAATAAACTCAACCATGTTGCTTTTATCATGGATGGTAACGGCAGATGGGGGAAAAGAAAAGGCAAGGGACGAAATTACGGTCATTATAAGGGCGTTGAAACAGTAAAAAAAGTAGTTAAAAATTCTATAAATCAAAAAATACCAATAGTAACTTTCTATGTTTTCTCGTCAGAAAACTGGAAAAGACCCAAAAGAGAAATTAAATTTTTATTTAAATTAATTAGCAATTACTTTTCAAAGGAAATTAAAAGAATTAAAGCTCAAGGAATTAAAATTAATATTTTAGGAGAATTAAATGGGTTATCATCAGAAATCAAAACCACATTAAAAAAAACTATGAATTTAACAAATAAGAATAAAAAAATTATAGTTAATTTAGCTATAAATTATGGTTCTAAAATAGAAATTTTGAATGCATTTAAAAAAAGTAAAAAAGGGATTAATATTAGAAATTTTGAAAAAAACCTGTACACAAAAAACATGCCTAATCCCGATATATTAATTAGAACTGGAGGGCACCAAAGATTAAGTAATTTTATGCTTTGGCAGCTTGCATACACAGAACTTTTTTTTCTTAAAAAATTTTGGCCAGATTTTAACTCTAGAGATTTAAATAAAATAATTAAAGATTTTAAAAAAAAAAAGAGAAATTTTGGTAAAGTTTAATGTCTGTAGAACTTAAAAATAGAATCATCACCTCTTTTTTTCTAGTAATTTTACTATTTTTAATATTCAGCTACAAATTAGTATTAGTTTATAGTTTAATTATTTTAAGCGTTTTATCAATTTTAGAATTTTTAGCAATGAGTAGTAGAATAATTTCTAAGAAAATTTATCTATTAGCTGCTAACTTTACTTTTATAATCTATGTTTACGTTTTCTGTCTTTTTTTCTTTTACTTTTCAAATTTTTATCACCTTCAAAAAATCCTTTTAATTTTTTTATTTGGATGTATAGCCTCAGACATTGGAGGATTTATTTTTGGTAAATTGATTAAAGGACCTAAACTTACAAAAATAAGTCCAAAAAAAACAATAGCAGGATCAATTGGTTCTATTTTTTTAACTGTTTTAGTAATGACATGTTTAATGCTTTTTTTTACTAATAGTTTTAAATCAGCTTTTTTTTTACTAGCCTTGGTTACCTCAGTCGGTTGTCAAATAGGAGATCTGTTTTTCTCGTATTTGAAAAGAAAAGCTAAAATAAAAGATACTGGAAAATTTCTTCCAGGTCACGGTGGCGTTCTAGACCGATTAGATGGCATTTTTTTTGGGCTACCAATTGGTTTGTTATATTTAGTACTATTTTATTAAATGAAAAAATTTATTTCAATATTAGGTTCAACCGGTTCAATAGGCTCTTCAACCTTTCAAATAATAAATAAAAAAAGAAAATTTTTTACAATTAATTTATTAAGCGCAAACAAAAATTATAATCTCATTTGCAATCAAATAAGAAGATACAAACCAAAATTTTTTGTTATAACTGATCAAAAAATATTTAATAAGATAAGAAAAAAATTTAAAAATCATAAAGTAAAGATTATTAATAATTTTAATGATGTAAGTATAAAAAAAAAGTCAGACATCACGATTTCAGCGATACCTGGCATTTCTGGCCTATTGCCAACAATATCAATGATCAAATTTAGTAAAAAATTATTGATCGCAAACAAAGAAGCTATAATTTGTGGGTGGAAAATAATAAAAAAAAATTCAAAAAAATATAAAACAAATATTATACCGATTGATTCTGAACATTTTTCGATTTTAAAATTACTTGAACATCACACTTTGGATGAAATCGAAAAGATATATATTACAGCATCGGGTGGTCCTTTTTTAAAATACAATCTCAAGCAGATTAAAGATATAAAACCAGAAATTGCGCTTAAGCACCCAAAATGGAAAATGGGAAAAAAAATTTCTATCGATTCAGCTACATTAATGAATAAAATTTTAGAATATATTGAAGCACAAAAACTTTTTAATATTCCAAAAGAAAAACTTGAGATTTTAATCCATCCCGAGTCTCTTGTTCATGCAGTTGTCAAATTTAAAAATGGATTATCTAAATTCATTTATCACGAAACATCCATGATAATACCAATTGCAAATGCTATTTTTGATAGCAAATTAAAAATAGAAAATTTTTATAAAAAAAGTTCTCCAAATATTTCAATTAAAAATTTAACATTTCTTAAACCTGATGATAAAATTTTTCCAATTTTAAGATTAAAAAATAGATCCAATGAATATCCTTCCACTTCAATTATAATCAATGCATCTAACGAAATATTAGTTGATCATTTTCTCCTTAAAAAGATCCCTTTTAGAGCCATTTCCGAGATCATAATGATCATTCTAAATAGTGCTAATTATAAAAAATATGCTATAAAAAAGCCTATAAATATAAATCAAATAATCAATATCGATAATTGGGCGAGAAGAAAAACTAAAAATCTAATTCATTTAAAATATGAGAAAAATTTTTTTTAAAACTTTACTTTTCTTTTGTCTTGTATTTTCATCAACTCAAGCAGAAATAGTTAATAAAGTAGTAATAACTGGTAATGAAAGAGTTTCTGATGAAACAATTAAGATATATGGTAAAATTAATTTAGGAAAAGATTATTCAGAAAATGATTTAAACTCAATATTAAAAAATTTATACGAAACAAATTTTTTTGAAGATGTTAAAATTTCTTTAATAAACAACTTATTAAAAATTGAATTAAAAGAATTTCCAATTATAAATCAATTAGTTATAGCTGGTGAACAAAATAAAAGATATACCGATCAAATTAAAAAAATTATAAGTTCAAAAGAAAAAAACTCTTTTATAAAATCAAACTTAGCTAATGACGTTGAGAAGATTAAAAGTTTGTATTCAGAGCTTGGATACAACTCAGCAAAAGTCGACACAAAACTAAAAAAAATTGATAACAAAAACTTTGATTTATTAATTCAAATAGATCGTGGATCACAAACAAAAATTTCTTCAATAGAGTTTACAGGAAATAAAACTGTAAGAACAAATAGATTAAGAGATGTTGTAGCGAGTGAGGAAGATGCTTTTTGGAAAGTTTTAACAAAAAATACTAATTTAAATGAAAATTTAATTAAACTAGATGTAAGACTGTTGAAAAATTATTATAAGTCTCTAGGTTTCTACGATGTAAAAGTTACTTCTAATATCGCTCAAATAAATAAAGATGGTAATGCTGTATTGAAATATTCTATTGATGAAGGACAAAGATACAGAATTAATAAAATATCAACCGAAGTAGATAAAGTTTTTGATAAAAATCTTTTTTTTCCTTTAAATAAGTCTTACAAAAAATATATCGGGGAATATTACTCTCCGTTTAAAGTAAAAAAACTCTTAGAAGAATTGGATGAATTAATCGAAGCTAATAGTCTTCAGTTTGTTGAGCATAATGTAAAAGAACAAATCCAAGGTGACACAATTAGTATAGTATTTAATGTTTTCGAAAGTGATAAAAATTTAGTGGAAAGAATTAATGTTATAGGGAATGTAGTTACTAATGAAGATGTAATTAGGGGGGAATTAATTCTAGATGAGGGAGATCCGTACACAAAATTAAGCTTAGACAAATCAATCTCTAAAATAAAATCAAGAAATATTTTTAAAAAAGTTGAGTATGAAGTAAAGAATGGAAGTAAAAGTAACTTAAAAATTATTAATATTAAAGTGGAAGAGAGACCCACAGGTGAAATAGCTGCAGGAGCTGGAGTTGGAACAAATGGAGGTAGTTTTGCTATTAATATAAAAGAGTCTAATTGGCTCGGTGAAGGAAAAGCAGTCGGTTTTGATATTGAAGTAGATAGTGAGTCAATTTTAGGAACTTTAAGTTACTCAAATCCAAATTATAATTTTTTGGGAAATTCCCTCAGCTATGCTATTTCTAGTGAAAGTAATGATAAACCAGATCAAGGTTATGAAAATACGGTAATCTCAGGAAGATTAGGTACTTCTTTTGAACAGTATAAAAACGTAATTGCTTCGTTAGGAATTAGTGCGAGTTATGACGACTTAAGGACAGACAACACTGCTTCAAGTGCACTTAAAAAACAAGATGGAAGTTATAATGAAATAGCTGGTAATTATGGTTTCACTTTTGATAAAAGAAATAGATCTTTTATGCCAACAAGTGGATCTATAGTTTCTTTTGGCCAATCATTACCAATTTATGCAGATAAATCTTTTATTGCTAACCATTTTACATCAAGTAATTATAAAACAATTAATGAAAATATTATTGGGGCTGGTAAAATTTATTTATCTACAATAAATGGAATTGGTTCTGATGATGTCAGGTTAAGTAAAAGAAAAGGTTTAAGTTCTAGGAGATTAAGAGGTTTTCAAAAAAATAAAATAGGTCCAGTTGATGGATCTGATCATATCGGTGGAAACTATGCGGCCGCAATCAATCTTGAAGCGAACCTACCTAATTTATTACCTGACGACACAAATACAGATATTAATTTCTTCTTAGATTTTGGAAATGTTTGGGGAGTGGATTATGACAGTTCTATTGAAGATAGTAATAAAATACGATCATCGATTGGAGCTTTAGCTAGCTGGATGTCGCCAATTGGCCCTATGACTTTTACATTTTCTCAAAATTTAAGTAAGGCTGATACAGATAAAACGGAAGGATTTAATTTCAATTTAGGAACAACATTTTAATTTATGAAATTATTAATTAAAATATTTTTTACCTTTTTAATTATATTAAATATTTCGCAAAATGTATTAGCTGACTCACCTTACTTTGTAGATTTTAAATATATTTTAAATGAAAGTAACGCAGGGAAGGAAGCTCAAAATTTTTTAAAAAACAAATTAGAAAAAGGTATTAAATCTTTACAAAGTAAAGAAAAAGCAATTCAAGAGGAAGAAAAAAAAATTATTCAACAAAAAAAAGTAATATCTGCAGATGACTATAAAAAAAAATTAATAGATCTCAGATCAAAAGTTTCATCTTTACAAAAAGAAAGAAACTCTCTTTTAGAAAATGTATCAAAACAAAGATCTTTTGCAAGAAATGAGCTTTTGAAAAATTTAAATCCTCTGATTAAAGATTATATGAAAGAGAAAAAAATAAGAATGGTAATCGATAAAAAAAGCTTACTTTTAGCAGATGAAAATCTTGATATTACTAAGGAGATAATGGCAAGATTGAATAAAAAACTTAAATCAATTAAGTTGAAATAAACTAATTGATAAAAAATGTTTTTTAAAAAAAAAAAGATAAAATTAAAAAAACTCTATCCATTTTTAAAAATTAAAAAAGACTTTTTAATAGAAAATGTTAAACCACTAAATCATGCAAAAAAAAATGATCTTACATTTTTTGACTCAGTAAAATATAAATCGAATTTAAATTCAACTAAGTCTATTATTTGTATAACTTCAGAAAAACTAGAAAAGTTTGTTCCTAGCAACATTAATAAGATAATAGTGAAAAATGTTCTATTTGAACTTGCAAAAGTTCTAGGTAAGATTTATCCATTTGCTCATATTGATTACCCAGATGACACTCTTAAAATACCTTCTAAAAGCTCTTTTAAAAATGTTAAATTTGGAAATAATGTTTTAGTTGGTAAAGATGTTAAAATTGGTAGAAATAGCTTTATCGGTTCAAATACAATTATTGAACATGACGTAAGCATCGGTCAAAATTGTATAATCGGCAGTGGAGTAATAATTAAAAACTCAATTATTGGTAATAATGTGATAATACAAGACAATAATAAAATTGGTCAAAAAGGTTTCGGATTTATTCCTTTGAAAGACAAGAATTTAAAATTTCCCCATATAGGTAGAGTTCTAATCAAAGATGAAGTTGAAATAGCCTCAAGCTGTACAATAGATAGAGGATCTATAAGTGATACAGTTATTGGAAAAAATACTTACATAGATAATCAAGTGCATATCGCACATAATGTTAACATTGGATCTAATTGCATGATCGCTGGTCAGGTTGGTTTTGCTGGTAGCTCAACAATAGGCAGCAATGTTTCTATTGGAGGTCAAGCAGGCATTTCAGGTCATCTAAAAATTGGAAATAATGTGAAGATTGGTGGTGGCAGTGGAGTTGTAAAAGACATTGAAGATAATCAAATTGTAATGGGTTACCCAGCAGTTAAATTAAAAGATTTTTTAAAAAAAAATAAAAAATAAAATGAGTAAAACTGAATTAGATAAAAAAGATATAGAAAATTTATTACCACATAGGGAGCCTATGTTGTTAATTGATAAATTAACTAAAATTGTTCATTTAAAATCTGCTACTGCTATTATGCATGTTAAAAAAAATGGATTTTATGTACAAGGACATTTTCCAGGTCAACCAGTTATGCCTGGCGTATTAATCGTAGAAGCCTTTGGTCAAGCCGCCGCCGCTTTGACTGCACATGGAATAGACCCTAAGGAATATGCTAACAAGTTAGTTTACTTAATGGGGGTTGATAAAGCCAGATTTAGAAATCCAGTTATACCAGATTGTGAACTTCATTTGGAGATTGAAGCAATAAGATCGCACGGTAGAGTTTGGAAATATAAAGGAATTGCAAAAGTTGATGGAAAAAGAATGGCAGATGCTGAATGGTCGGCTACAATAGTGGATAGAAAAGAATGATTCATAATACAAGTGTAATTGATAAAAAAGCTAAATTGTCTAAGACAGTTAAAATTGGTCCGTTTTGCTATGTTGGGCCTGAAGTAGAATTGTCTGATGATGTTGAATTAGTCTCCAATGTACATATTGAAGGAAATACAAAAATAGGAAAAGGAACAAAAATATTTCCATTTGCAAGCATTGGTACTCAACCTCAAGATCTTAAATTTAAAAATGAAAAAAATAGTTTAATAATAGGTGAGCAAAATATTATTCGAGAGTATGTAACTATAAATCCAGGCACAGAGGGCGGTGGTTCAAAAACAGAAATTGGCAATAGTTGCCTACTTATGATTTCTTCTCATATTGCTCATGATTGTAAAATTGGAAACAATGTTATAATTGCAAATAATGTTCCTCTTGGAGGTCACGTAACAATTGAAGACTCCGTAGTAATTGGAGGTAACTCTGCTGTACAACAGTTTACAAGAATTGGTAGATTAGCGATGATTGGAGGAATGACAGGAGTGCTTAAGGATGTAACCCCTTTTGGTTTATCAATAGGAAACAGAAACTATCTGCAAGGTTTGAATCTCATTGGTTTACGAAGAAAAAAATATGACAATAAAAAAATTATGGGATTAGATAAGGCTTACAAAGAAATTTTCTCTTCAAAAAATCTTCATGAAAATTTAAGTAAAATTAATGGTGAGTATAAAGACAATGAACTCGTTTCAGAAGTAATAAGATTTATCGAAAAAGATAAAAAAAGACCTATTTGCTCACCA
>MDTG01338246.1_pt1 | contig 13261 bp, 5 predicted proteins | sample 811421 | NCBI WGS metagenome assembly MDTG01 (sample SAMN05326645, study PRJNA326480) | marine metagenome | isolation source: seawater | place: Pacific Ocean: South East | collected 2011
GCCACTCATCTTGACTCTTTTCAGGATACCTTAATGTATTCACTTTAGTGCTCAAGGCTCGCTCAGGGTGGTGAGCGGTGCAAAGTGCTTGATGGATTCCGCAGCAGAGCCGGCGATGGGCACAGTGTCATCTCCGAAACGGAAGGCGCGTGCCTTGGAGGTCACGAGCTTAACGCCGTCAAGAGTGATGGCGGTGCGGAACACATCGTTGGTGGCAGCGGTGTAGTTGCGGAATTCGCCAGCGCTAGGGGCGGAGGCACGGGTCGAGAAGTTGACTGCGACGTAGTCGGTGGCGAGACGCTCAGAGCGGGCAGAGCGCAACTCCAAGCGGTAGAACACTTGGTTGCTGGAAGCAGCCCAACCAAGCACGGGGTTGGCGGTTTCTGCAAGGCCTGCAAGCACGTTGTCGCGCAGGAAGGCGGAAGTGACGGCGGTGCCCTCGCGTGCAAGGGTGACAACGGACCCTGCACTCATGAAAGAGGTATTCATGTAGAGCTTGTAGTCAAAGGAGTCAAGCAAGTCATCACCGTCGATGGTTGTGATGGAGCCGATCTGCATGTTCATGAATCCGTAGAAGGAGTCTGTGTTCAGCACAGACACGGCGAATCCACGAAGCTCACCCACAAAGTTGACCTTGAGTGCCTGATACAGGCGCTTGCGGCCGGTGAGGGTGTTGTTCACATCGAGCACAAGGGTGTAGTAGGCGCCAGTGTCATCTCCGGAGATGCGAGAGGCTGCGGCAAGCTTATCCACGCTAGTCATGGCGGTGGTGAGTGCTGCACCCACTTGCACGGCGGTGCCTGCGCGGGTGTGGGAAACCTCAGGCACGGCGTCAGGGGTCAGAACAAAGTTGTCGGTACCCGCGACGGTGGCCCAATCGCCCTCAGGTGCCTCTGCCTGCAAGTAGGTGGTGACACCGGTGGTCTGCCTCACGGCACCGTCGACTGAGACTGCGGCTGTGAGTTGAACGGCGGTCTGATCGTCGAAGGAGCCCATGGTCCAAGCAGTCTGTCTGTAGGATGCTGCTACGGCAGTGGTGTCGATGTAGGTGAAGCCAGTGAGGCCAAGGGCGTATGCCTGTGTGGTGGCTTGCTCGAGGGTCACACCCACGGCGAAGCAGTGGTGGCCCTGTGCGCTCCTTGACTCGACTGAGCCATCAAAGGATGGGTCCTTGGCGTTCTCAAGCGTGTCTGCATCCACGGCGTCGAACTGACCGTAGCGGCCAGCAAGCACGTAGACCTTGGCTGGGAACTCTGTGGCAACGGTGAGTGCCTCAGGCTTCCAGAAGATGCGGGAGCCGGTGGTGTCAGCAGCCTCTTGGGTGGCCTGCTTCTTCTCCACGTTGTATTGGAGAGCGTAGTCTGCGTCAGAGTTAACGAGATCGTCACGGTTGACAAACACGCGGGTGCCCAAGGCAACAGACTCGGAGGCGGGGGTGGCCAAGCTCCAAGTGGGGTGGGCGGTCTGTGCGGACACCTTGAGCACGATCTTGAGGGATGCGCCAGTGGCCTCGTGCAGCACAAGGGCAAAGTAGTCACCGTACTGTGTGTTCTGCACTTGGTAGGTGGTGCGTACCTCGGCACTGAGCTCGGCAGAGGAGCCCGCGGGGATGAGGCGAACGCCGTTGGTGTCTGGGTTCACGTTGCTGCGCTGCGAGAAGCTCTGGATTTGCTGCGTGTCAAGGATGAAGTCAGCATGGTTGACCGCGTTGGCGTAGTCATCCACACCCACGTCTGCTGCCTCCTGTGCGGTTGCAAACACTTGGTTGTAGACGTAAATCTTGACGTTCTCTGAGGCACGGATGTTCAGCTCCTTGTTCAGGAAGAACACGAATGGCTTGGATGCGTCTGCGAGGGTCAGCTCGGTGTATGGGGAGCTCACATCCTCGACAGTCCAGTAGTTGTTGGCCGAGGTGTAGGTGAGCTTCAGGACGGTTGGTGCGTTCTCAGCGGGCCCGGATGCATACGGGTTGAGGGTGCGGTTGTTGGGGTTGGCCTGATCCTCCGTGATGGCGAGGTTGACACCCGTGGATGAGCGCAGGATGATTTCGATGAGCTCCGGGGTGTTGGCATCCACGGCGGCTGCACCCGCAAAGGTGAGTGCGTTGGCGCTGTTTTGGTCCAAGAAGGACTGATCGTAGGTAGACCACTGAGTTGGGGTGGTGTTGGCCGAGTAGTCGGCTGCCTGCCAACTTGGCTGAGGGTTCGAGCCGGGGTCGTAGTAGGTGTCAGGGGTCAAGTACTCCTCGACCTCGCCTGTCGGCACGCCGTGGGCAAGGGAAGGCTCGTTGACGATGACCTTGCCAGTGTAGGTGGTGACAAACTCAGAGGTGACCACGATTTCCATGCGGAAGAACTGGCTGGCGGAGGTGCCTGAGCGTGCGATGGTGTTGCTGGCTGCACCTCCCACGAAGAACAGCTGCGAGTCCTGTGTGGCGGTGCCGAAGTAGGCCTTGTCGACTGTGAGGGTGGTGTTGAAGTCTGCGGTCACAGTGACGGGGAATCCGAGCTTGGATTCGAGCACATTGGTCAGGCTGAAGCGGATGCCGCGCACATTCGTGAGGCCAGAGTTGCCAGAAGTGCCAGACACATCGGATACTTCGATATGAAGGCCGGTGGGGCTGACGTCTTGGATTTGGTAGCCTGCCTCGTTGCTTGCGAGTGTGAAGGGACCGTTGCTATCGAGCTGGCCGGGAGACACTGCGACTGCACCCTTGATGGTGCGGGATGGGGACTGTGTGTCGAGCTTGAAGAAGTTGGCAATGCCGCCCTCAACACGGACCATGATGGGGGCGGTGGGTGGCAGCACAAACTCGTTGGACTCGTTGGTGCGAAGCACGTCGGTGGTGGTGTATGCGCCAAAGGACACATCGTCATAAAACAGGAACTCAACATCAGGGATAGCGATGCGGTTGCCGAGCTGATCCTCATACACGAGGCCTTCCATGATGCGATACTCGCCTGCCACCTCGGTGGATGCGTCGTGGTCGATGGATGCTTGGGATGAGGTGAGTGCCACGGAGTTGTATGTGCCAGCCACAATGGCCTTGACGCCCTTGCCACCCTGCACATCGACAGCGTTGGTGCCGGTGAAAAGGCTGAGCATGGCAGCTCCGTCTGCGACCGAGCTTGTTTTCACACCCACGCCACGGGTGCTGAAGTTGGTGAGCAAGTCGCTGAACACAGTGAGGGTGTAGGTCTGAGAGGCAGACGTGGCGTGCGAGTCACCAAGGGTGATTAGAATGGCGTTGGCTGCGCCAGAGATGGCCAGCATCTCGGCAGAAGCAAAGGTGAAGGTGAAGGTGCGGCCGTCTGCCTGCGTGGAAAGGGTGGGAGCGGCAAAGGCAGCCACTGCAAGGTCGGCTGCACCGGGCAGGCCTGCAATAGCAGAGCCACCTGTGACAGCGATGGCGGTGCCATCAGACACCTTGACGGCGCTGTTTGCAAGGGCCCAAGTTGTGGTGCTGTAGTCGTAGGAAGCAAGCAGCCATGCCTCATCAGCGGAGGCAAGGGTGATCAAGGCGGTGTTGATCAGGGTGCCGTCTGCGGCTGCAAGGTTGAAGCCCACAGTGTTGGCAGAGCGGGCAGGCAGGCGCACTGCTGCCACGAGGGTGGATGCGCGCTGTGCCTGCACCTTGGGGAGGGTGACGGTGTCGCCCTGAGCGGGTGCGGTGCTGGCTTCACACACGATGGTGCTGATATCGTTGGAGATGGTGTCGCCAGAGAAGTTGAGGCTTCCTGTCAGGCGGGCACGGGTGCCACTTTTTGCCGAGTTGAAGGCGTCACCAAGGTTGGCAGATGGGGAGATATCGCCAAGACCACCGGTGACCTTGACCACGATGGAATCGTCGGCCCCAAGCACGGAGCGCATGATTTCGCCAGAGGTGTTGGGGAGGGATGCGCCTGCGTACTGTCCGTCGGCTCCAAGGATGAAGCCAGAGGCGGAGGCCAAGATGGCGAGGTCACGGTAGGCACCAAAGTTGAAGTAGCGGGAGGCAGAGATATCCACAAGCTGCTTCAAGGGGAAGGCAATGCCGTGCTCAGTGAAGATCAGGTTGTCGTTGTTGATATCTGCTGCCGCGATTTCAACGGAGCCGACGGAAGTGTCCTGCCCGGTGATGACGGCACGGCTTGCAGTGGTGGCTTGGATGGTGTGCACGCGGCCGGACTGTGCGACCTCGAAGAAGGTGCCGTAGCCTGAGAGCACACCCTCGGTCTGTGCATTGTTGTCTGCTTTGGTGAGGGAGTATGCGGTGAAGCTTGAGCCGTCGGCGTCGAAGAAAAGGCGTCCTGCACGCTCGATACCATCCCCGTTGGCCAGAGTGATACCTGGGGTGGCGAGGGAGGCGATGTTGAGGGCAAGAGCGGCGGATTGGAATTGGCCGTCAATCATCAAAAGGTTGACGGAGGCAAAGGGTGCGGTAGTGATACCCGCCTTGACGCGCACAGTGAACACGCCCGCAGCTGCGTCGACTGCCACGACTTCCAAGAAATCGACTTGGTTGTCGCTGTCAGGCTCGATGGCGTGCAGCTCAAAGGGCCCGGAGGCGGTGCTGCTGGCGGTGGTCACGGTGAGGATGTCGCGGGTGGAGAGTGCGTCGATGTAGTGGGCGACGTAGTCACCTGCTGACAGTGTGGTGGCGGTGCGGACGGCAGCCACGGCGCCAGTGCCGGTAGCTGCAATGGTGGATGCGGTGAATGAGAGTGCTTCCTGTAGGGCAATGGTTACGGCGGCGCTCGAGCCGTCGACAGCCTGTGCTCCTGCAAAGAAGAGGTTGTAAGTTCCACTGAGAGAATTGTCACCTGCGAGGTACTTGAGCAGCACAACGATGGTGGTGCCGTTGGACTTGAGATCAAGTGTGAGGGTCTTGACGGTTGCACCCTGATCATCACGCAGAGTCGCGGTGAGCGCGGTGGCGTCTGCCTCTGTGATGGCTTGGCTTGCCTCGAGGGTGGCGAGCCAGTAGGTGTTGCCAACGGCCAACGAAGTGATTGCGGCGCGCTTGGTGACGGTGTAAGAAGCCATGGCTTGTTTGGGTCTTTTTACATTCTCACAAAAAGTGAGCCCTCAGCCGGAATGGAGGTGCCCACCCTCGTGCAGTTGAGGCACAATAAAGCTTCCGCGCTGGCAAGGTCGCGCGGCAAAAAGTGGGAGGCCGTGTTCAAGATGCCCAACGGGCGGTGCCGCAGCATCACCTTTGGGGCCGAGGGTGCCTCCGACTTTACCATCCACAAAGACCCCGTGCGGTGGTCCCTCTACCTCCGTCGCCATGGCGCAGCCGCACCTGAGGATAAGCCTGCCTCCTTCTGGCAGAAGCTGTCTCAGCAGTCATCCACGTCCCTGTCCCGCAGGCACGGGTGGGCGCTTCAGAGCTACAAGGAGCATTGGGATGAGCCGGTGTCGCCGGGCGCTCTGAGTAGATTCATTCTGTGGAATAAGCCAGACTTTACACAGTCCCTGCGTGACGCCATTCAATACTTCACCTCCAAGAAGATGCTGTGTGTGCCTGATGTGGGCGTGCGTGTGGTGCTTGGCAGGGCGTCCGACCATCCGGGGGTGCCCAAGTTTGTGCACGCGTAACATCACACACGCCACACACCACGCACCATTCTGCACATTCATTTAGCCCAAGTGGAAAGACACACACATTAGCAAGCCATGGCACACGCTGTTATTTTCTGCCTGATGACGGGCCCCCTGTCAATCGAATCGTTCACTCTCCGTTGGTGCATCACGGATGACTTGACAGATTGGCAGTGTGCGCACGGGAGAGAGTGCATTGTGGTCGAGTGCATACCCTTTCACCTTGTGTCCCAATGGTGCACCATGAGCAGGTTGGTCGCGTTCGTGTTCAGTCAGAGGCAGGACTCATGGAGACCCATGGTGACCGACGAGGATAGGCACAATCTCAACGATTGGCAGACTTCGTTTGGGCTGCCTTGGTTTGATCAAAACAGGCGCATTCAGAGAAACTTTCATGGGATGAAGGAGGATGTGTTTGTTCTGTTTGGCGACGTGTGCCCTTCCGGGTGCAAGATTGGCATTGTGCACGGGAATCACTCACGCAAGCTTGCCACGTTCTCTAGCATTGTGCTCTCGATGGAAACGGCTTCCTCCTTCATGCGACGGGGCCAGAATAGCAAGCTAGACGCCTTTGTGCTGCAAACATGCTTTGTGCCGATGGTGTTGAACCTGCCTCCCGTGGAAAATGACTACAGTGTGGGGGGCGTGCTGTCAGAGGCACCCGTTCAAGTGCCCTTTGATGATTGCCCTGAGATTGTTGATGAATCAGTGGTAGATAGCGAACTAGTCTCGTTACATATGCCGGATGCACATGCCGAGCTGGCCAGTGAACCGTATTTGTAAAAAATGATTTTTGAAAATTTCATTTATCATGTATGCATCTAAATCTTAAATCGTGTGTGTGGTGACGAAGCATACGAAGCATACGAAGCACACGAATGGCGCGCTCTGAGCATGCTATGCGTTCGGACGTGTTTTCGATGGCACTTGAGGTCGAAGGTGATGCATGCGAGCTGCTTTGCAGCAGGATACCTAGCTATCACTCGGAGCTTGCTCCATATGCTAACGTTTAGTAAACAAAGCAAATCAAATCATTCATTCATTCATTTGCCAAAATCTGGCTCAGTATTATTCCACGCCACACCGCACAAAAGGAATTCTTCAGTGTTTTTGTTCTGTAAGCTGATGTTCTGTCTGTGGATGGGTTTAAGAACAAAATGTTCTATCAAGGGTGCGCGGGCACGTTCTTTTTTCAGAATCTTCAAGAGTGACCAAACATCAGCTTCTTGGGGTTTTGGTAAGTGTTTGAGACGTGAGTGATTGTTCCACCTATTATTAAGACCCAAGAATGGGCGTCCGGGTGGGCCCTTCATGATATGTTTGAGAGATACCTTGTGTTCATCGCTGCAATCGCCGGCCGCAAAGTTGGTGTGCTCAACGCGGTGGTCAGGTCCGTCCCAATCGCGTGGATTGGTGACACCCACGATAGTGAACATGCTATCGGCTTGGTCAAAAAGCAGCAGTCCAAGCGGCGAGTCAAACATGCTTTCCTTGTATGTCATCGTCCTTGGCACCCATTCTGGTTTTTGTTTGTCAGGCTCAAGCGAGTTGATCTTGAACCCTTCTTGACTGACGTCTTTCGTTTCACGCTGTGCAAACAGGCGCACTCTGTAGCACCAATGCAACACGAGAATGATGGAGCCGATGTGTGTTTTCAAAATATCTTGGCTGACAGACGGGTCCCTGTCATTGCGCAGGGTTGAAAAGTAAATCTGGAAGAAGCGCCTTCCCACAGCCGCTGCTGCGGCAACAGCACCGGATGTGTTTTTGGGCCAGATGTGCAGCATGGAATAGTTCTGCGTGGTCATGACTCGAATGTTGGAGTGAAGGTCCGCATGATCCTGAACGCCCTTTACCTGTCCGCGCTGATCCTCGCCAGAAATGATGCTCTGAAATTCCTTGGGTCCGATCGATGAATCTTTCTGCATGGGTTGCAAATCTTCGCCAATGATCGTGGTTCTGCCCTTGAAAAGTTGCTCAAGGTTGAATTGACCCTTCTGCGACGTCACGAGTTCGCCTACGCGAGGGTTGCCTTGCATGGTCCTCACCACGGTTGCCAGCGTGGATTTTCCCGTGCCGGACTGACCCACAAAGGATACGCAGAAGCGGTTTGGGTCCGACCTGAGCGTGTAGATGCGGTCCCCCACGAAGCTCATCGCGACCAAAGACTCGGTGATATCGAGCTGATCTGTGAGCACCTTGGCCGGCAGAAAGAGCGGGTTGATATTCTGATGATCCATTTGGTCCTTGGCCCGGAGGCAATACATTCCTTCCTGAAGAATAGCCACGTTGGCATCTTCATCAGCGTCGCTCTCGACGTCTTTGACTTTGACGTCTATGAATTCCATGCTTTCTTTGTCCCACACGCAAATACGATTCACACGCTTCATCAAAGCAAAGTCCATACGCTCCACGTGGGATTGCATGACCTCATCCTCCTTATCCGGGTGGTATGGGTACCACCACCTGTCATCCACAGATATTACCTCGCCGTCCTGCATGCGATACAGGCCCACGAGTTTCATAAGCCTGACACGCTCCTTCTCGCGATTGGATTGATCGCGTTCGTGATAAATTTCGCAGCCAATCATTGTGGCAAAATGCTGCTTCATGACTCCGTTGACTTGAGTGCTGTCCCAATCCCAGTTGTATTCCTTCAGGAAATCAGTGGGCGTGTCAAAGTCGATACCCTCGAAAAGCGGAGTGACGATGCGCGGTCGGAGCTTGTAATCTCCTTCACCTCCGGGTGGTGAGACTTGAATATCGAGCCACAGACCACCCTCTTTCTTCACCTGCACGTTGCCGTCCGATTTGTATCTCCAAATGGGCGGGTCCACAATCTCACCATCGAGAAGAAGATCACACTCAATAGGCTTGTATGAAATTTTGGGCGGAAGTTCGCTGGCATCGAATAAGGGGTTTGAAAAATCAGGCTGTCCAATCAAGTTGACGGGTGCCACAACCATGGTTTCATCGCAGGTGCCAATGCCGTCCGCCGTGGAATACTTATCCATATCAGACAGAATTTTGCGCACATACTTGACAGCCACACTCGGAGGCCCAACAAACGGCTCAGGGCTTGAACGCATGCGGCTGGACCCTGCATCCACAAGGCAGGGTGGAAAAACCGCACCCTGCTGAAACTGTTTACCATCCTTGCCATCGGCAATGATCACCACATACCAGCTGATAAACTTGACTCGTGGCAGCTGTTTGGAAGGCGTGGAAGTCAGAGTATTGAGAACATTTTGGGCGATTCCGTTTGACTTGGCTTCGAGCAAGGAATTCAGTTTCGGGTCAAAGTTGCGCGCCTTATAGATAAACTCCTGTGTTGAAAGCTTACCGACAGGAAAGTAAGACAACCCCTTGTTTTTGGCGTAAAACTGCTCGGTTGATTTGTCAAAGGCCACACCATAAGTGAAAAAGAATTGCTCAAGCAGTTGCGTGACTCGCATGTGTTTGTTTGAAGTGACACACATGTTGACGACAGGGACCTCGTAAAAGTCTGCTGACATGCCAGTCGCAAAGTTGGTTGTCCATATGCCCTGATCCATGTGTGAAGCCACGGTTGCTTGGTCCTTGATCATGCACGTCGTTCTGTAGACGCGTTGGATCGCCTGTATGATGGTCGTGCAAACAATCTCGGCATTCTGCACAATAAAATCCGTCACATATATTGATGCATCTGTCCCGTAATGATGTTGCTGAAACCGGTGCATTTCAATGCACATCTTGTTGACCTTTCTTGATTCATCCTGCATGCACTTCAATAGAGTCGAAGTGCTCATTTCATCAGACGCGTGCAACTTGGCGACAATGACGGATATGGGATTGATGGTGCACCTGTGACCGGCGGAGACGAGAACCGCATCCTCCAAAAAATTGGGCTTTGCACAGTTGGGGCAAACTGTTTCTGCTGTATCACGATCCTCCCCATCGTCAGCATTCTCGGCACTATGACCACCCTCCGAGTCCACTTCCACCCGGGCTCGTTTCCTGCCACTCTCGTTCTCCAAGCATGACCTGTGGAAGTTTTTATTACACCCACTGCACTCAACCATATCTTGGTCCTTGTTTTGGTCGCATATCCGGCACTTGAGCTGCCCGTTGATGCCAAGATAAGTGAGAAGGAGACCTTGCAGGTCCTTGATAACATTCCAAGGGGCTCCTGCCTTCACCAATTCACAAGAATCAGGGGGTTGCTTCCCATTCTTGGAAGCGTGCTGCAACCATTGCATGACACGCTTCGTAAGTTCAGGATTGTCGCTGTTTTTGCTTTTTTTCGATTTCATATTCAACTCACACCTGTGAAAACATTGACAAATACACGCCAAGATGCCCTTCTGTTTTTATAGTGTGTGGTTTTGGCACACACTTTCAAATGCAGCCTTCATCCACACACAGCACTTAGGTTTTGCTTGGCGCCCACACACAGCACCCTTTTAAGATTTTGATTTTGCTTGGCGCCTTTTTGAAATTGCCAGTGTGCGTCCAAAAATGATTTTGAAGCCCACCCAACACACAGTAACCCAATGCACACCCCCACCCATAGTTTTAAGATTTTGATATAACATGGCGCCTTTTTTGAAATCCGTGTTTCGCCCTGCACGCCTTCAAATTCATTCGCTGTGCGCACACAAAGCGCCACGCTAGACAAAAAAGATTTGGGTTGGTTTCATTTTTTGGGGCATGTTCTATCGCTCTTAATTGAGAGACGTAGTATTCATCATGGCTGATATTCGCAATTACTTCCCCGGTGGTGCGGGTAATGCGGCTCCGCCAATCAATTCAGGTCTGTATGCTGATGCCGTGGAAAGGTCCAAGTTGACAGATAAGGTTCCACCACGTCCTAGTCACACAGAGGGGGGCTGCGTTCGGTTCAATGGTCCAACATTCGGTCGCAACAGGCATTGCACCGTGCCGGATGCCATCGAATACATGAAAAGATGTCAGCAATCACTGCATGACCCTATGTGTCCGGCACTTTTGGGGCGTCTTTCCATGGTCTCATTAATGATGAGCGGCGAGAGTCCACGAATGTTTGTTGATTTGGATGTGGATTTGTCTCCCGAAACCCAAGGCAAACTTGGTGGTAGGGAACAAGTGTTGAAGCGGATGGAGCAGTGTGCTAAAATAATCATTTCCCATTGGGTTTCACGGGTGATGAATTTGTTTGCAAGCCAAAATTTTGTTCAGATGATGCAGGACAACACAACAATTCTGAAAGATATGCGCATTCGAATTGCCACGAGTGCGCGCAAGGATAAGGTGGGAGCTCATGTTGTGGTCTCTGGCTTGCCCACCCCTTCTGTGATCATGCATCTCTTGGTGAAGGATTCGCTACAGGATCAGAAACTGTGCGATCAAGTTGAAGCTTTGGGACTCGGATCACTGGAGTCGATGCTTGACAGCAGGCCTTACATGCACGCGGCGTGTCACCTGCGCATGCATGGCTGCCCAAAGCTTAAAAGGTGCGACTGCAAAGGGGCATGGCAGGAATGCAGCAACCAAAAATGCGTGAAGGGATGGTGCCTAGTCGAGGGGTCTGTGTATAAGGAAGTTTCTGCTTACAAGTTGGTTGTGGCGAGGATGGGGATGGAGTGGGAAAGTGTCGAAAAAACAAACAAGGTGATAGACAACTCGATCATGTTCAGCCCCAATCTTGATTGGTCTTGTGACGAAGCAAGCAGAATGCCGCACGTCAATCAGCTGAAAACCTGCTGGGCCAACATCATTTCCAAGCTCATCAGTGAAGAAGATAAGAAGTGTATCGAGACAGAAGGCCAAGGTAGGCCAACAGACCCCATGTATGATATCGATTTCATCACCGACCATTTCCTGAAGCCCAAGGAGAAAGCAGACGATGGACGCGTGGTTGTCATTCAGAAGGACGATGAGCGCTTCAAGACACTCGTCATGACGCTTTCTAAACACTGCGGGGAACGTTTCGTGCCTCAGATAGGCGACCGCCTGTATTGCAAGGGATCAAGAATGCTGCAAGTTGCAAGGGTTGCAGTCGAAGGGTCACCGAGTGGAGGCTGCGCTATCGTACCCAAGGATTCAGTGGGAAGTGTGCGAGAATGGGGCATACTGTGGCACAGAACGGGCCACGACGAAATGCCGGGCCCACTGTGTGAGTTCATCCCAATTCTGTCCAAGGTAACGGGCGTCAGTGCGGTGAGGCGCGAACAATTAGTCAGTTGCAGCCAAACTCAAGCATTTTCACAGCGTGACACAGTCGAACTGAAGGAGAACAACACCAATGCAAGAATTCAAGGCACGGGCTTGATCAAAGCCGACAAACCAAGGTTTTTGCGCGTCATGAAGGATGATAGAAACTTCGTACTGCACGTGTGTGTAGAGAAAGGCGATGACGGATGGGTGTCCGACTCTGCAATCAAGGTGGAGGATAGTACCGTTTCAGAAAGCTGCATATCGTCAGTGGGAAAGCACGCAGCCTGTTTATCCTGCACTTGGATCAAAAAGAAGCAGGGCGGCTTGTTTCAGCCTATCAAGGAGGTGTTTGTCAAAACGGATGGACTCTGCACAATGCTCAATGTGGAACGTATCAAGGGAAAGAGGAATGCCAAGTATTGGGATGAAATCGTGTTTTCATCCAAGCACTGCATCAACGCAAACAACTTCCACCATGGGGGTTGCTCAGGCAGAATCCGGGCCATCAACGTTTCACGCACGCTTTCAGGGTTCTTGTTCGAGTGCGAATGCAGACATAAAAAGTGCTCCCATGGACTCAGAAGGTTGGGAATGGAGTGCTCCGAGATGTTCAACAGCTATCAGAAAATTCAGTCCCTGAAAACCATGGAGGATGGAAATGGAGGAGGCGTGGATGTAGACACAAATGTGATTCAAGACATGTTTGATTCCATACTGGTAAAGTGTGAAAAATCGGAGCTCATTGCACTGAAGAGTGCGTTGCTCGGACCACCCCCTAAGAGACTGCGTGGTGCCATACCGACCACTGAAATAATGGCAAATACCACGAGTGTGATGCACTGTGTAAACAAAAAAGAGATTGACGAAGCACACGTCCTCATTTTGCCGAGAGGTCCCTTTGAAAGCAGATTGCAAGTGAAATTACCGGATGGACCGGTTTTACGACCAAGACAGCTTTTCAAGGCAAAGTATGGCGAAGGCAATGACGACAGCGAAAAAAGATTGAAAGCAAGTCTCCAACAATGGGAAAACATGGATATTACATACACAGCGATGGTCGAGGCGATGAAGCAATTGCCACACGAATTACACACAGACTCTGTGTTGAAAGTGGATATACAGAAGTTGCAACGGCAGGCTTTGGAAGATGCCGATTCCGCAAATCAGAGTGCTTCATCAAGTTTCAGAATATCACCAATAAACAACTAAAACAATACGTTACTTCCTCTATCACACACGCACAACATCTTCGCCTGTCTGTTTTTCTGCGTATCCATGTGTCCAAATATCACGTCCAAAGATGACCATTCATTGAATCAAGCGATACTATATTCATGATTGTGTATCTCGGTCCACTATATTGATACATGAATGAAAAAGTGAGATGCCGTGCGACGCGCTGCCGGTCGTGCTGCTGTGTGGATTGGTCATAGCGGTGCTGGCATTGGCCGTCGCCTACGCCATGGCCGCGCAGCAGGCCCGGTGGGACAGGGAGGATGACAAC
>MDTG01043598.1_pt1 | contig 13259 bp, 11 predicted proteins | sample 811421 | NCBI WGS metagenome assembly MDTG01 (sample SAMN05326645, study PRJNA326480) | marine metagenome | isolation source: seawater | place: Pacific Ocean: South East | collected 2011
GTCACAAATTATAAACTTATTTCCTTTATCAATATATAAATCAAAAATTGAAATTTCAAAAAAAGATAAAGAAATAATGGCCAAAGAAGTTTTTGAAATGGAAAAAAACAGTAAAAATCCCAACTATAAAAAAAATAATTTGTCATGGACAGGAGATACACAAGGCTATGAATATTTAAATAAAAATCCAAAATTTAAAGAATTATTTTCAAAAATTAAAAATGAAGTGATTAAATATGTAAAAAATTTTGATATAGATACTGATCAATTAGATTTTTATATACAAAGATCATGGGCAACTATTTCAAGAGGACCTGAAACAATACAAAGTCACATACACGGGCAATCACATATAACATTTGCATATTATTTAAAAAAAGAAAAAAAAGACTCTAAAATTACATTTTATGATTCACATAAACATAATGAATTTATTACAGGTTTATTTGGGTCTAAGACAGGTGGCAGAAATGTCATAAAAAAAATGAATGCTCTAAATGCATCTGCGGTAAATATAGAAGCCGAAGAAGATGATATCGTGATTTTTCCATCAAAGACTTTTCATGGAACTGGACAAACTACAAATGTTAGTAATAATGATAGGATTTCCATAGCAGCAGATATTAGTATTTTTGCTAAAGATTCTACAAATCTTGAACAATTCATTACTCCTATCCAAGAATGGGAAAAATTTTAATAAATATTATTCTATTATTTTTTTGACAAATATACCCATTATTCCATTAAATATTGCTACTGCTAATAATATTATTTGTCCTTTTAATGAAAAAAAATTGAAAGAGGGATAAAAGCTTATAGCAATTCCTAAAAAAATATATGTAATAATAAAAGGCTTATAAAATTTTTTAACCGCGTCTAACCTCTGCTTTATTTTTTTCTGTGTCTACTTCCGTTTTGAACATGTTAGAAATTTTTTGAACTTCAACAGAGGAAACTTTATATTCTGCACACTGTGTTTCTTCGTCTTTACCATGACCAGTAACCATATTAACCATATGTTCTGGAAAATGAAATGTAGTAAAAACTATACCTTCTTTTACTTTTTCAGTTACCTCTATTTTTAAGGAAACTTCACCTCTTCCTGAATAAAGTCTAGCAACATCTCCCGTACTTAATTCTCTATATTTTGCATCTTTAGGATGAATTAACAATATATCTTCATCAACTAATTCTATGTTATTGGTTCTTCTCGTCATTGTTGCTGCATTGTAGTGTTGCAAAACTCTACTTGTAGTTAAAATAAGAGGATAATTTTTTTTATTTTTTTCTATTTCGCTACTTTCTTTCCAGTCAAAATATTTAATTCTCCCTTTTCCTAATTTGAATTCTTTTTCATGTAAAATTTTTGTGTCTGTTCCATCTTCTTTTACAGGCCACTGCAACCCAAGTTTTCCTAGTCTTTCACGAGTTATACCTTTAAAAAAAGGAACTACATCTGCTATTTCAGCCAAAACCTCTTCAGCATCATAAAGTGCCTGTTTATAACCAAGTTTTTGCATCATTTCAGTAACTATAAGTCCATCTGGCTTAGTTCCAGGAAGAGGCTCTGCAGCTTTATTAACTCTTTGAACTCTTCTTTCAGTATTTGTAAATGTTCCATCTTTTTCAAGAAATGTAGTCCCTGGTAAAACGACATCAGCATGTTTAGCTGTTTCACTCATAAATATTTCTTGAACAACCAATAATTCAAGAGCATTCATTGCTTTTACAACGTGAGCACTATTAGGGTCTGTTTGGACAACATCTTCTCCAATAATCCACACAGCTTTAACTTCTTTATTTATTGCTGCATCAAATATTTCTGGGATTTTTAAACCTGCTTTAGTTGGATGAACTACTCCATATTTTTCAGTATAAAAATCTTGGATTTTTTTTTCAGCAACAGGAAAATAACCCGCTCCTTGATGAGGCTGACATCCCATATCCGCAGCTCCTTGAACATTATTTTGGCCTCTTAGTGGATTAACTCCAACACCTTTTCTTCCAATATTTCCAGTTATCATTGCTAGATCTGCAATCAGCATTACAGTTTTTGATCCTTGTTCTTGTTCTGTAACTCCTAATCCATGAAATTCCATTGCATTTTTTGCAGTAGCATAAGCAATTGCTGCTTCCTTAACCTGTTGTTTATCAACCCCAGCAACTTTAGCTAAATGATCAATATCTAATTTTTTAATTTCTTTGAGAAAATTTTCAAATCCTTCTGTTCTGCTAGTGATGAAATCTTCTTTATATAATTTTGAATTAACTATAAAGTATAGCATCATATTTAATACAGCTACATTTGTTCCAGGTCTAACTTTTATATGATAGTCAGCTAGTTTAGCTAAATCAGTTGTGATTGGGTCTAGAACAATAAGTTTTTTACCTTTCATTACTTGTTGCTTAATTTTTGCACCAGTAACAGGGTGAGCATTTGTAGGATTTGCTCCAATTACTAAAAATAAATCTGCAAAATATATATCTTCTGTTGAATTAGTTGCAGCACCAGTTCCAAATGTTTGTTGCATACCCCATGCAGTCGGTGAGTGACATATCCTTGCACAGCAGTCAATATTATTAGTTCCAATAGCTGCTCTAATCATTTTTTGGAACACATAATTTTCTTCATTTGTACATCTTGCCGATGAAATACCTGCTACAGCATCAGGTCCACTTTCCTTTACAATCTTATTTAATTTTTGCTTAATGTAATCATACGCTTCATCCCAAGATGATTCTTTAAATTTTCCATTTATTTTAATTAGTGGTGATCTTAATCTATCTTTATGATCATAAAATCCGAATGCATATCTTCCTTTCAAACAAGTATGACCAGCATTTACTTCTGTTTCTTTTGGAGTATCTATTGAAATTACTTTTCCATCTTTTATGGAAGCTTCTAAATTACATCCAACACCACAATAAGAGCAAGTTGTTCTAACTTTCTTGTCAAAGTCTGCTGATTTTGATGCAAATACGTCTGATATAGCATCTGTTGGACAAGTATGAGCGCATGCACCACAAGAAACACATGAAGAGTCTCCGAACATCATATCATTATCTGTTGTAATTCTTGATTCAAAACCTCTACCGCTCATGGTAAGTACAAATGAACCTTGAATTTCATCGCATGCCCTAACACATCTTCCGCAGTTAATACAATTGTCAAGGTTCATTCTCATATAAGAATGAGAAGTATCCTTAGGAATTCCTTTATGTTGTTTTGGATTATTGTACCTATGTTCTTTAATACCTAAATCATTTGCTACATCTTGTAATTCACAGTTTTTATCAACTTCGCAAGTACTACAGTTCATTGGATGATCTGTTAAAACCAATTCTACAATATTTTTTCTTAGATTTTTAAGTTCTTCGTTGTTTGTAAAAATATGTTGATTTTCACCAACTGGGGTATGACATGATGCTACTACTTTTGTTGGGCCATCTTTTTCTAAGGCAATTTCTACCGAGCAAACTCTACATGCTCCATATGGAGCTAAGTTTGGATCATCACATAATGTTGGAACCTTTTTTTCTCCCAGATAACTTTTAACAAACTTTAAGATTGAAGTATGTTTCGGACCTATTTCGTAGGGCTTTCCATCTATAAAAGCAATTTTTCTTTTTTCTGAGCTCATTAATTTTCTCTTACTATATCATTTTTCATTTCATCGCCAAAATACTTTAAGATATTCATAATTGGTGTAGGAATTGCGCCACAAAGGGCACATAGACATCCTTTTTTCATTGTAATCAGAAGTTCATTTAATAGTTTTAATGGAATTTTTGCAGATTTACTCTTCACCTGTTCAAACATTTCTTTGCCTCTATATGAACCAAGTCTTCCAGGAAAACATTTTCCACACGATTCTTCAGCAGTGAATTCAAAAAGGTGATGAATATAATCAACCATATTAAATTTTTTAGGTATACTCACTACACTAGCATGTCCAAGCATAAATCCAGCAGTTGTAAATTCTTGAAAGTCTAAATTTAGATTTTCTATTTCTTTTAAAGGAACTACACCTCCTAATGGTCCACCGATTTGAAATGCTTTAACTGGTTCTTTTAATCCACCACCCATTTCGTAAAATATTTTTTTCATCGGTGTGCCCATATCAATCTCATAAACTCCAGGTTTATTAAAAAAACTGTCCAAACAAACAAGTTTTGTTCCTGCGGATTTTTTGTTTCCAATTGATGCAAACTTTTCTGGACCATTTATTAAAATTCCACTCGCAGCAGCTAATGTTTCTACATTATTTACGACAGTTGGTTTTTTGTACAATCCTTCAGTAACTGGAAATGGTGGTCTCACATCTACTTCTGCTCTTCTACCTTCTATAGATGCTATTAATGCTGTTTCTTCTCCGCATATATAGGCTCCTTGCCCTATACAAATATTTAAATCAAAAGAAAAATTGGTTCCTAAAATATTTTCCCCTAACAAATTTGCTGCTTTTAAATTATTAATGCTTCCATTTAAAGCTTCAATTGACTTTGGATATTCTCCCCTAATATAAAGAACTCCTTCATCTCCACCAATTACAAATCCACATATCATCATCCCAAATATTACTTTTAAGGGTTGTTCCTCTAATAAATATCTATCAGAGAATGCACCTGAATCACCCTCATCTGCGTTGCAGATTACATATTTTTTATCTGATTTAGCTTTACTACAAAAATCCCATTTCACTCCAGTTGGAAAACCAGCCCCACCTCTTCCGGTAAGATTAGAAGATAACAATGATTGAATTATTTTTTGTTTATCGGTTTTTAAAAAATGACTTAAGCTATCTTTAAATTTATTTAGATCAGATAATTTGTCATCCATCAAAAAACTTGTTGTAGCGAAGCTTTTTGCGGTAAACTTTTCTTGAATTATTTCTTCACCCTTTACGATCTGATCTATTTTATTAATGTCATTACCTGCATAGTTCTCGCCATCATAATGAAATGCATGATTTTCATAGCAATAGCCTAAACAAAACATTTCTCCCACCTTATCTTTGCCAAGTTTTTCTTGTAATTTTTTTTTTAAATTGCCTTGTGTTCCTGCACACATACATGCACTTCCATTGCATACAAAAGCTTTTTTTGCTCTGTGTTCAGGTCTTAAAAATTCATAAAAACTTTCAGCTCCATGAATAGTTGAAACGCCAACATGATATCTATCTGCAAGTTCTTTCATTCCATTTCCATTATTTGAGTTTAAAGATCTTTCAGATAATTTTTGGAATAAATTATTTTTTAAACCTATTCTTCCTGATAACTTACTAATATTTTTAGACATTTAATTTTTAAGTATTACTCTTTCTTTATTTGTATATATATTAAAACTATTCTTTTTTACAAAGCCCAACAATGTCATACCAAATCTTTTTGCTAAGTCTATAGCGAGACTTGTAGGCGCACCAACTCCTGCCATAAGCCCAATATTTGACATTAGACCTTTTTGTACTAATTCAAAGTTTAGTCTTCCAGAACAGGCTATAAATTGAGAATGGTTATCAATTAATTTATTTTTATGTGCATGACCAATTAGTTTATCTAAAGCATTGTGTCTACCAACATCCTCTCTTGTAACAAGCACCCTTCCATTAACATCAATTAGTGAACTTGCGTGTATTCCACCAGTTTTTGAAAATTCAGCCTGCTTGCTTATCAATAAATCTGGAGATTTAGTAATTATTTCTTTTTTTATTTTAGGAAAAGACAAATCTAACTTTTGATGTTTAATTGCTTCAATTGATTCTAGAGAAGTTTTTCCACAAATTCCACAAGATGAATTTGTTAAAAAGTTTCTTTTAATTTTTCCTATATCTATATTTGATGAATTATTTATAGTTGCTTCAATTTTATTTTGAATATTATAATCTCCAACTTTTTCTCCCTTTTTTTCTATATTATCTATTTCGTCTATGTTTAAAATAATTCCTTCGTTTAAAAGAAATCCAGAAATGAGATCTTCATCGTTACCTGGAGTTCTCATTGTTATAGATAAATTTTCAGTTTTCCATTCCTGTTTTATTTTAAATTTTAAATTCATTTCAAGAGGTTCTTCCACTGAAACTGAATCTTTTATTTCTTCAGTTTTATCGTTTACTAATTTAGTAATGTTATACTTTATGTCCATTTAAAGAGGATATTTCTTTTTTAAAATAAGTCGATTTAAAACTACTCCAAAAATTAATATTATTATTGAGCCAATTATTATTGGATTTATTAAGTAATCTAAAGAAACACTTCCCATTATAACAATAATTGGATTTCCACCTGCAGGCGGGTGAGTCACATTTAGAATAATCATCAAACTTACTCCAATACCTACAGCCAGTGGAATTATAATATACAAAGGAAATGGAAAAAAATATAAAACTAGAATTCCAACTAAAGATGTGAGCAAGTGCCCAAAAAAAATATTTTTAGGTTGAGCAAATGGACTTTCGGGGTAACCAAATAGTAATACCATTGATGATCCAAAGGAAGCAATTAAAAATACTCCATAAGATGTTTTGTAAGTTAGCAATGTAAGAATTCCAATAGTTATAGACGAAAAAATTCCAGCTAAAATAGACCTCTTTAAATTTTTTACATTCATATTAATCTTTAAAAATTTTTGACAAAGTCTTAAATGGAAGCTTTAAACATTCTTTTCTAGATAAATTTTTTTCATTGAATAGTTTCTTAAAAATTGACCATTCTTTAGGAAAAGTTATTTTTTGATTTTCAAAATAATTTTCCACAATTTCAATTATTTTTTTTAAACTATCAACAGATCTATTTATAGACTTTCTAGATAATAGGCTAACAGAAGCCTGACAATAGATACAAGACTTACATTGATACCCAAATTCTTTAATTTTGTTACCTTTAATTTTTAAAGAAATTATCATTTCATCACCACATATTGGATTTTTATGTTTAGACTTATGAGTATGATTGTTGATTATTTTATTATTTTCAGTATTTGAAGCAATTTTTAAAATTTCTAAATCCATTTATATTTCTTTTATTAAAAAATTAATGTTTTATATTTGTTTTCATGAGTGAAAACAATATCATAGCAACAATCTTGGCGGGCGGAAAATCTAGTAGATTTGGAGTTGATAAATCAACTGTAAAATTAGGCAACAAAACTCTTTTAGAGCACACTATAGAAATAATACAGGATAAATTTAAAGAAATTTTAATAGTTACAAATAATAATTTAAAATTAAATAATAAAAAAATTATTTTAATTAAAGATTGTTTAGATGGTCAGTTAGGACCATTAGTTGGGGTATTATCAGCAATGAAATGGGTTCATGAAAATGAAAAAAAGTATAATTGGATAGCAACTTTTCCTTGTGATACTCCATATTTTAAAAATTCCGTAGTTGATGAAATGATAAAGTGTTCAAAAACTGAAAATTCAAAATTATACTTTCTAAAAAGTAAAGATAAAAGGCATAATATTTTTGGGTTATGGTCAATTGGCCTAAAGGAAACTTTGGAAACTGATATAAAAAATAATTATAGAAAAGTTGAAAAATGGGCGGATAAAATAGGATTAAAAACTATCGATATAGATAACAAGAAAAAATTTGGTAATTTTTTAAATATAAATACAAAAGAAGATTTAGACCAAGCAAAACATTTAGATAAATCATAATATGATAAAATACCAAAGAGCCTTACAAATATTAAAAAAAAATAAAATTAGAATTAAAACAGAAAAAGTATCCCCGTTAAGTTCTGTTAATAGAATTTCATCTCAAAATGTATACTCTCCATATAATTATCCAGCAGCTAATAACACGGCATTTGATGGATATGCGATTAATTCTAGCGAAACATCTAAGTTAAATAAAAAAAATATTAAAAAATTTAAAATATTAAAATCAATAGCAGCAGGAGACAATCCTTTAATAAAAAAAATACCAAAATTTTCTACAGTTGAAGTTATGACAGGAGCAATAATTAAAAAACCATTTGATACAGTTATACCAATAGAAAATGTTATTTATTTTCCAAATAATAATAATCCAAAATATATTATAATTAATTATAAAGTTAAAAAGAGCAATCATATAAGATTTAAAGGTTCTGATTATAAAAAAGGTCAAAAAGTAATTAGCAAAGGGCAGTTAATTAAACCTAGTCATATTTTAGCTTTTAAAACTTTAGGTATAAATAATATTAGAGTTAAAAGAAAACCAAAAATTGCTTTTTTTAGCACAGGAAATGAAATTTCAAATAAAATTAAAATTCCTGACTGGAAAATAAGAAATTCAAATAATCATTTTCTTAGATCGTTTCTAAAATTTTACTCTGTAGATTTTTTTGAAAAAAAATTATTGAGAGATAATGATGAGATTAAATTTAAAAATGAAATTAATAAAATTTTAAAATCTAATTTTGATTTAATTATTACCTCTGGCGCTGTATCGGCAGGGAAATATGATTTTATTCCAAAAATTGTTAACAAGTTTAAATTAAAAGAATTTTTTAAAGGAGTAGCTATCAGACCAGGAAAACCATTCATGTTTGCCAAATTTCAAAAAAATATTGCCTTTTTTGGTTTACCCGGGAACCCAATTTCTTCAGCTGCTTGTTTTAGATTTTTTGTAATGCCTTATTTAAATTTTTCATTAGGCTCTTCTCCAGAAATTTCATTAATTGCAAAAATAAAAAGTAATTTCACTAAAAAAAAAAAATTTACTAGATTTATAAAAGGTCATCTAACTTATTCTAATAAAGGTGTTCCAATGTTTGAAATTTTAAAGGGTCAAGAGTCTTTCAGAATTAATTCATTTGTAAAATCTAATGCCTGGGGATTGTTTCCTGATGGAAAATCAAAATTTAAAAAGGGAAATTATATAAAATCTTTTATTAATTTTCTTGAGTAACTCCATAATTGGTATTAAAAAAGCCTTTTATGCCCGATTTAAAAGATCCTAGATTAGCAATTCCTATAGTTTTACTAGCAGGTTTATTTTGGTCATTTGGACCATATGTTGTAAGACATATAGATGGCGCAGAAACAGTTCCTTGGCAATATTTATTTACAAGAGGAATTGTAATTTTTATATTATTAAATCTTTATCTGTATTTTGACGAAGGTATAGAATTTTTGCACAATTATAAAAAAATTGGTATCTCGGGTTTTGTTGGTGGAACTGGACTAGGAATAGGAATGGTAACTTTCATCTTGTCAGTTACTAAAACTACGGTGGCTATTACACTTTTATGTTTGGCATCAATGCCCTTTATTACAGCACTGCTAGGTTTTTTATTTTTAAAAGAAAATATATCAATAAGCGTTTGGATTTCGATTTTAATTGCTACAATTGGAATAATTATAATGGCTTTAGAAAATAAGGTTAGCGGTTCTTTATTGGGTCTTATATTTGGCATGATGTCTTCAATTGGGTTTGCGGTATTTTCTGTCAGTTTAAGATGGAAAAAAGAAACTCCCAAATTTACTACTGTTGCAATAGCTGGATTATTCTGTTTTTTATTTTCAAGTGTAATAATTTTTACTAACAATTTAAATTTTATATCGAGTGTAAAAAATGAAGCTTTATTTGCAACTCATGGAACTTTAGTATGTCTTGGATTAATATTGTACTCAATTGCTTCAAAACATATACCCGCAGCCGAACTTACCTTATTGTCACTTACCGAAGTAATTGGAGGAATTTTTTGGGTTTGGATACCATGGTTAGGAATTAATGAAATCCCGTCAACAAATACCATAATTGGAGGTTTTTTTATATTAATATCAATTTTTTACTATAGTTTAATCATGCAAACTAATAAGAGATTTATTGGGCTAAATTAATTTTAATGAATAACGAAAAAATTATAGTTAACAGCTGGAATGAATGGGATCCTCTAAAACATGTAATAGTTGGTAGAGCAGATGGATGCTGTATTCCTGCTCCAGAACCTGCGTTAGATGCAAAAGTACCTGAAGACTCAGACATGAAGGGAAGTTATGGACCAAGAACAAAAGAAACAGTAGATAAAGCAAACGAACTTCTAGATAATTTTGTAACTATATTAGAAAAAAGAGGTATTAAAGTAGATAGACCTGTACCTATAAATTCTAATCAAAAAATTTCGACACCAGATTGGGAAGCAAAAAGTATGTTTGGTTGTATGCCTGCTCGAGATATAATTCTTACTGTTGGAAATGAAATTTTAGAAGCAACAATGAGTTATAGATGTAGATGGTTTGAATATTTAAATTATAGACCACTTATTCAAAATTATTATAATTTAGATCCTCACATGAGACATGAGTCAGCTCCTAAACCCAGATTAACTGACTTTGATTATAGAAAAGATTATCTATCTGATAAAATTGGAGTTCAGAAAAGACTAGAATGGACAGAAAAAAAATTTTTCGTAACAACAGAAGAAGAGCCTTTATTTGATGCAGCCGATATATTAAGATTTGGAAAAGACTTAGTTGTTCAACATGGATTTACAACAAATTTAAAAGGAATTGATTGGTTAAAGAGACATTTTAAAGATCACAGAGTTCATGCTGTTAATTTCCCTGGTGATCCTTATCCAATTCATATTGATGCAACTTTTACACCGATTAAGCCAGGTTTGATCTTGAACAATCCTCAAAGAAAACTTCCTAAAGAACAAAGAAAATTATTTGAAAAAAATGATTGGGAAATAATTGATGCTGCTCAACCAGCTCATAATGCTCCACCTCCTTTATGCTACTCATCAGTGTGGCTGTCTATGAATGTTCTTGTATTAGATCCCAAAACAGTTTGTGTGGAAAAAAGTGAGATTTATCAAGCTGAACAATTAGACAAGCTCGGCATGGAAGTTGTGCCCGTAGATTTTAGAGATGCTTATGCATTTGGTGGTGGTTTACATTGTTCTACAGCTGATGTTAATAGAGAAGGCAAACTAGAAGATTATTTTCCAAATCAATAGTTAGTTTGGATTATTTTTTAAAAACTCAATATATTTAATTACATCATTAAGTTTTTCATCACTAATGTCCCTATAGCTATCATTAAATTTTTGTTTTACGCAAATTGCTACGTGAGCATAAGGGTTTCTTCCTTTTGGATGATTAGGATGATCAGGTAATTGTCCCTGTAAATAATCACCAGCTTCCTGAATAATTTTCCAGAGTTTGCTTGCGTTTTCTTTGTTCACCAGCTTTGGTTATTTAATTAGATAAAATCAGTTCTCTTTAGTTTGTTTAACTTCAAAACTTTCTAATCTAGACGTTAGTTCTTCATTTATGTTTTGCTTATCTTGGTATTTTGTTTGATTTTGTTGTTGCTCCCTCAATCTTATTCTTTCATCTTTTAATAGTTCCTCACGCTCTTTTAACTTTTGTTCTTCATCAAATTTAGCTTCCCACTCTTTCAATCTAATTTCTTCTATTGCCCTTTTTCTTTGTTCTTCAAGTTTTTTTATTTTTTCCTCTTTATATTTACGCTTTCTTTCTTTTTGGTCTGATTTTCTTAGTTCTTCTTCTCTTAATTTAAGATCAATATTTTTTCTTTTCTGCTCTTCTTCCTTTATTACCATTACTTTTTCTCTTTGCTTATAATCTTTATCTTTAAGTTTTAGTTCTACTTCTTTGAATTTTAGCTCATCTTCCTTTTTTTTCTGTGAGGAGTCTTTTAATTTTAATTCATCCTCTTTTAAATTTAATTCCTTATCTTTTAATCTCTGTTCTTTATCTTTAAATCTTAGGTCTTTATCTTTTAATCTCAATTCTTCTTCTTTTTTTCTTAGATCTTCCTCTCTTTTCTTTTGAATATCATCTTTTTTTTCTATTTCTTCTTTTGCAATTCTATGTTCTTTTTCTTTAAATTTTATTTTTTCTAATTCTTTTTTAATTTGTTCTTCGCGAAATTTTATTTCTTTTTTTTCTTTATTTTTTTGATTATTCTTAAAATTTTCATAAACTGTATTTAAAATACCCTTATTACGACTTTTAATTTTATTTTTTTTTCTCTTTTTCATTTTAATTTATAAAAAATAATTTCACCAAATTTTTAAATTTTATGCAAGAACTCATAAAATTTTATTTCAACCTATGATAGATTTTTATTTATTTTTTTTCTTCTGTATTTGAAAGATTTACTCCTGTATCCGGATCAAGCTGTAATCCCACAGGCGTAATGTTTTTAGGTAGTGGTGTAAACGTGTTTTCATTTTGAGGAATTTCCTCTGCCGGTCTTCTAGTTAATCTATAAATTCCAAATAATCCTATTGCTATTTGAAATATAAATAAAAAAATAAAAAAGCCATTAGTACCAAACTTTTCCATAAAAAATGAGCAAATAAAAGGCGCTGTCATTGCGCTTATTCCAAATATAATTTGCATTCCGGCTCCTGCAGATACAAATTTTTCTTTTGGTAAAAAATCATTTACATAAGCTAAATTAAGCGAAAATAATGGTAACGACATTCCCGCATATAAACTTATAAAAATATAAAACATTAATCTATGATTGCTAATATGCTGTAAGATGATTTTCCAATCAGATGATAGGCCAATAAAATCTGGTGATACAGTCACTGAAAAAAAGCAAAATATTGTTAAAATCGCTCCTATTATAGATGTTATAATTATAATTAATCTTCTATCAAAACGATCTGATAAATACCCAATTGGCCACTGAAACACAGCACCTGAAATAGTTATTAAAAATAAATATAGTGAAATTTCAAATACAGAAAAATTCATTAAAGCTCCATATACAGATCCCATTGTAAATATAGCGGGGTGAATAAATCCAGTACAAAACATACTAATTGTTGCTAAGGGAGAGATTTTATAAAGTTCACTTATTTTTATTGCAGATATTTTTTTGAAAGTAGGTGGTTTACGTTTTGTAAGAAGAATAGGTATTAAAGCTATTGATAATAATAAAGAAACTAAAATAAAGGGTTCATAGTTTTTAGGGTCATTAAAATTTAATAACAACATACCTAAACCCAAACCAACAAAAGTTATAATCATATAAATCGATAAAACTTTTCCTCTAGTTCTATTATTGGCTCTATCGTTAAGCCAACTCTCAACCACTATAAAAATACCAATTATACTGAAGCCTGTTAAGAATCTTCCGAATATCCAAACATATGGATCAACAATAACAGCATGAAGCAAAATGCTTAATGAAGCCATAGAAGCAAATGCTGCAAAAACTCTAATATGACCTACTTTACCAACTAAATTTGGAACAGCGTTAGCACCAATAAAATAACCAATA
>MDTG01167802.1_pt1 | contig 13259 bp, 11 predicted proteins | sample 811421 | NCBI WGS metagenome assembly MDTG01 (sample SAMN05326645, study PRJNA326480) | marine metagenome | isolation source: seawater | place: Pacific Ocean: South East | collected 2011
GATGATTACTGGTTCTCTGTAATTCTTGTTGATAGAAATGGAAGAACTAGAAATAGAAAAGGAAATTTCTCCTTGTTGAGGAGGTAGAAAAAAGTTCTTTTTATTTTAAATAGTTCATCATACACATCAAAAGGATTTGTATTTTTATGGAATGAATTTTAAACTACAATCTGAATTCAAACCAACAGGAGATCAACCAGAAGCAATCAGGCAACTTACTGACGGAATAAACTCTAAAGAAAAGTTTCAAACGCTTTTAGGTGTTACTGGATCTGGAAAAACATTTACCGTTGCAAATGTTGTTGAAAGAACCAATAAACCAACCTTAGTGTTAGCTCATAATAAGACGCTAGCAGCACAATTGTATTCAGAATTCAAACAATTTTTCCCGGAAAATGCTGTAGAATACTTTGTTTCTTATTATGATTATTATCAACCTGAAGCTTATATTCCAGTGACTGGCACATATATAGAAAAAGATTTATCCATCAATGAAGACATAGAACGGCTAAGGTTAAGCACCACTTCTTCTCTACTTTCTGGCAGAAGAGATGTGCTAGTTGTAGCTTCTGTTTCTTGTTTATATGGTATTGGAAATCCTATAGAATTTAAAAAAAATGTTATCCCTATAGAAGTTGGTCAAATTATTTCAAGAACTAAATTTTTACACCAATTAGTAACCAGTTTATATTCAAGAACAGATGTAGAAATAAAAAGCGGAACCTTCAAGGTAAAAGGAGATGTGGTGACAATTTTTCCTTCCTATGGAGAAAACGGCTTTAGAATTCACTTTTTTGGAGATGAAATTGAAGAAATTGAATCTATAGATCTAGTTAGCAATCAAGTTCTAGAAAAATACGAAAGCCTAACTATTTACCCGGCAAACTTATTTGTAACCTCACCTGATGTTTTACAAAATGCCATTCATCAAATACAAGAAGATATGGTGAAGCAAGTAGATTATTTTAAAGAAATAGGAAAACATTTAGAAGCAAAACGATTAAAAGAAAGAACAGAATTTGATTTAGAAATGATTCGTGAATTGGGCTATTGTTCTGGAATAGAAAATTACTCTCGGTATTTAGATGGACGAGAACCCGGCACAAGGCCATTTTGTCTCTTAGACTACTTCCCTGATGATTATTTGATGATTATAGATGAAAGTCATGTAACCATTCCGCAAACCCATGCAATGTATGGTGGAGACAGAAGTAGAAAAGAAAATTTAGTGGAGTATGGTTTTCGTTTACCAGCAGCAATGGACAACAGACCCTTAAAGTTTGAAGAATTTGAAGCCATACAAAATCAAACAATATATGTAAGTGCCACACCAGCTGATTATGAGTTGCAAAATACGGAAGGAGTATTTATAGAACAAATCATTAGACCTACAGGTTTGTTAGATCCTGAAATTGAAGTAAGACCTAGTTTGCATCAAATTGATGACCTAATAGAAGAAATTCAAATTAGAGTAGAGAAAGACGAACGTACTTTGGTAACAACATTAACCAAAAGAATGGCAGAAGAGTTAACAAAGTATTTAAGTAGAATTTCTATACGTTGTCGTTATATCCATTCTGATGTAGATACACTAGAACGTGTTGAAATTATGCAAGATTTAAGAAAAGGTATTTTTGATGTGTTGATTGGAGTGAATCTTTTACGAGAGGGATTAGATTTGCCTGAAGTTTCTCTGGTAGCAATTTTAGATGCTGATAAAGAAGGTTTCTTACGTTCTCATCGTTCTTTAACCCAAACAATAGGGAGAGCTGCAAGAAACATTAATGGACTTGCAATTTTGTATGCAGATAAAGTAACAAAAAGTATGCAGTTAACTATAGATGAAACTACCAGGAGACGCGAAAAACAAGTTATTTATAATACAGAAAACGGCATTACTCCTACTCAAATTAATAAAAAAATTGATGATACACTGTCTAGAAAAGCGGTGGCTTCTTACCAATACAATGCTGCTATTAAAGAAGCAGCAGAACAAGATTTACAGTACTTGCCAAAATCTGAAATAGAAAAAAGAATCAGAGAGAAAAGAAAGTATATGGAGGAAGCAGCAAAAGCACTAGACTTTATAGTTGCTGCTCAACTTAGAGATGAAATTACAATTTTAAAGGAACAACTATAAAATTATATAAAATACATGTCAAAACATAGACTAGTAATAAATTATTATCAAAAGAAAGAAAATTTGGTTAAAAAAACTCATAAAATAAAAAACACCTCTAGCTAGAGGTGTTTTTTATTTTACGATTTCAAGTGAGAGTTATAATTCTAATACATCTTGGACTTTATCGGCAGCTTCTTGAAATTCTGTAGCTGAAATAATTTCCATTCCACTAGTATCAATTAAAGCTTTTGCTTCAATGGCATTTGTGCCTTGTAATCTACAAATAATAGGAACATTAATTCTATCTCCCATGTTTTTGTATGCATCTACAACACCTTGCGCTACTCTATCGCAACGAACTATACCCCCAAAAATATTTACTAAAATTGCTTTTACATTTGGGTCTTTTAAAATAATCCCAAAAGCAGTTTCAACACGCTGTGCATCTGCAGTACCTCCAACATCTAAAAAGTTAGCTGGCTCACCTCCTGCTTGCTTAATTAAATCCATTGTTCCCATAGCTAGCCCAGCACCATTAACCATGCACCCAACATTACCATCTAAATCTACATAATTTAACCCTGCAGCTTTAGCTTCAACTTCAATAGGATTTTCTTCACGTAAATCACGCATTTCTGCATAATCTTTATGACGAAATAGTGCGTTTTCATCTAAAGTAACTTTAGCATCAACTGCTAAAATTTTATCATCGGATGTTTTTAACACAGGGTTAATTTCAAACATAGAAGAATCAGATTTTATATAAGCTGTATATAAAGCAGCAACAAACTTTGCCATTTCTTTTAATGCACCTCCAGATAGCCCTAGGTTAAATGCAATTTTACGACCTTGAAAAGGTAACAATCCTAAGGTAGGATCTATTTCTTCAGTAAAAATTAGGTGAGGTGTCTCTTCAGCAACCGTCTCAATATCCATTCCACCTTCGGTAGAATACATAATCATATTTCTACCAGTATTTCTGTTTAATAAAACAGACATATAATATTCTTCTGGTTCAGAATCTCCAGGGTAGTATACATCCTCACAGATTAAAACTTGATGAACTTTCTTACCTTCTGCAGAAGTTTGTGGTGTAATTAGCATCATTCCAATAATATCATCAGAAATGGTCTCCACTTCGGTTAAGTTTTTAGCCAACTTAACACCACCACCTTTTCCACGACCACCTGCATGAACCTGTGCTTTTACAACATACCAACTAGTGCCAGTTTCTGTTGTTAATTGTTTGGCTGCTTCTACAGCTTCATTAGGAGTATTTGCAACAATTCCGCGCTGAATTCTTACGCCAAAACTATTTAAAATTTCTTTTCCTTGATATTCGTGTAAGTTCATGTATTCTTAATATTTAAAACGGTAGCAAAAGTACAAATTCAAATTCAAATTTTGAATAAACAGAATGATAAAAATGAGCTTATTTATCAAAAGTTTTACAACCCTGAATCTTTTTTTTTAAAATACTTTTTATGATCAATACACCATAAATTACCTGTTTGTACAGGACAACTCTATTTTTTAATTTAGAATTACTAAAACTAAAATTAATATTTAATAAAAAACAATTTCTGAAGAGGCGTCATTTCATTCCTTTTTTAATATTTTCGTTACTGTAAAAACAATTTCATGATCATTGCAAAAAATATACACAAGTATTATGGTGATGTAGAAGTCCTTAAAGGAGTTAACCTTACTATAAAGAAAGGTGAAATTGTTGCAATTGTAGGCCCCTCTGGAGCTGGAAAAACAACCTTATTGCAAATTTTAGGCACCTTAGACAAACCATTAAAAGAAGAAGATTACATATTAGAAGTTAATGGAATTACACTACAGGGTTTAAGTGATAAGATGATTGCCTCCTTTAGAAATGAACATGTGGGCTATATTTTTCAGTTTCATCAACTGTTACCTGAATTTACTGCCATAGAAAATATTTGTATTCCTGCATTTATTGGAAAAAAAGATAGAAAAGAAACTGAACTAAAAGCAAAAGAGCTTTTAAAATTTTTGGGACTAGAGAATAGAATGAATCATAAACCTAGTGAGCTCTCTGGAGGAGAACAACAGCGAGTAGCAGTTGCCAGAGCCTTAATAAATAATCCTTCTGTAATTCTTGCTGATGAACCAAGTGGGAATCTTGATTCTGCTTCAGCTGAAAGTCTTCATAAATTATTTTTTGAACTAAGAGACACATTCAATCAAACATTTATTATTGTAACTCACAATGAGGAATTGGCTTCTATGGCTGACAGAAAATTAACCATGAGAGATGGTGTTATCATATGACAAAAACATTCAACGAGCTTATTAATTACCTGATAAATCCAATTTTAGGAGAAGATACCAATCATAATTTTTTTTACAGATGTAAAGTTCTACTTTCTCTTTTATGGATTTCAATTACTATTTCTTTTCTTATATCTCTAGTTAATGGATTCTTAACATCTATAGGAGTTTTACATGAGATTAGTCATATTACTGATACACTTTTTGAAGATTCAAGTGGTTTTAAAATTCTACTTCTTGCAGCTGTAATAGCTCCTGTTATGGAAGAACTCATTTTTAGGGCTCCGTTAACACTTTTCAAACAAGCGAGATTATTTAAAATAGCATTTTATGTTATCGGAATTATTTTTGCGTACGTGCATCTTTTTAATTTTGAATTAACTACAAATGTGATACTATTCTCCCCCTTACTAGTTGCTCCACAGTTTTTTATAGGATTAATTTTTGGATTCATAAGAGTTCGTTTTGGCTTACTTTGGTCTATCTTTTTACACAGTTTATATAATGGTTTATTAGTTTCATTATTTCTTTTAGCTAGCAATGGTAATTCCTAAAAAAGAGTTAAAAAATTTCTTAGATTTAAAAGTAAAAACTTACAATAGAAGTAGTTTTATAGCATCGGATCCTATTCAGATTCCACATCAATTTTCAACAAAAGAGGATATTGAAATTGCCGGATTTTTATCAGCTACAATAGCTTGGGGAAATAGAACAATGATTATTAGAAATTCAAAAAAAATGATGGAGGTTATGGATAATTCTCCGTTTGATTTTGTAATGAACCATTCCAATAGCGAACTTAAAACTATCACTAATTTTGTGCACAGAACATTCAATTCTACTGATTTTCAATATTTTATAAAATCTATTCAAAATATCTACAAACACCACAAAGGAATGGAAAGTGTTTTAAAACCATTTATAGGTGATGTAAATTATCAAAATTCTATTGCAAATTTTAAACAAATTTTCTTCGAACTTTCACATGAAAGTAGGACAGAAAAACATATTTCTAATCCATTAAAAAATTCTGCAGCTAAACGAATTCATATGTTTTTACGATGGATGGTTAGAAATGACACTACTGGAGTAGATTTTGGCCTCTGGAAAACTCATTCTCCAGCATTTTTATCTTGTCCATTAGATGTTCACTCTGGAAACGTAGCTAGAAAATTAGGAATTCTAACTCGCAAACAAAACGATTGGAAAGCCGTCTATGAATTAGACACTAAACTTAGAGCTTTTGATAAAAATGACCCAGTAAAGTATGACTTTGCACTATTTGGCCTTGGTGTATTTGAAAAATTTTAAATAACATATCGGTAGCTTAAAAGTCGTTTATTTCCATTAATTTAGAGGTTCTTAATTAATTACAATGAAAAAATATTTATTTTTTATACTCGTAATCAGTTTTATAAGTATACAAGCGCAAGACTCTAGAATTCCATTAGACACTACCGTTGTTACCAACAATGAAGTAGTTATAAATGGTCAAAAAATAACCTATAAAGCTACCACTGGAATGCAACCTGTCTGGGATGATCATGGAGAAATAATTGCATCTCTATACTACACTTACTACAAAAGAACCAATATAAAAAGTAGCCCAGAAAGACCAATAATTATGTCATTTAATGGTGGTCCTGGTTCTGCTTCTGTTTGGATGCACATTGCATATACAGGTCCTAAAGTATTACGAATTGATGATGAAGGATACCCAATCCAACCGTACGGTGTAAAAGATAATCCTAACTCAATTTTAGACGTTGCAGATATTGTATATATTAACCCTGTAAATACTGGATATTCTAGACCCGTTGTAAAAAAAGGAGAAAAATTAGATAAATCTTTATTTTTTGGAATCAACTCAGATGTTACATATCTTGCCGGCTGGTTAAATACATTTATTTCAAGAAATAATAGATGGCAATCTCCCAAATATATCATAGGTGAAAGCTATGGTGGTACCCGCGTTATGGGATTAGCTGCTGAGCTTCAAAACAGACAATGGATGTATTTAAATGGAGTAATCATGGTTTCTCCAGCAGATTATAAAGTATTAAGAACTGGCTCAGTACTTTCTTCCTCATTAAACTTACCCTATTTTACCGCTGCTGCATGGTATCATAAGATGCTACCAGAAGAATTACAAAATAAAGATTTATTAGAAATTTTACCTCTTTCTGAGCAATATGCCATTAACGAATTAATTCCTGCGATGGCTAAAGGTGGCTTTATTTCGGATACAGAAAGAAATAAAATAGCAGAGCGCATGTCATATTTTTCTGGAATAAAAAAGAATGTGATTTTACAACATAATTTAGACGTTCCAAAAGACTACTTCTGGAAAGAGTTATTAAGAGATAAAAATGGGTATACTATTGGAAGATTAGATTCTAGATATAGAGGCTTAGACAAGAAGTTAGCGGGTGATAGTCCAGATTATAACTCAGAAATTACCTCATGGCTGCATTCTTTTACTCCTGCAATAAATTATTATATAAGAGAACATTTAAACTTTAAAACAGATGTTACTTATAACGTGTTCGGACCTGTTAGACCATGGGACAACAGAAACGACAATGTTCGGGAAGGATTGAGGCAAGCAATGGCACAAAACCCTTATTTAAAGGTTTTAATACAATCTGGATATTACGATGGTGCGACTACTTATTTTAATGCTAAGTATACCATGTGGCAGACAGACCCTAGCGGGAGGATGAAAGATCGTTTCTATTTTAAAGGATACAGAAGTGGACATATGATGTATTTAAGAAGTGAAGATTTAAAAAAATCGAATGATGATTTAAGAGATTTTATTAAAAATAGTTCTTCAAAAGGTAAAGCCGCAAAATACTAATAGATTATTTAGCAAATGCAATTTAAATATCCTGCTGTTTTTTATTTTTTATTTGTTCTAATCATTCCAATAGTAGTGCATCTTTTTCAGCTACAAAAGTTTAAAAAAATTGCGTTTACGAATGTTCAGTTTTTGAAAAAAATAAGCCTTGAAACACGTAAAAGTTCCCGACTAAAAAAACTACTACTGTTAGCCACAAGAATGCTTTGTTTCTTAGCGTTGCTTTTTACATTTTCTCAACCCTACATTGGCGATAAAAAAACTGAAGCAGAAAATTATAATTATATTTATTTAGACAACTCCATGAGTATGAATACTAATGGAGAAAATGGTAATTTACTAGAAATAGCGGCGCAAAAAATTATAGAAAACGCACCAGAAAAAGATAAATATTCTCTTCTTACAAATGATGAAATTAGATCAAATATTTCTAAGAAAGAATTAGAAAGATCTCTAAAAGATATAAAATATACTACAAATACCACCTCTTATCAAGATAAAATTAATACTATTCAAAGTGATATTAATAATAAAACTAAAACTTCACATAAATATATTTTAATATCTGATTTTCAAAACTTTAATAAAAAAATAATAAATAAGTTTACAAATGTAACTAGTCCATTTTCCTTTGTGAAATTGAATTCTAGAACAAAAAACAATATTTCTATAGATAGTGTATTTATTACAACACCCAGTACTAATATTAAATTAATTTCAGTGGTTATAAATAACCAAGGAGTAACAAAGAATAATGTTCCTATTGCGCTTTACAACTCATCAAAACTCATTTACAAACGCTCCTTCTCTATTTTAGAAAACGAAGTAAAAACAATAGAATTTCCATTAGAAAATTTCCAACAATTTAAAGGCAAAATACAAATTACTTTTAACGATATTTTTTTATTTGATAATGTTTTTTATTTCACCATAAACATCCCTAAAAAAACATCAATTTTAAACATAGGAAAAACATCTTCCTACTTATCAAATATTTTCACTGATGAAGATTTTCATTTTACAAATTCAACATTACAAAATGTAAATTATAATTTAATTCCATCCCAACAACTACTTATTTTAAATCAGCTAAAAAATATTCCTAGTATTTTAGGAAAAACTATACTACAGTTTGTTGAAAATGGAGGGCATCTGCTAATTATACCTGATCAAAAGATAAAAATTAGCTCCTATAATTCATTTTTTAAGAAAATAAATTCAGGAACTATTCTCAATCGTATTACTAATTCTTTAAAAATTACAACCATAAATTTTCAACATCCACTATTTAGTGAGGTTTTTATTAAAGAAATAACTAATTTTCAATATCCATCTGCCACTATTAGTTATAAAAATACTCTTCAGGGAAATACTATTTTATCATTTGAAAATAAAACTCCATTTTTACAGGAAATTACCAATCCTTTTTCTAAAATATATTGGTTTTCGGCTCCTTTAGATACTCAATCTTCAAATTTTATTAATTCTCCGTTAATTGTTCCAACCTTGTATAATATTGCTAAACAAAGCTTAGAAATAACGAAACCCTATTATACACTTCAAGAAGAAAATACAATAGAAATTAATAAAAAAATTGAAAAAAATCAAATTTTAAAAATTTCTAACCAACAAAAATCATTTATTCCTTTTCAAAGAAATTTCGCCAGCAAAGTAGCCTTATCAACAAATACTGAGCTAAAAGATGCTGGTTTTTATGACATCTCTTTGGAGAAAGACACCCTAAGCTCCATCGCTTATAATATTTCATCAAATGAAAGCATACTTGCTTTTTACGATCTAAAGGCTATTGAAAAAGAAAATAAAAACGTACAAGTTTATAGCTCTATTAAGGAACTTTTTGAAGAAATAAATGAAAAAAATGAAGTTCAATGGCTTTGGAGGTTGTTTTTGGCAATTGCAATTGTATCTTTGTTGCTGGAAATTTTAATTTTAAAATTCTTCAAAATATGATTACGCTTTTAAAATCGGCTACTATCGTAGATACTTCCAGCCCATACCACAATCAGACTAAAGATATTTTAATTGTTAATGGAAAAATTAGTGAAATTGCTAATAATATCCACCAAGAACCATCTTATAAAACTATTAAGCTAGACAACCTGCACGTTTCTTGTGGCTGGTTCGATACTAGCGTTTCGTTTGGGGAGCCAGGTTATGAAGAAAGAGAAACAATTGATAAAGGACTAGAAGTCGCCACTAAAAGTGGATTTACCGCTGTTGCAATTAATGCAAATACTAATCCGGTTATCGATTCAAAATCTGATGTAGAATTTTTAATAAATAAAGCAACAAACTCAGCAACCAATCTTTTTCCAATTGGCGCCCTAACCAAAGGAAGCAGAGGAATAGATATGGCTGAGCTATTTGACATGCAACAATCTGGAGCAGTAGCTTTTGGAGACTATAACAAATCTATCACTAATGATAATTTAATGAAATTGGCCTTGTTATATGTACAAAATTTTGATGGGCTAATTTTAAGTTTTCCACAAAATAATTCAATTGCAGGAGAAGGAATCGTTAATGAAGGAATTAATAGTACTAGATTGGGCATCAAAGGCGCAGCTGCTCTAGCAGAACACATGCAAATAGCTAGAGATTTATATCTTTTAGAATATACTGGAGGAAAATTACACATTCCTACAATTTCCTCAGCAACATCTGTGCAGTTAATCAAAGAAGCAAAAAAGAAAGGATTAAAAGTTAGCTGTAGCGTATCGGCTCATCATCTAACTTTAATAGATGACGAATTAGACTTCTTTGATAGCAAAGTAAAGGTAACTCCTCCACTTCGCACCAAAAGCGATACTAAAGCCCTATTAAAAGGGTTAAAAGATGGAGTTATTGATGTAATAACTTCAGATCACAATCCAATAGACATAGAACACAAAAAACTAGAGTTTAGCCTCGCAAAAAACGGAACAATTGGTTTAGAAAGTTTGTTTGGCACTGTAAACTCAGTGTTAGATATAGAAACAACTATTAGAGCTTTAACAGTTAACCCAAGAGCTATATTTGGCCAAGAATCTATCACAATAGAAAAAGACACAGTCGCTAACTTAACACTTTTTAATCCTGAAGGAATTTCCGTTTTTTCTGAAGAAAATATCTTATCAACCTCTAAAAACTCTGCCTTTACAGGAAAAGAATTGAAAGGGAAAGTCTATGGTATCTTTGCAAATAAAAAATTAGTACTTAACTAAACATATGAGTAACATACTACCCCATGTTGTTAGACAACCTAAACAACCTACTAAAAACCCTGCCTTATTAGTTTTACTTCACGGATATGGAAGTAATGAACTCGATTTATTCTCTTTTGCAGATGAATTACCTGATAATTTATTAATTATTAGCCTAAGAGCACCCTATGAAATGGGTAATGGGGCTTATGCTTGGTATGCCATAAATCTTGACAGTGAAAACAATAAATTTTCAGATCTTATTCAAGCTAGAGAATCTATGCAAAAGATTGCAACAACCATAGATAGTTTAAAAACTCGATATACTACTAACCAAAACAATACTTTTTTATTAGGGTTTAGCCAAGGAGCTATATTAAGCTATGCTTTAAGTTTTAATTTCCCTAATAAAATTCAGCATATAATTGCACTAAGTGGGTATCTTAATACAGAATTATTACCTGAGGAATTTAATGAGAAAGTATCTTCAGATTATTATATCTCACATGGCTCTGTAGATCAAGTAATTCCTGTAGATTGGGCAAGAAAAGCAAGTCCATTTTTAGATTCTAAAGAAATTAAGAATGAATACTCAGAATATCCTGTCGGGCATGGTGTTGCTCCTCAGAATTTTTTTAGCTTTAAAAAGTGGATTGAAAATAGACTATAATCATCAAATTATAACTATTTCAAAGAAATCATTTAATTATTTATAGCGTAATCTGCAATCCATCATAAGATAAAAAGACATTCTCTGGAAGTATTTTTTCTACGTCTTCATGGAAACCTAACTTATGACTAATATGCGTAAAATAAGCTCTTTTGGGTTTTATTTCATTGACAAAAGCCAAGGCTTCTTCTAAATTTAAATGTGTAGGATGTACATCTATTCTTAATGCATTTACAATCAAAATCTCTAAATTTTCTAACTTCTTTTTTTCTTGATCTGACATGGTCTTTAAATCTGTAATGTAAGCTACATTCCCAAATCTATAGGCTGTAATCGGTAACTTTCCATGCATAATGGCTATAGGAGTAACTTGCACTCCTTGTAACATAAAACTAGTTACATCTATAATGTTTTCAGTTAGTTTTGGTGCGCCAGCATACCTGTTTTCTGTTTCAAAAATATATGAAAATCTAACTTTTAAATTCTCTATCACACGTTCCTGAGCATAAATAGGAACCTCCCCCATTTTATAAGTATAAGGTCTTAAATCATCTATACCTGCAGTATGATCTGCATGTTCATGAGTAAATAACACCCCGTTAATAGACTGTATATTTTCTCGTAACATTTGCTGACGAAAATCTGGTCCACAGTCTACAATATAACGAATATCATTCCAGGAAATCATAATAGAAGATCGCAGTCTTTTATCTCTAGGATTATTAGACAAACAAACTGGATCATTATTTGCAATCATTGGTATTCCTTGGGAAGTTCCAGTCCCTAAAAAAGTAATCTTCATATTTCACAAAAATAACATAAAAATTGACTGATAGCAATCAATTTAGTTACCTTTGTTTGTAAGCAAAATCAAGCATAATGTCTATTTCTTTAAAAGGGGATCAAAAAATTAGCAATGTTCCTGCAACAAAAAGCAAAGCACTTAGAATTAATTTAAACAGTGATATCTACGGAACATTTGCTGAAATAGGTGCTGGGCAAGAAACTGCTCGAAATTTTTTTAGAGCTGGTGGAGCGTCTGGAACCATTGCAAAAGCAATGAGCGCATATGATAAAGATTTCTCAGATGCCATCTACGGTATTGAAGAAGATAGACGCTATGTTACAGAAGATCGCTTAAAAAGAATGCTTCACCACGAAGTAGACTTAATGGAAGATCGTTTGAGTAGAAAGAAACATCCAGATAAGTTATTCTTTAGTTACGCAAATACTGTTGCAACTATAGATTTCTCTAAAAAGTTTAAAGGACATGGTTGGGTAGGAATCAGATTTCAACTAGACCCACTTGAAGATTTCAATGAAATTGTATTACATCTTAGATTTAAAGAAACTGATGCTCGTCTTCAACAAGAAACTTTAGGTGTTTTGGGAGTTAATTTGATTTATGGTGCTTTTTATTTAAACGACAATCCAAAAGAATTACTAAAATCTTTTTATGACAATCTTCATAAGGATCAACTAGAAATTGATATGATTAATTTCTCTGGCCCACGCTTTATGTATGTAGACAACCGTTTAATGAGTTTACAATTAGTCAAAAACAACATGACTACTGCTGTAATGTTTGGACCTGATGGAAATAATTTACTACCTGCACAGGTATTATACAAAAAAAACATATTGGCTTTGCGTGGTAGTTTTAGACCCGTAACCAAAGTTAATATGGATATGTTTGAAAGAGCTAAAGAGCTCTTCTTTAATGAGAAAAAGGTAGATCCAGAAAACTCTCAAATTATATTTGAAATTACCCTAAGTAATCTTAGAGCTGAAGGAGAAATTAATGAACGTGATTTCTTAGATAGAGCAGAATTGCTATGCTCTTTGGGACAGAATGTGATGATTACTAATTTTCAAGAATATTTTAAACTAGTTGAATATTTTAGCGAATTTACCAAGGCTAGAATGGGTTTAGCGATGGGGGTTTATAATTTAATTCAAATTTTTGATGAAAAATATTATCGCCATTTAAGTGGTGGTATCTTAGAATCGTTTGGTAAATTATTCTACAGAGATTTAAAAGTATACATGTATCCTTACAGAGATGAAGAACAAAATGAATTTATTACCAGTGAAAATCTAAAA
>MDTG01229381.1_pt1 | contig 13259 bp, 10 predicted proteins | sample 811421 | NCBI WGS metagenome assembly MDTG01 (sample SAMN05326645, study PRJNA326480) | marine metagenome | isolation source: seawater | place: Pacific Ocean: South East | collected 2011
CTCGAGATAAATTATTTTGCTGCCGCTTGCCTAATGCCTCAGACTCAAGCTCTGGAATTCCTGAGAGCTGCAAAAAAGTCGAGGAATCTAGCAGTGGAGGATTTTCGCGATGCCTTTGGAGTTACTCATGAGGCAGCAGGCCTTCGTTTCATGAATCTTGCCACGGCGCATCTAAATCTTCGCCTCCACTTCCTGCGGGTGGGCGATGACGGGACTATATACAAAGCGTATGAGAACGATGGGCTAGCTCTGCCGGAGGATGTAACCGGCTCAACCGAAGGGCAGATTGTCTGCCGTTATCTGAGTGCTCGGGAAGCGTTCGTGAGGACTAATCGGACCACCGAGTACTATCAGTACACAGACACCCCCGAGGGTACTTTTTGGGAATCGACTCAGATCGGAACCTCCGCGATGGATGAGTTCTCGATAACTGTGGGAGTGAGGTTTGAAGACTCCAAATGGTTTAGAGGTAGGGACACAGAAGATAGACTCTTATCTCGTTGCCCTGACTCCGATTGTTGCCGTCGTCCGGAGTCCGGCCAGGAGGAAAAGTGGTCAGGAAAGGCCTGGACTAGCGCAAAATTGCACTCTCATGTGCTGTCGCCTTTGCGCGGAGGCCTATTCCCCGGGGTCGACGATGTTGAATTATTTGAGTTTCTGGAAACCCACGAATCACCCGACAATTCAAATACAGGTTAGCGTGGCGCCCCCAGTAGGATTCGAACCTACGGCCTTCTGCTCCGGAGGCAGACGCTCTATCCCCTGAGCTATGGGGGCTCCGGGATACTTACAAGGGTACAACCTCTAGGGGCCACTTATCCGGATCGGGGCTACAATGGAGATTTGTGGATCCCCTTGATTTGACTGGCCTAGTGCGTAATTGCGCGGAAGAACTTTTCCCCACTCTAGATACGCTGAACGATGGTGACGTGGCGCTCGAGAGACCACGTAATCGCTTGCATGGAGATTGGTCATCCTCGATCGCACTAAAAATTGCAAAGCAGCTTGGCGCTAGCCCGCAATCTTTGGCACAGAAAATTGCTGAGGCGCTAGGCAAAAATTCGGCAGTCGTAGCTGCTTCTGTTGCCGGACCAGGTTTTGTCAATATCACCCTGAGTTCCGAAAGTGCGGGAGAAATACTAAAGCAAATCCTGGAGCTCGGTGATCAATTCGGTGCTAGCAGCGAGCTATCTGGGGAAGTCATTAATGTTGAATTTGTCTCTGCTAACCCGACGGGGCCCCTCCACATTGGCCATACCCGCTGGGCAGCCCTTGGCGACTCCCTTGTCAGGGTTCTTAGAGCAGCCGGGGCAAAAGTAACCTCCGAGTTTTACATAAATGACTGGGGGATTCAGATGGAACTCTTTGGTGAATCGGTCTTAGCGGCAACCCAGGGCAGCCCCCCTCCAACGGACGGGTATCGGGGTGACTACATTAACGACCTAGCTGAGAGGGTCTTGGCCAATGAGCCGTCTATGCAGGATAAGGATCAGTCATCTAAGAGGGCGTTTGTTATGGAGGAAGCCTATCGATTGCAGTTGGGGGATATAAAAAATTCGCTCAAAAGGCTTAATGTGAATTTCGATGTTTGGTTCTCCGAGCGAACTCTTCACGAGACTGGTTCCGGGGGGCACAGCCTCATTGAGAAATCTATCGGGCATCTCCATTCTGCGGGGCATGTCTTCGAGCGGGAGGGGGCCTTGTGGGTTCGCACCACGGATTTTGGCGACGACAAAGATCGTGTTATCCGCAAGGCAGACGGGTCACACACTTACTTTGCGGCTGACGCTGCTTACTACCTTTCGAAGTCCGACAGAGGTTTTTTGAAGAAGATTTATCTTTTGGGCGCCGACCACCATGGGTATGTTCATCGCCTCCTGGCTTTGGCGGAGGCTGCGGGAGACAACATCGATGCCAACATCGAAATATTGATAGGACAGCTCGTAAGTGTCGATGGTGCGAAGCTCTCGAAGCGGGCAGGAAACATTATTGAGTTAGATGCGCTGCAAAGTTGGTTGGGAACTGATGCTCTGCGTTACTCTCTCGCTCGGTATCCGGCTAATTCTCCTCTTACTCTTGATCCGGATATTCTCACTCGGCGAAGTAATGACAACCCCGTCTTTTATGTCCAGTATGCTCATGCCCGAACTCATCAGGTCGCGCACCGTGCGAAGGCCGCAGGAGTGACTCGCGACGCTTTCAACCCGTCGAGTTTGACTCACGAGTCGGAGGCCCCTCTCATTGCGACCCTGAGTGACTTCACTCGCGTGGTTGCGCAAGCGGCGACTTTACGAGAGCCCCACCGAGTTGCGAGGCACCTCGAGGAAATAGCAACTGCCTACCACCGCTGGTACGACTTGTGCAGAGTTTCGCCTCTTGGAGACGAGCCGATCACGACTCTGCACCAAGCTCGCCTTGGGCTTAACGATGCAGTCGGGCAGGTTCTTCGCAATGGCCTGAGTCTCCTCGGAGTTTCGGCCCCAAATAAAATGTGATTTCAGTATCTCCCAAGATTGGATATTCTAGAAGAGGCTTCAGGGACCAACCCGGGTTCGCTCGCCTCACAATATTATTTCGGCTGGTGAGGTGAGTAAATTGTCCAACCCCCTAGCGCCAGGCTGGTTGAAGGAACCAGAGGATCCAAATCAGCTGCATTCAGGAGTTTGGCCGAGTTCCGCGCGCAGAGACTCGCATGGTGTTCTGTCAATTGGAGGGGTTTCCACCGATGAGCTAATCGCGCAGTATGGGTCGCCCTTATACGTTTTAGACAAATTCGATTTTGTTTCCCGGGCAATTGCCGCTCGTGAGGCGGTCGAGATAGAGTGCGAAAAACATGGCGTGGAGGGTCGGGTCTACTACGCCTCGAAGGCTTTTCTGTCCGCGGACATAGTGTCTTGGGTGTGCGGAGCGGGATTGGGCTTAGATGTGTCCTCGGCGGGGGAAATGGCCATTGCCATTGCAGGCGGCGCCGATCCGAGCGTTCTCGAGTTCCAAGGCAACAACAAATCTGAAGATGAGCTTGCCCAGGCAATGAGTGTTGGGGTTGAATATATCGTCATCGACGCCGAAATCGAAGCTGATCGAATTCAAAAAATTGCGCAAGGTATGGATGCTCGCCAGAAAGTCATGATTAGAGTTAATTCGGGAGTCCATGCCGAGACTCATGAGTATCTGGCGACGGCTCGCGAGGACCAAAAATTTGGCGTTTCACTTCAGGAAGCGCTGGCCTTGGCCTCGAAAGTACAAGAATCGTCCAATCTCAAATTAGTTGGCCTCCATTCCCACATTGGCTCCCAGATTTTTAGGCTCGAGCCCTTCCTTGAGGCCGCTCGAATTATGTTAGAGCTGTATGAGCAGCTTTCATTTGACGAGGAACGACTAACCTTAAATTTAGGTGGTGGGTTTGGAATCTCCTACACCGGAGCCGACCAACCCGAGCAACTTTCTGACATGCTGAAAGAAATTGTCAACTATGTTGCGCTTGCGAGTTCGGAGCGGGGAATTCCGATGCCGAATCTGGCTTTTGAGCCGGGACGGGCAATTGCGGGCCCGCCTGGAGTGACCCTTTATTCTGTTGGGATTTCAAAGCCCGTGAATGTCACACTAGACCGAGAAGATGCAGTTAGAACGTATCTGAGCGTGGACGGCGGCATGAGTGACAACTTGCGACCGGCTCTGTATGGAGCCAATTATTCAGCGCGAATAGCGTCGCGGTTATCAGAGCAAGGCCCCAAGCTTGTTCGAGTCGTGGGCAAACATTGCGAGAGTGGCGACATCGTAGTCGACGCGGAGTATCTCCCGGGCGACGTCGGTCCCGGAGACATACTTGCGGTGGCGGCGACGGGCGCTTACTGCCACTCCCTTGGGAGTAATTACAATTTTCTCGGCCGACCCCCTGTAGTGGCTGTGTCGCAGGGTAAATCAGTGTTGATGGTTGCGCGAGAAAGTCTAGACGATATATTTGCCCGGGATCAGGGCCTCCTTAGGGCGAGGGCATTCGTCCATGATTGAGAATTACAGAAATTTGCGAATAGCCATAATTGGGGCCGGTACGGTCGGTTCCCAGGTTGCCCACAGGCTTTTAGAAAACTCTGAGGAACTCGGTTCCCGCACGGGGGCGGGAATGGAACTTATCGGAGTGGCCGTACGAGACCTCAAGGCAAAACGCCCTATTCCCATCCCAAAAAAACTGCTAACCACTGATCCGCAAGCTCTGATTGTGGGGGCAGATATCGTAGTGGAGCTAATGGGCGGTATTGAACCGGCAAAAGGCTTGATTTTAGAGTCGCTTGCGTCCGGAGCCGATGTAATTACAGCCAACAAGGCTTTACTCGCGGAGCACGGCCCGGAGCTTTTTGACGCAGCAGCTAAAGTTGGAGCCCAGATTTACTACGAGGCGGCCGTTGCGGCAGCCATTCCAATAATTCGACCCCTCCGAGATTCCCTGGCGGGCGACCACGTCACAAAAATCATGGGAATTGTTAATGGGACTACGAACTTCATTCTCGATCGGATGGATGTCGATGGCTTGGATTTTGCTGAGGCGCTGAGAGAGGCGACCGACCTCGGATATGCGGAGGCTGATCCCTCAGCAGATATTGACGGACATGATGCTGCCCAGAAGGCAACTATTTTGTCTTCGCTTGGTTTCCACTCTGCTGTGCCACTTTCCTCTGTGCATCGAGAGGGTATCTCGGGAATTACGGCAGAGCAGATAAATGCGGCCCAGCGATCAGGGCATGTCATCAAACTTCTCGCCATTTGCGACCGTCGTGTAGACCAGGTGTCGGGAAAAAATGGCGTTACGACTCGAGTGCATCCCACTCTAATCCCGCGGAACCATCCGCTAGCCGCTGCCCATGGCGCTAACAATGCGGTTTATGTCGAGGCTGAAGCCGCTGGACCTCTTATGTTTTACGGAGCCGGGGCGGGAGGCCCTGAGACAGCCTCAGCTGTTTTGGGGGATGTTGTCTCGGCGGCACGGAGACATGTAGTGGGGGGACCTGGGCTCGGCGAGAGTATTCAAGCTAACCTGCCGAGCATTCCGCTGAGTAGGATCGAGAATCGCTTTCAGATAACTTTGACAGTCAAAGACTTGCCCGGCGTTTTGGCTTCGGTCGCCAACGTTCTGAGCGGAGCAGGCGTTTCGGTTGAAACCTTGCATCAAAACCTTGGTTCGGGCTTCGCCATCGATGGCAAGTCCGCTAATCTGGTGATTCAAACCCACTTTGCATCGGAGGAAAATATTAGCCGGACAATCATGGCTCTGGAGCGAGAGACAGTTGTCTTGAGCGTCCCGAGTGTGTTGCGGGTGGAGGGCTAGCTACGTGAGGTTAATTAGGTTTGCGGGGGAGAAATTGTCGGCCTCACGCCGAAAGTCACGCCAATGGCGGGGAGTCATCAAGGAGTATGCCCAGTTTCTTGATGTTTCTAGAACAACCCCGATTGTGTCGCTTGGTGAGGGCGGAACCCCACTGATTGAGGCTCCTAATCTGTCAGCTCGGACTGGCTTGAAAGTGTTCATCAAATTTGAAGGCATGAACCCTACGGGTTCCTTTAAGGACCGGGGAATGACAATGGCCGTCTCTAAGGCTAAGGAGAGAGGGGCTAAGGCAATCATTTGTGCCTCAACCGGCAACACGTCGGCTGCTGCAGCGGCTTACGCTGCACATGGAGGCCTGACAGCTGCAGTTCTGGTTCCTGATGGAAAAATTACGATGGGAAAGTTGAGCCAGGCTGTCATCCATGGGGCCCACGTCTTGCAGATCGCGGGGAACTTTGATGATTGTCTTGAGATTGCTCGAGAGTTGGCGGAAAAGTATCGGGTCCACTTGGTGAACTCGGTCAATGATGACCGAATTGAGGGTCAAAAGACGGCCTCGTTTGAGGTGCTGGAGTCTCTTGGAAGGGCTCCGGACTATCATCTTCTACCCGTAGGTAACGCAGGAAACTACTCGGCGTACTACAGGGGTTATGTGGAGGCTAATTCAAGAAATCGGTCGCTTAACATTCCCCGAATGTTGGGATTTCAGGCGGCGGGTTCGGCTCCTTTCATTTCCGGAAGAAGGGTCCGGAAACCCGAGACTATCGCCTCAGCTATACGGATCGGTAATCCAGCCTCCTGGGAACTAGCAATTGCGGCTAAAGAGGGCAGCGCTGGCTACTTTGGGGCAATCTCCGATGAACAAATCCTGGCCGCACACAAGTTGTTAGCTAGAGATGTAGGCATTTTTGTAGAACCTTCCTCCGCCATTAGTGTCGCCGGCCTAATGGAACGTGCTGAGGCAGGAGCCCTTGAAAAAGGGGCGACCGCGGTGCTGACAGTAACGGGGCATGGTTTGAAGGACCCTCAGTGGGCTATCAAAAATCCTGACGGTTCTGACACTCAGCCAACCAAAGTTAGTGTCGACGTTGAGAAGGTTGCTGAAATTCTTGGACTGGGGGAATCCAATGAATAATTTACCCGAATCGGGAAGTAGTGTCCTAGTTGAGGTCCCCGCGACAACTGCGAACTTGGGTCCTGGGTTTGACACTTTGGGTATGGCTCTGACAATCCATGACTCCCTAATCGCGACCGTCGTTGGCAAGCCGGGAGTGACCGTTAAGGTTTCGGGAGTGGGTTCAGGAGAGTTACCTACCGATGAGAATAATTTGATCGCGCGATCGATGCGTCACGCCTTCGAATCTAAAAACATCACCATGCCGGGGATCGCGCTCGAGGCTAAAAATGTCATTCCCCATGGAAGGGGTCTAGGGTCGTCCGGCGCTGCAATAGTCTCAGGAGTTATGGCTGCCAAGGGGTTGTTGACTGGAATCGCGGATTTCACTTCGGATGAGCTGCTCGGTCTAGCAACGGAAATTGAAGGCCATCCCGACAACATTGCCCCATCCTTGTTTGGGGGCCTCACAATCGCTTGGATGACAGACTCGGGGCCAAAGCATAAAAAGCTAAGCGTGCATCGAGGTGTTTCTTTAGTGGTCGCCGTGCCCCGGACCTCGATAATGTCGACCAAGCTGGCCCGCAGCCTTCAACCCGAAACGGTGCCCCACCAAGATGCGATTTTTAATGTTTCGCGGTCTGCTTTATTGATTGCAGCTCTTATTCAAAGCCCGGAGCTACTATTTGAAGCGACGGAAGACCGCCTGCATCAGGACTATCGAGCCAGCGCCATGCAAGACACTGATTCTTTGCTCAGGACCCTCCGGGGTGAGGGATACGCGGCTGTTGTTTCGGGAGCTGGACCATCAGTTTTAGTTTTGTGTTCAGACCCAGGTCAGCGTCTTGAGGTTTCTCGGCTGACAGAAAAACATCAAAAGGGTTCTTGGGAGACCCACATGCTGACCGTGGACGAGCGAGGTGCTACAGTAGAGCATGTTCCGAGTATGGCCAAATAGAGCAATACATACCCAAATCACTCGTTGAGCGCTGCTTCTTTTTTTCGCGCAGAGGTCGTGGGTGACCGGGGGAGCACAGATTTGATGAATTTTCGGGCGGTAGGCCGGAACTAATTCACCAGGCGCTGCGCAAGCAGCTTCAATAATCTTAAGGAGAAAAAATGAGTTCCGAAAAAGAGGATTTAGGCCCCGAAGACACATCAAATTCGGGTGGAGGTCCCCGAAAACGGTCTCCACGCCGAGTTGTGTCGACAGAAACGACTGAGCCTTTGGAGTCGGAGCGGAATGGAAAAATTCCCCGTTCTTCGGATCCGAAAGATTCGGAGAAACCAGCCGAACAGGTGCAAGAGAGTAGTGGCAAACAGCGACGCCGTGCACCAGCTAGTCAGTCAAAAGAGGCTGATAGTGAGTCGGAAAATGCCTCTCCTGCAACCGATTCGGACGGCGCTGATGATTCCGATTCAGGAGCTTCTGGGCGTGGCCGAGGTCGAGGTAGAGGACGCGACCGTCGGAGAGGTCGGGGCAGTTTCACCGATGATGGCGAGCCGGAAATTTCTGATGACGATGTGTTGATACCTATTGGCGGGATCCTCGATATCTTGGACAATTACGCGTTTGTGAGAACTCAGGGTTACTTGCCCGGCCCAACTGACGTTTACGTTTCCCTGGGTCAGGTAAAGAAATACAGCCTGCGCAAGGGAGATGCTGTAATCGGCGCTATACGCCAGCCTCGAGAGGGCGAAAACCAGGGGCGCCAAAAATACAATGCCTTAGTTAGCGTCGATACAATCAATGGTCAATCTGTTGATGAAGCCTCGGGTCGTCCTGAGTTTCCTGCGTTGACCGCGGTATATCCGACCCAGCGAATTTCCATGGAAACCTCGAGAGATGAACTCAGTGGACGCTTAGCGGATATTTTCGCTCCAATCGGCAAGGGTCAAAGGGGAGTAATCGGGGGCGCCTCGGGCAGTGGGAAATCGCACATGCTTTCCAGCATTGCCTCTGCAGTGGCTCAAAATGCGCCTGACTCCCACTTAATGGTTGTCCTAGTGGATGAGCAGCCCGAGGCAATTACAGAGATGCAGCGCGGAATCAAGGGAGAAGTTGTGTCCGCAACCTTTGATCGGACCGCTGACGATAACACCACCATTGCAGAATTAGCGGTTGAGCGTTCGAAGCGTTTGGTTGAGCTTGGCCATGATGTTGTTGTTCTAATCGACTCCCTAAATCGCCTCGCTCGCGCGTATCAGCAAAGCGTCGGGAGCAACAGTCGGGGACCAGTCTCTGAATTCGCCTGGCTATACCCCGTAAAAAGATTGTTCGGAGCCGCGAGAAAAATCGAAAATGGTGGCTCTCTGACAATAATCGGAACGGCGAGTACGGACTCAGGAATCGCGTTGGACGATCTTGTGTATCGCGAGCTCGCAGCCAGTGCAACCATGAACCTGAATCTAAGCCTTGAGGCTGCGCTGTCACGGCTGTTTCCCGCGGTGGATATTGCCAACTCAAGGACTCGGCGAGATGAACTATTGCTGTCGCCGGCCGAGTTAGAGTCAGTGGCCTCGATTAGGCAAGACAGCCGGGATGCGGACCCTATGGGCGCATTGCGGAGGACAATTGATCAGATTACGACCTCTGCTTCTAATTCAGATTTTTTCGACAGTATCGCAAAAAAAAATTGAGTTACATGGGGTAGCTTGTGATTGACTCGATTGAACTGTTCAGGGCGGAGTTTGATGAGCTGCAGAAAAAACTTGGCGATCCGGCCGTTCATGCAGACGCAGGACTTTCGAAAAAATTAAACCGCAGATTCGCTGAACTTTCCAAGATTTTGGCCGCGGATGACCAGGTGCTTTCCTTGAGGGCTGACTTGAAAGCCGCAAGGGAGCTGGCCGTTGAGGATTCATCTTTGGAGGTTGAGATCCCAGTTCTCGCGAAGGAGTTGGCAGCGGCAGAGGAAAGTTTGCGCGGGTTACTGATTCCTCGGGACCCGGACGACGGTCGGGATGTGATTATGGAAATCAAAGGAGGCGAGGGAGGTGAAGAGTCAGCCCTCTTCGCGGCTGATTTGCTTCGAATGTACCTCCACTATGCGGACGCTCGAGGTTGGAAGACGGAGGTCTTGGACCAAACTGAAAGCGAGAAGGGGGGATTAAAGAACGTTCAGTTGGCCATAAAATCCTCATCCTCTGACCCAGCTGAAGGAGTCTGGGCGAGCATGAAATTTGAAGGTGGGGTTCATCGAGTACAGAGGGTGCCTGTCACCGAATCTCAGGGTAGAATTCACACTTCGACGACAGGAGTATTGGTGTTTCCTGAGGTCGATGAACCTGAGGAAATCGAGGTAAACCTCGGGGAACTCAAAATCGACGTTTTTCGTGCCAGTGGTCCGGGCGGGCAGTCTGTGAACACCACAGATTCGGCTGTTCGCATCACTCACCTGCCAACGGGGATAGTGGTCTCAATGCAAAACGAAAAGAGTCAAATCCAAAATCGTGAAGCCGCTTTGCGGGTTCTTCGTGCCCGGCTTCTCGCCCGCCAGCAGGAGGAAATAGCTGCAGCTCAATCGGATGCCCGCAAGAGTCAAATTAGGGGTATGGACCGGTCCGAGAGGATCCGAACATATAACTTCCCCGAGAATCGAATAGCGGATCATCGAACTGGCTTCAAAGCTTATAATCTTGACCAGGTTATGGACGGAGCTTTGGCGCCAGTGATCAAGTCTTGTATTGAGGCAGATGAGCAAGAACGGTTGGCTGCCCTAGGCGAATCCCAGTGAGCCTCGCGGAACTTTTGGTAGGAGCCAAGCGGCGGCTTGCCACCGCAGGATTACCCTCACCCGAGGTTGATGCCGAACTGCTTTTCGCCCACCTTTTAGGGCTACCTCGTGGGGAGCTGATCGCCGCGGCAAATCGGGGATCAAAGATGAGGCCGGAAATTCAAAACCAGCTTTGGGAGCTTGTGAGCAGGCGGGCCTCTCGTGAGCCACTGCAACATATAACAGGGAGAGCTCCCTTCATGACTTTCGAAGTAGCTGTTGGTCCTGGAGTCTTCATCCCTAGACCAGAGACGGAATCCATGGTGGAGAGAGCACTAAATATTTTGTCATCGACTAGCGCGAAGGATGGCAGCCTGAATATAGCCGATCTTTGCTCCGGATCAGGAGTAATAGCGCTAGCTTTGGCGAGAGAGTTGACAGCCGCAAGGATTTCTGCGGTAGAGATATCTGCTTCAGCAGTTTCCTACTTAGAGCAAAATATCGCCTCGGAGCAAAAAAAAATTATGGTGGAGCCTTGCTCGGTTTCATCATGGGGAGAATTGGCTGACGTGTCAAGTTTTGACATGATCATCTCAAATCCGCCTTACATTCCCAACACCGAAGTTCCGAATGATCGAGAGGTTAGAGATTTCGATCCGAGGGAAGCGCTTTATGGCGGTGCAGACGGCCTGGATTTGATTAGGGAGATAGCCTCGCTCTCCGCGGTAATTCTCAAATCAGGAGGCACTTTTTTAGTTGAGCACTCGAACCTTCAGGGCCAGGAAGTCAGGGAAATCTTGCAGGCTAGGGGATTTGTTGAAATTTCGACGGGGCGAGATATGGCCGGGCGCGAAAGATTTACCGAGGCACGCAAACATTAGTAGCGAGAGTCGATAAACTCAAGAAGTTTATTTTTCAGACTTTCCCCATCGTCTTTGGGCGAAAACCAGTGGGAGGTTATTCCGGATTTTTCGGCCCCGCGGATATTATCAGGGTGATCGTCCACAAAGAAAGTTTGGTCACTCGGAACTGCGTATTTTTCCAAGACCCTCTCGAAAACAACCGGATCTGGTTTTCGTGCACGATAGTGTGCTGTCGCAAACATGTGGTCGCCAAACAGAGGAACTAGTTCCGGGGCTACCTCGGAAAGGTGTTCGCCTATCAGCATCCCATTGTTGGTGAGGAGAGTAACCTGCCCATGATTTGCCGCTAAGGTTACAGCCTCCGAAACACCAGGTCGAAATTCCATAGCGGAACGCCGGATGTCAACCCATGTCTGTCTTTTGATAGAAGAGCCCAATGCATTATTAACTAAACGTAAATACTCTTCGCCCGTATCCGGTTCTCCAGCCTCCGCTTTCCACTCTCCCTGGTCGTGCCACCATCTAGCCCGAAGATCGTGAAAACCGAGACCAGTTATTTCCGTTAGCGAGCGCATGCGCTCTCTCCAACGATATGTGTAGAGCACGTCATCCATGTCAAAAATGAAAAGCATAATGTGTTTAGCCTAGGCCCCGAATCACCAATCTCCGGCGAACTAGACTGAAGTCATGGTTATTAAGTTCCTGAAAGCTAACGATCCTGCTTCTTGGTCTGAAAATCTTGCCTTGGTGGTGGATGCTATCGCTTCGGGATTTTCAGTGGTCATTCCTACCGATACTGTTTACGGAATAGCCTGCGACCCAAAATTACCGGAGGCAGTTCGTAATTTACTGGCCACTAAAGGAAGAGACCGAAATAAGCCAACTCCAGTATTGGTTGCTTCTCAGAGTGAATTAGGTGGCCTTGTAGAGGTTATTCCAGAGTCTGTTCGGTCGATCTTACGTAACTTTTGGCCAGGCGCCGTGACACTCGTTTTCCGGGCCCATCCCGACTTGGGCTGGGATCTCGGAGATACCCAGGGCACTGTGGCTCTTCGAATGCCCGGCCACAAAACCACGCTCGAGATCCTCAGAGAAACTGGTCCTCTAGCAGTCTCAAGCGCTAACATCTCTGGGAAACAGTCTGCGTCGAGCGTTGCCGAAGCCTCTGAACAACTCGGAGAAAAGGTAAACATTTACGTCGATGCCGGACCGGTCGGACGAGAGCATAAAGCAAATGGGAGATCTCGCGGAAGCACTATTGTCGATGTAACTCGAGTTTCCTCCGGTGGATTTTTTAGAGTTCTGCGAAAAGGCGATGTGGACTGGCAAGAAATTCGAGAAATTTCGGGGGGAGACTGGGCTTAGTGATTGGGTACCTAATGGTCGCAGGATCGGCCGCTTTCGTGAGTTTTATCAGTTCATTCGTGCTGTGGAAACTCGCCAGCCGTTTTGGTTGGTACCCAGAAATTAGGTCCAGAGATGTTCATAAAATCCCCACACCGCGCCTAGGAGGTATTGCCGTTTTTCTGAGCATTTCTGCAGCGATGCTTGTGGCTAGTTTCCTCGTGGAGTTTGAGGGTCTGTTCTCCAATCCCAGACCTTTGTTCGCCATTCTAATCGCGGCCTTTGTAGTAGTTGCTCTTGGGGTGGTGGACGACTTGATTGAACTCGACTGGCTCACGAAATTGTCCGGACAGTTCATCGCGGCCGGAATTGTTGCCTGGCAAGGAGTTCAAATTGTCTCGCTACCCATCGGTGGTATTACTATTTTTTCCCCAACTTTGTCTCTGGTTCTGACTGTGCTTGCGATAGTTCTGGTCATGAATGCCGTCAATTTCATTGACGGGCTCGATGGTCTCGCCTCGGGAGTTGCTCTTATCTCTAACGCTGTATTTTTTTTATACGTGCTTGTCTTATCCCTCGGCGAAGGTATGTCGCAGTATTTCGGCTTGGCCACTATGGTCACTGTTCTGTTAGCCGGAGCACTTCTCGGATTTTTCCCCCTAAATTGGAATCCGGCGAAACTTTTCCTCGGGGACTCCGGGGCCCTCCTAGTAGGTCTATTGATGTCCGTCAGTGCAATTTCGGTCACGGGTCAAATCAATCCGGGAGTGATAAGCCCAACTCAATTGCTCCCAGCTTTTTTGCCGCTGATTCTTCCGTTGGCCGTGCTGATCGTCCCGCTTGTCGATTTTTCCTTGGCGGTCGCCCGACGACTTCGTCGGGGTGGATCGCCTTTCGAC